>Ga0209986_10005082_pt1 | contig 10981 bp, 11 predicted proteins | sample BlataG_FD_183168 | JGI IMG/M metagenome (GOLD analysis project Ga0209986, IMG submission 183168) | Deep subsurface microbial communities from Black Sea to uncover new lineages of life (NeLLi) - Black_00105 metaG (SPAdes) (version 2) | ecosystem: Environmental > Aquatic > Marine > Oceanic >...
TATTTCTGATGCAATTTTGTTAGCGGCTAGTACATAACATACATTTATAATTAAGTCTCGATATGAAGAAAAAATGGCTGTAGTCCCACTGAATAAGAGTTGATTATCGACATCATGCATTGATTTTTTTATTCGCGGAATTTGTAAATCAAAATACTTGCCTTCGTCTCTATAATACCACCAATTATCATAAAACAAAGAAAGATAGTTTTTTATTTCTTCTCGGTTTTTTTGAACTTCTGTCATCCTTGTCTTTTTTTGCTACCTAATGATTAAGCTCACCTGCCGCTATGGAGCGCAGCGGAATAGCGGTCAGGTGAAGCGCCTTGTTATGCTTTTTTCATCCTTGATCGTATTTCTCAATATTATTTTTAATTTGTTCAAACATCTGCTCGAATTGCTCCTGTGTGGATACATTTATTCCTTCCCAATCTCCATCTTCCTTATTGGTTGATATTCGAATGCATGCTTGACGGGGTTCCCAGTAGAAAAGTACAGAGCCTTTGTATTTAACAGATTTGCCCCATTGTAACGGATCAACTGTGACCTCGCTTGAAAGATTTTTTACTTCGTCCAAAAAACGCTTCGCTATTTGACGAACACTATCGTTCTTAATGTAAGTCAAAAGTTCAGTTAACTCGGGGGCTTTTCTAAGGACAGTTGGACGGACAGATATCTCCTGCGGAATGAAAACGAGAGTATCCTCATTATCGTTTGGAAAAGATATATATTGGTAAACAAAAAGAGAAATCTGTATATCTGGATTCAGCCACCGGCAACGGTTTATCATAATATGACTGAAACCCGGCGCTATCAGCATTAAACGCGGATACTTTTCTACGTCTATATTATGTTTTGAATAGATTCTTGCAAAACCTTCAATTTTTTCTGCAACGAAATCAAAATAATCCAGAGCTTGAAACAGCATATATGGATCTTCAGCGACCTTTAATTCTGCAACCACAAGAGAACCATTTCTATCAACAAATAAAATATCCAAGCGTCCTGAAGAGGTATGCCGTTGATGCTCTATATACTTCAAACCGTCCTCAATCAAATGAGGATGTTTGATAATACGGTTTTCAAGTTCTTTTTCCGATAGTTCGCCTCTTTTATATTCAAGCATTTAGGCTCCTTTCGATTATTTTAAGCATAACGTCAAAGCTCAGCGGCGCGGCCTGTCCGAGTCCGCTGGAGCGCCTTGTTATGCCAGCTCTTCATAAAGCTTAATCGACGTAGCTCGAATATTCTCAGTCGATGTCGCCAACAATGGATAAACCTGTACATCAGTACCTTGGAAAACGAAACTTACCCAAGTTGTAACACTAACGTCAAGGCTAGGAGTCTGTAAGGGAATACCACTGTTTGGATCAAAGACGACAGGCGCCTCTCCGATTGAAATGGCTCCTGGTGGTGCCTTTATGGCGCCTGCTGGGGCAGAAATCGCCGGGCCAGCCCCTTTTCGCCCCACTTTGTATGTTTGCCGCTCTTTCCGTTCCTGAGGAGAAAGTGAATTGTGCTTGTTTTCATTGAGAATGGAGCAGAAATCATAGAGCCAAGTGCTACCGCACGAATGTGGTTGTATACTTTCTATCAATGCGTGAACGCTTGGAGCTATAGCTTCTACATCTGGCAAGTTTCTCGATACCGACCGATCAAATGATTGCTTATCCTTGCCGTATGGAAAATAGACTCTCTTCAGATCACTTAGGCCGCTAGATATCCTGTGCGGAACGATTAAGTTCTCGACTATATCTTGCGCCATGTAGTCGAGGCACGAACGCAAATTCTCCATTACATTCTTCACATCGATTTGCAGAGATGCGGGTATGTTCTTTTCACGTAACGATTGTTCGTACGTAGACTTGATTTGGGTCAAATCCCCCTCTACGTGAGACAAGAGGCTATCAATATCTGATTCACGCATCTTTTTAACTCCATTGGCATAACGTCCACCTTGACCGGCGCAGTGAGGGCGCGCAAGGCGCGGCCTTACTGCGTACGTGTCGAAGGTGTTGTTCGATGTCCTATTGCACCGGGACCAGATCAGTGTCCCAAGCTTTGAACACTTCATCATCCGGTTTGTTGTTGCAAGCGGAACACATCGGCAAGATGTATTCCTTACTTCCCTCACCAACTTTGATGACGTGTCCTCCGATGTCCGGAGATCCATTGCAGAGCATGACTTCACACTGAGTTGCTTTCTTCCCCTTCTTCTTCTCCCAGAAGTCGAGCCAACTGTCATACCCCGCAGGAGGCTCCTTGTCCGCTGTGCCCTTCTTGTTCTTCACATCAATGAATGCCATGTCTTTCCTCCTTTCTTCTCTCTCATCGAACTATTAATATACAACATGGTTTATTTGATACAAAAAAACCACTGAGAACGTCGTATATTAAGTGATTCCATCACATATACCCGCAAAATTGCAGTATTATCTTAAAATTATCCATGTTAGATTGCAAGTCGTATATTTGATGACATCAGTATCCAGCAGAGGAACGATTTCTTTACCTGACAGCCGTTGAAGTATTGCGGAGCTTGAGAAATCACTCAGCCACAGCTGCCTAGTCTCAAAGTGTCTCTTAAAGCTTGTCCAATGGGTTGGATATATCTGAATAGCTTTTACGGGCCACATGAGTATAAATCATGGTCGTATTTACATTTTTATGACCCATGAGTTCCTGGATAGTTCGAATATTATATCCAGCTTCCAGAAGATGTGTTGCAAAACTATGCCGGAGCGTGTGGCAGCTTGAAGGTTTTGAAATCTCCGATTTTCTAATGGCTTCTTTGACTATTCTTTGAAGAGTGCTGGGTTGGACATGATGACGTAAGACCATTCCACTAACGGAGTGGACTACCAGGCTTTTCGAGGGAAAGACCCATTGCCAGGCCCATTCTTTGTTGGCATTCGTATATTTTTTCGCCAGGGCATCGGCAAGAGTTGTGATCCCGTATCCTTTCGCCAAATCCTGGTCATGCAACTTCTTCATTCGCTGTAAATGTTCTCTCAGAGATTCCTTGATTTTGTCTGGCAGTATGGTGGTTCTGTCCTTCTCTCCTTTTCCCGCCCGGATGATCAACAAATTATTGGCAAAATCGATGTCCTTGACTCTGAGACGGATACATTCCATAAGGCGGAGGCCGCTTCCATAGAGCAGTTGAGCCATGAGAAGATAGGGGCTCTCGAGAAAGGAAAAGAGGTGATGGATCTCTTCGCGAGTCAAGACAACCGGCAGTCTTCTCTTCTGCCGTGCTCTGACAGTATCAGCCAGATCGCTCAGGTTTTTCTGCAGGATATTCCAGAAAAGATACAATAAAGCGTTAAAGGCTTGGTTTTGTGTGGAGGCCGATACTCGATCATGGAGAGCGATATGGCTTAGATATTTTTTGACATCCGCCCCTTCTAATGTCAGAGGTTCGCGATTGTTGAAATATTTCCGGAACTTGTTGATCCAGATCCTGTAGGATTTTTCCGTCCTGGGCGAATAATGTCGAAGACGCATGCTTTCGTGCAATTTGTTGAATATATCTTTCCAGTCAGCCGAGTTTCGTCCGTTGTTCGGTCCCATGGGCTTTGATTCAATGGAGCCATTTGACGAAAGGAGAGCAGGTTTCGGCTTGAGATATTTATCGGCATATAAAAGAATCGCGTCCGCCGCCTGTTTGACTTGCCAGTCGGCAAAGCGGGGATTCGTTTCCATAGCCTCGAGGTATGAAGAAACAATCTGAGCGACCGACTTGGAAGGTCTGTTTTGCAAATATTTGAGAAACCTATCCACCCAATAGACATAGAATCTAGCTTTTTCCGGGGTGACCAACCGATGACGCTTGAGAAAATCTTCAAATTAAGTAAGGTTATTTCGATGGCTATCCAATCAGAATCCCCAAGATGAATATTATGGCCGTCGAATATGCTGCTTGCAATCTAATATGGATAATTTTAAGATAATACTGCAATTTTGCAGGGATATTTGATGGAAACACATAATATGTGACGTCAATGAAGGGAGATTTATATCAAATAAAGCATGTTGTATATTAATAGTTAGGCGCATGAGCTTAGGCGGCCTGAAAGGCAGCGAGATCGAATTCAACAAGGAGTGATCATGAAGATGCGAGAGGACATTTCAGGGTATCTGCAGGAACACAAAGAAATGCGGGCTGAGATTCGCCAGTATCTGGACTGGAGAGCCAAGATCATTCACTTCACTCTGCTGCTGACAGCTGTAGCATTTGCAGTTGCAGCCGAAGTGGGTACAGGTGGTCTTTTCCTGTTGACCACGTTGGTGGTTGCCTTCCTCTGGTATGATGAGATTCGACATCTCGTGGCTGTCTTTCGCTTTGGAACCTACTTGGAGGTATTCGTCGAACCAGAGGTGAAAGAGCTCAATTCTGAGACTATTGGGCATCACCACCGCATTCAGACAAGCGTAGTCGAGCGAATCGTAGGGAATGGTGTGTTCCCCGCCATGTTCGTGCTTCATGCTAGCCTGATGGTACACTATGCAGATTGGCAACTCTGGCAGGTATGGGTGGCCATTTCTGGCCTTCTATTCGTGTTCCTTGCAGTTTCGGCAAAGAGTTACACTGTTTTCCGATCAGGGCGTCAGCGGGAACTCGAGGCTTGGCTGACACTTCGGGAGCGTCTGGCGCCGTCCAATCCAGACGCCTAACAAGCCGATGAACCTAACCGTCGCCTTCGGCGCCAACAGGTTACCGGCCAGACGTTATATGGAAAAATTAAAATGAAAAAAGAAATCATTACTACAAAAAGCATAGGTTCTAATATAGCCGAGATTACGGAAGACTTCATCCTTGATGAAAAACCAATGTCTCGTCTTGTTTTTCATGCACAAATACATACAAAAGGAATAAGAGGACAAATCATTCGACAGCGCAGAGAATCAAATAAAGACATTTGGATTCCTGATGAAGCTATAGATATTCGTTCTCTAGGAAAAAAGGAATCAATCAATCTTGAGCTTAAAACAGAAGCCGTGGAGCAGCTGAGCATAGCAATATCGAAGCTCAAAAACCTATTAGAGCAAAAAGGCATCGAATATGGCGAAAAGACATACGCAATTGTCAATCCTTCCGATGTAGTCATCACAGATAAAAATAAAGTTGAATATATCAAGAAAATTGTAGATGCCGGATATGGTCAGGAAATATGGGACAACCTTGCAGAATTGAATCCTTCATTAGTTACTAAGCTTTCCTATATAAAAATACAAAGCAAAAAGATGGAAGTGGTTAAAGAGCTAGCGCGCAGATTACGACAAGGTGGGTTTTCAGAAACAACAGGTGATGATTCTTGGCAAAGATGGATTCAGAAAAATAACTGGTTATTTGGTATCAATTATAAAGAACCTCTTGAAAAGACTAAAATTAATATTACAGGAATAATACCAGATTATCTTTTTCCAACCCTTGATGGATTTGTTGACATTCTAGAAATTAAGCTACCTAGTGATGATGTGATTCTTAAAGACACAAGTCATCCTGGCTCGTGGAAATGGTCGTCTGGATCAAATACTGCTATCGGACAAGTTGTAAATTATTTAGGCGAAATTGATAGGTTGCGTCTTGAAATTGAAAAAAATATAAAAGCTAGTTACCGATATGAAATGAGCCTGTTAAGACCTCGTGCATATATCCTTATTGGCAATAGCACAGGTTGGGGAAGTGACAAAAAAGATGGACTGCGTAAAATGAATCACGCATTACATGGAATTAACATATTAACTTATAAAGATTTACTAAATCGAGGCAAAGAGGCAACAAATATAACTCTGTAATAATGAGAAATAAAAGCCCATATAACAAGTCGCTCCAGCGGATTTTGTTCCACGGCTTTGCCGCTCCACAAAACCGCTGAGCTTGGGCGTTGGGTGTGACAGAATAGCTAATTGGCAATTAAATCGGAGATAACTTTGCTGGAACGAATCTTTTTAAATCTCATAGAAAGAATAGTCCAAGTTCAAAATTCGCATAAAGTATCGTCCGAAAAAAATTCTCTTCTCTCGCGTAATTGGGAATTTATTTTCTCAAATTTTGATGGTTGGCTGGTTCTGTATTGTTCAACACGGAAACTACCCGGTGGATATTGGCTCTACCCAATGCTATCGCCAAACAACAATGTTGAAAACTTAAAAAAACAATTACCCAATTTTAGTATTCATTCTCCCTCAGCAGCTTATGGCCACGTAATGAGTGGAGACAACCACTGGTTAGAACCATGCTGGGGTAATTTTGAAGATTTTAAAAACTCTGAAATCCCATTATTTTTCTATCGTCAATATTATGGAAGGCCAAAGGACAAAGAAAACTACTACGAATTCAACCAAATAGTAACACATCCACTCGATTTACATTGGAGCGAAAAACATAATTCCTATTGCAGAACAGATGAATTAGGAGATGAAGTTGAGATTATAAAAATAATCACACACGACGAAGTCAGCTTAATATTAATTAGGAGTAAAGTTCTTGAAAAACTGCTATATCTTGGTGAATGGGTTTTAATTCGCTACTTTTCTTTTAACCGTTTTAATGTGGATTGGCCGAGCTTCGATTCTTGCACAACGGAAGTCTATGAGCCAAAAAAGTATGAGGCAAAATTTAAAATTAGAAAATGTAAGGATGAGTATATAGAATTTAGAGGTGCTCAGATTTGGCGGCCGGAAACGCCTAAAGAACAACTTCTTTCCTGGCGGTTTAACGACAATGAGGAAAAAGTTGAAAAGAAATACGCTGATTTCATCGTTCAAGACTGGAAAAACCAAAAAATACTCAAAAATTACTCAATTGATCCAAAAAATTTCGCCAATTACTTCACGAAAAGCGATTTGCCTTTTGAAACCAGTCCAATCTTCTTTAAAGCAGAAGTTTTAGACAAGTATAAAAACAATCCAGATAAGTACGAATTAAAGGAACGTACTATTTCATGTCGAGGGGGTTGGTACTTAGAAACATACGATATTAACCAATACAATCAGGTTCACACATACGCTGTGTATCTCGCACGACTCCCTTATAAAGAACAACTTCACTGGTTGCAATACAACGAAGAGCCTAAAGGGGCTATTTCGAAACGCGCTTTTCAAACAGATTTTGAAGCCAAATTTCCAGACGAAAATCCGTTGCTCCAACAACTTCAAGAGTCCCTTGAGGCGCTTGGGAGAACGGAAATTGGGGATGAAAAATTATGTATTTGGGCGCCAAAAGGTGGAAGCTGGAAATCAGCCAGTAAAGGGCTACATTATGTTAATTCCGAAAATGCAAACCAATGGCATGATTTTATAATTGCGTTAGCCAATGCTACGAATGAAGGATTTTTGAAAAAAACATTGAGCAAGATCGCCTCGAAACTCGGGAATGAGGATAATCAGCTTGGTACTCTTGGGTTGTTGAAATTTATTTTAAAAGCTTCAAATAACGAGGATAAAATTCCAATAATCCATGGGGTGTTAAACGATTTACAATTAAGAAGAGGTAAAGGAAAAGCTCATGGGACTTGGGACACCCCAGAAGGTTCACTCATAGAGGATGGAACCAAGAGACTGCAGGATGTCATACATTCGATAAATGAGCTGAAACAGGTAATTGAGTCTATAGAGTTGCCTGTTGATGAAAAATAAAAAACATCACCGAACAATTGTATTCAGCAGACGGCGAGAAGCGCGGCGCCGCTGCTGATACATGGTGTTATGCGTCGAGAAACATGAATAAGATATCAAAACTTCCGTGGGCTTCTGGCCCGGGAGAAATTCTGCGTCACGGGCTGTCCCTCCTCAAATGTGATTCAGATACCAATCGTCGCCTCGCGATGATCAGCATCGACAATGCTGTTGAACTCATGATCAAGACTTACTTAGGTCTTCCCAAGAGAATCACAGGACTATCCATCCCAAGAAAAGAGTATCAGGGCATGGTGGAGAGCTTTCCGGGCCTACTTGACGGGCTGGAGAACCACGCCCCCGACAAGCTCGACGGAATTGATCTTGGCACGATTGAGTGGTACCACCGCTTGCGCAACGAGCTCTACCACCAAGGGAATGGACTCACGGTTGAACGGGACAAAGTTGAGATCTATGCAGAGCTCGCCAATCTTCTCTTCAAGAACCTCTTTGGTGAAGAACTCGTGCCGCACGCCATTTCCGAAACAGAGCTTCTCGGCGAATTCATGGCCGTTTGGGTTTCGATTGAGCGTACAATGTATCATCTCGCAGAGTTAACCTACCCCGACCGACAGAAAGGCCAACGGATCAACGTTGGGCCGATTACCAGCTTCCTTGCGCGAGACAAAACACTCGACAAATCCGTCGCCGCCGAAATCGACCAGCTCCGTCAGATCAGGAACCGGATCATTCATGGCGAAACCGACCACAAATCCATAATCACAGTCGATCTTATGGAACGAATGAGGAGGATCTTCTCCGCGTTGGAGCAAAAACTCTCCAGTCTTGAGGAGAACGAGCAGTAAAGGAACCGTATAATATATGTTAGGCGTTCATATTTAGGTATGGATAACGAAATGTTTTTAGACTGGATCAATAAGTTAAACGGATTAAGTGATAAAATATTTGGATTAATGGAACGGACAGCGGCAAGCGCCGACTTTGACGTTACGGCCCAAGATGGTCGGCTAGTTGCCTTAAGTGGCATGCAAGAGTTACTTTTATCTTGTGGCTTTTGGTTAAGTACATATCACAGTATTGCAGAAAATCACCGAGACGAATCAATGGTTCTTAAGTATGCCCGCAGCAACTTATCTTTAGAAAAGACGGCAAATATAATGCTAAATAAAATTCGACTCGGGTTGGTTATATTCTTCCATTTTAAACTAGAAAATCTTCTTGGCTGTCTGCTAAATAAAATTTCAAATATAAAGCTTCAAGGTCTTGGAAGTACTTTCACCAGACTATCCCAAGAAATTGTCTTGAATGATATATCTGAAAAGGCAAAAATCATTAAAGCTTTTTCTAGTATTCACAACTCACTGCACAATAATGGAATACACAGTCATGCATCATTTTCAGTAAAAGTAGGGAAATTGAACTATGAATTTGCCAAAGATGGCGTTGTTCAATGTGCTTCGCTGGATCACAGCATCAATCTTATTCAGGTAATAACAGACATTATTAATGAAATTATAGAATCCAAAAAAATCAAAGGTATCACAGAACTAATACCTGACACTTATGCTGAGTGGCTTGACAATGAAGACGCCTAACCAGCGGTTCAATAAGGACCGCGCAGGGCGCGTTCTGTTAACCGCGACGTTATACGTAAAAATAAAAACATGATCTATGCAAATGACTCCTAATAAGATTTTATCAAGTAATGTTCTGTATTACCCGAATATCGAATTTTTTGATGAAACTTGGGTAAAAAGCACTCTTTGTATATGGGAAAAGATATACAGGATTGTTCCTAAATTATATACTCCTCAAGATTCTGATGAAATAAAAGAGGCAATAGATGCAGGTTTAATTGAAAATATTACCCTAACAGCAAAGGATCTTTCTGCTACTGCGGAAGAATTTGAAAATTTTTGGTCATATGTTCCTTTAATACCCGCTGGAGTTGAAGGTAGGGAAGAAATTGATGTTAGATTGCATCCAGAAAAAGTTGACGCCAGAATTTTACCGTTACTTCAAAGTTTATCAAAAAAAATCGACCCAGATGGTTGGCTAAAACTCTCTCCTGAAATTGCAAATACTTATATGCTGTTTTTAGCTGAAACCATTTCAAGGCGCAGGCAACTTCCTAAATTAACAGATAATTCTGATATGTTCTCCATCATGTACTATTTTGCAAATGATGGGAATATCAACGAATTCTTATGCAATGAAGATAACAATGAGGCTGCAACTTCAATGGTGCTATCCACTTTACTCCCTGGTGGTTTAAGTTATACCAGTATGAAGAATGTTTTAGATTTTCGTTCTAAATTCGAAGAGAGCAGGCAATCATTTCGTGTTGCTGTAATGGGATTTAGCGAACAACTTTCAAAGGTCGAAGATAGTAATTACGCTCAAGGATTGATTGAAGATTTTCAAAAATCACTCACCAATTCGCAAAAAAGTATATTCAAGGCTATTGGGCAATCGATTGATGATGCTAAAGCTGCTGCACTATCAATCGGTTTACCAACAACGCTTACAGCTATAGGAGCATTCGCTGGGGCTGGTGATCCTTTTGATTTTCTACGCTTAGGTCAAGCTGGTTTAATAGGAGCTGTTACAACGTTGGCAGATGTTGTAAGAAACAGAAGAAATGGATGGAGCGGCAACGAATCATCTTACTATCTTCAGCTTAATAGAGTTTTTAAAGCCGATGGTGGTATCAATTTAGCTATTCATAGATATGACAGAATAATTGAAGAATTCATTAATGATTAAAGTATGTTTCGTATAACAAGCGGTTGAAGATGGACTGGCAAATCAGCTGCGCTCCATTGCCAGCCACTTAACCGCGACGTTATATGACTATGACTTATATGAGAGGTTTATGCCCTCAAGAGGCTAAGTGGAGAAGATCCGCAAGCTCTATGAAGTCGATTCACTGGTATGCATAGAATGCCACAGACAAATAAGGGGCATCGGATTTTTATTCCATTGCCTTATTGATTTTTTGTACATTGTATCTATTTTTTTTCAGTTAATTAAAAATCATATTTCCAATTAATAAAGGATTTTTGTGACCAAAATGTGACCTCCCCCAATCTAAGGTTTTAATAACTTTAGTTTATATTTTTTATATTTATAAGCGTTTATAGCAGTTTTTTTACTGATGTTTAGACTTCTGGCTATTTGTTCGTATGACATACCTAACAGGCGAAGTTCTTTTGCCTTTTGCGAATATTTCTGATACAAATAAACGCGACGGACAGGGTAGATTTTGATTTGAGCCCTTATTTCAGCGGCGGTTCGAATTGGTTGCAACCTCGTCCGCCATTATATTTTGTTTGTA
>Ga0209986_10005084_pt1 | contig 10978 bp, 8 predicted proteins | sample BlataG_FD_183168 | JGI IMG/M metagenome (GOLD analysis project Ga0209986, IMG submission 183168) | Deep subsurface microbial communities from Black Sea to uncover new lineages of life (NeLLi) - Black_00105 metaG (SPAdes) (version 2) | ecosystem: Environmental > Aquatic > Marine > Oceanic >...
TTTTATGATTGTAAAATATCTAATTTGCAAAACTGTTTATTTCAAATAGAGCTTCAAAATTATAAAAGATATCAGAGCCAATAAGTATGCGAAAAAAGCCATAATTAAAACAGTATTAAATCCCCAGGAAATTGCAAAGATTGTTGCAAGAATCGAACTTACCACAGAAGAAAATCCATTTATAGACCAAGCCCACGGTATCAAATCAGAGGAAACTTTACTTGTTAATCTTATACCCATTGGAAAAGGAGCCCCCATTAAAAAACCCATAGGTGCTAATATTAAAATGCATGAAATAAAACGAATATAAAAAGGATACGCCATCAAATTTTTTAACAACACAGGTGAAAGAATTAGTAGAATTAAAATTAAAATAAGTAAAGCACAAATTTTTATTGAAAAATATTGTGTATTTTTACCGAGAATTAGACTGCCAAGACCTGAGAAAAATAGAATTGAGAACAGAACTGTAGAAACGGAATAAATTGGATGACCCAGATATAAAATAAATTTCTGCATAAGTGGAATCTCAATAAATAAAAAACCGATACCTATTGCAAAGAAGTAAACAAATATCTGCCATTTAGATACCTTTAAGTTAAACCTTTTACCCCTAATTATTAGGGGAATAATAATAAGCATTATAGATAGTAGTACAGAGATTAACAGAAGTGCGAATAGAATTAAATAACCACCTCCACCAAAGGGTTGCCATGTCTTTCCATAAGAAGCTAATATTTTAGGTATATGGCTTGGCTTAAAAAAATGAAAGAAAAAAGGTTTATTATCAGTTGTTGGACTAACGTCAAATTCATATTCATTAATAAAATCTTTTTTGTCTATGCCAACAATCTTTGAAAAGTATTCATAATAATATGGTTTATTAATCTTTATGTTCTTATTTATTTCATCAGGCATTATGTTACTGTAATATACTAAATCAAAATCCCTCTCATCACAAAAATCTTTAACACATTGTTTATCTTCATTTGAAAATTTTCCATTTTTAACCATAATAAAAGATGTGGAAAAACTTCTAATAGCACAAACATAATCTTGAGGATCTTTGACATTAAGTTCATCAAGACTGCTTAAAATTGTAGAGAATATTTTTAGATTTTCACTAGGGGGAAGTTGAAGCCATCTTGAAATACATAAAATTCCATTTATTTCTAAGTGGTTATAATATTGCTTTATAGCCTCAACAGTATATTCATAATTTTCACCGAGACTATATGTACCAGCTGTGACAACTTTGTAGCTATCATCCAAGCATAAAAAAATCAAATCATATTTTTTCTTTGAGGATGCGATAAAATTGCGATCATTCTCGTTTATAACCTTAACCTTAGGAGAATTTAGGATATTCCCACTAAAATCCCTGTAATCCTCTTTAAGAAGATTAATTAATATAGGATTCTTCTCAACAACGGTTATTTTTTTACAATTATTTTGAAGGGCACTCAAAATATCTAAACCACCACCAGGATTCATTAAAACAACATTTGAATTAGGTTTAAGAATGTAAGCAATATATGAAGGGAGATAATTGAGGAAACCTGTTGTTTTTTTTGTATTATCACAAAAAGTTATTGGTGAGAGATCATCTCCGTCTATAGTAATTCCTATTTGTTTTGGTGGGGCATCTGGAAATTTTAAACTTAAGCCTGGTGCACTATGTATCTTATCACTTTCTATAACATCAACCTTTGAGAAAGCATTCCACTCGGTGAGAAGTATTTTAGAATCAGGAAAATTTAGAAGTTGACATAAAGTTTTTTGTGGAGCCATTCTAATCTGGAAAAAGGGAGGGGTAAAGATAATAAGTATAATAATTAAAATAAATGAAATGAACTCAACCAACCTTAAGTCAACCGGAAAAAATGATTTATTTTTATGTTCTGCAGATCTATTTTTATGTTTAGCAAACCCAGCCCTATACTTTGCAAATTTGTTTTCATATTCTGAAAATTCATTATTATATTTTTTAAACTTTGTACTATATTTAGGTAAAAATAAGATAGATGCAATAATTCCAAAACAGGCTATGAATAATACAAGTTTCTCTCCTCCAAATATTGGAATTGTTAGAACTACAAAGAAACTACCAATTGATGAGCCAACAAGATTATAAAAGTAAACTAAATGCACCCTTTCTGATTTTTGAGATAGTAAGATTCCTAAACATACACCAGAGAAGAAAAATGGAGCAGTTAATCCTAAGTACCAAATAAAAAGATATAGAAACTGTATTTTATCAAAAGCTATACTGTAAGGGTCAAAAGGGATAAGATTAAACATTAAATAACTAAAAATTGTGGTTAAAGAAAATAGAAATGAAAAAAGTGAAAGATAGTACTTATTCTTTAATAGTCTTCTTTTTTCATTTTCCTGGTCTTCATTATTAGTATTATTTTTTAAAAATATAGAAAGATAAGTACCACTTGCCCCAAACCCAAGTAATGCAATACTTACTATCATGAAAGCAAAATGATACCATAGTGATATCGAAAATAACCTTATGAAAAGAGCTTGAAGAGCTAAAGTTGACATTGATAAAATAAAGATCCCAAGATCATTGGAGTTAATATCTTTTATTCTTCTAGTTTTCGATAAATAGGAACTTATCATAAGTTTTTAAAAAGGTTTTTATTCGATGCTAAATTAATTATATCTCTTTGTTAAAAATCGTCATTGTCCTTTTTGCGAAAATATACAATATCTTTTCTTTCCTCGTAACCCAAACCTTTGGCCATTTCTTTAGATCTCTTATTACTATCATGAACTTGCATGGCAAAAATCATACAACCTCTTTTACGAAGAACCCTTTCTGCCTTAAGACATAGTTTCTTTCCTAAACCCTTTCCTTGAAACTCAGGATCCACTGCAACTCTATTTAACCAACCCTTTCTTCCATCATATGTTGCTAAAACCGAACCTACTATCTTTCCATTATCTTCTGCAAAAAGAAAAAGGTCTGGATTAGCTTTTAATTCTTTCAATATATGTTCTCTGGAATCTCTTCCATCTGGCTTATAGTATAATCCTGATCTCTCCCAGAGTTCAATAAGTCTCTCATAATCTTCTTCTTTCATTTTCCTAATCTTCATCTTTCATCCTATTCAAATTATTTTGTTGTTACAGTGACAAATGTTAAAAATAATAAATTTAAAGGATTGTCATTGCGAGCCAGGCCCTTCGCTACGCCCAGGATAAACTTAGCAATCTCAAATAATTATTGATATAGAAAATATAGTGCAAATGCTCCCGCAAGCATTATTGAAACTGCAGGGATAAGTAGTCCATATAACTTCTTTGAATCTGCTTTGAAATAATCCTTGGTTATAGCCAAGCAGACATGAACAGGCGACAATAATACTCCTGCAAAGCCACTGGCAAAAGCAAGTACAACACTACCCATATTAATTCCGGTTTCAGGAAACAAAAATGGCATAATAATTGGAAAAGAGATTCCTACTGCTGCATGAGTAATTCCAGTCATTAATCCCGCAACTAATGGAATTAAAGCAATAATGATTATATTTGGAACATTATTTGAGATTAGATAATCGGGGAGAACATTGACAGCTCCACTTTCAACAAATGAATCTTTAAAGAGCATTAATCCAAAAACCAATACAAACATAGATAAATACTTCTTATAATCAAAGTCTCTGTGAATTTCTGGAATATAATCTTTAAACAAAATCAATAAAGCAGTAATGACAATCGCTAAAACTATTATGATATTAATTTTGAAAATAGTAACTCCAATAATGACTGCTAATATTGGCGATAATCCAATAAAAAGATTTAAAAAAATTTTCTTTTTTGACTTCTTGGAAAAAGTCTTTGGATTTTTTCTTTTTAAATCAAATAAGAATAAAACTCCAGCAGATATTGCAAGTAAAGTTAATGGTATATTATACAGAATTAGTGTTGAAAAATTAATGTTTAAAAGCCCGCTTGTAAGAATTATTCCTGGATAAAGAGGCAAGGTGTATTCCCATACATGCCTATACCAATAATTTATTAACGTTTTCTTTTCATTTGTTACATCACAATTGTCAAGGACCTCCTCTACTAATGGAGCTGATACCATTGCACCACCCAACATTGGAAGAAAACCAACAAGTGCAGGTATAATAGCTGAAATTAATTTAACAGATTTTGATAGTTCCTTTAGAGAGTCTATAAGTAGTTGTAACCTTTCAGTTTTTCTAAGAATGTCATTGAACAGTAGCATTAATAAGACAGCTCCAATTAATTGCCAGGTCTTAGAGTTTCTTAATGTTATCAGGAGTACATCAATAAAAAGAGAGACATTCCGTTTAAAGAGAATGACAAAGAGGAAAGAACCCAATATGAATACAAATTGTAGGTTTACTTTTTTAATTAACAGAAAAGTTAAAACAGCAATTATTAAAATAAAAAGTATTATTTGCATTTAATATAGCTACTCCTTGAAAGAATTAAATTTTAATTTTTTAATTTTATCACGAAGCTTCTAGAAGATTGTAACGTAAATTAATAATATTATGAAGTATATTGAATATAGTAATTAAGGTAGGAATTTGTGAACCACCCCCAACTCTTACAAGGAGACTTCTCAGCTGTGACATTAAATTAAAAAAGAAAGGGTAAAAAGTCAGTATCTGTAAATAACTATGTTACAGATTTAAATATAAGTTGAAATTTACATCTTTAAAAGAAATCATTTGTGAGCTTCTCTACCAACACCAAATACAAAAGAGTCATAAGCCTTCTTAGTCTTATTGTAATTCCTGTCTCTATCAAGTGCTATTCCTCTGCCAACGCCTGAAACAATCCTACCTATAGAGATTTTATCCATTTTCTTTGCAAACTCTTTCAGAAACATTGGAGCGCTTCCTGGTTGTATGCTTCTTCCATCAAATATAATGTGTACATTCACTTTCTTTAGACCCCTATTTTTAGCAAGTTTCAATAACTCAAGAGGATAGGTCATGCTTCCATGAGAACTTTTTTTAGAAAGTAAAGCTATTAAATGAAGGGAGCTATTATGCTTCTTGGTAGAGTCTATTGCTTCAATAAAAGCTGGGTTTCTATGAAATGTACCATTTTCAATAGCAATATCAATTCTTGCATCATCTTGAACAATCACACGACCAGCTCCGATATTTATATGACCAGCTTCTGAATTTCCTGGTTTTCCTTCCAAAAGACCTACGGCTCTTCCAGCAGCCTTTAGTTGGGTAAAGGGATATTTACAAATTAATTGATCCCAAAATGGTGTGTTAGCCAAAAAGATAGGATTTGTTTCGTCATTTTTACCAATTCCCCAACCATCTAGGACTACAAGAAGTACTTTCTTTTTACTATTCCTATTAATATCGGGATAGTTTTGTAATAAACTCTTACCATTCATAAATTCTGACTTTGGTAATCCCATAATCTGAAGAATAGTAGGAGCTACATCCGCTAAAGACCCACCTTCTCTCAAAGAAAAATCAACACTCATCTCTTCATCAGGAAGTACTAAGATAAAAGGCACAGGACTGTCAGTATGCTTAACATTTGGAGTACCGTCATCTTTAACTGCTATTTCAAGAACACCATGATCTGCTGTTATAATGGTAATATATCCTATTGATTGAGTACCCTCTATAACTTGCTCGAGGCATTTGTCCAGTGCCTCAGCACATTTAATTTTTGCATCTAAATTATCTATATGTCCAATAACATCGCCATTTGCGAAATTAACAGCAATCAGTGCATATTTATTTTTATTTAAACCTTTTAAAACCTCTTCAGTCACTTGTGCACTACTTAATTCTGGAACAAGAATAAAAAGCACTCCCTTAGGTGAAGGGACCTTAACACCATCTTCACCTGGGAAAGGTTCATTGTTACCGCCATTAAGAAAGAATGTAACATGAGCAAATTTTTCTGACTCAGCAATACGAAGCTGAGATAGCCCATGTTCACTGATTATCTCACCCATAGTACCCTTGATTTTTTCAAGAGGTGGAAATGCAATAGAAACTGGTAAATCTTTGAGCATCTTATGATATAAGGTCATTGTTACGAAATTAAGATTTTTAAAATTTACCACTGGGAATTTATTAAAAGATGGATCCACAAATGCTCTTGTCAATTGAATCTCTCTCTCACCACGGCGACAGCAGAAAATAACAGAATCACCATCTTTAATTGTCCCAACAGGCTTTCTTTCATCATCAATAAGAACAATAGGATCTAAAAAATAGTCAGTTTGCCCTTCCTGATACATATCCTTTATAGTTTTTACTATTAAAGCTTCACCTCTTGATACGTTATTCATTATAAAATGAAGGCTTCAAAATCCCTTATTAATTGAAGGGGTGAGAGCCATCCTCCTTTCCACAGATAATGTTTTATTATCTTTGTTATTTTTAGCAAGGTTATGTATATGTATTATTAATAATATAAATTTACAATTTAATAAAATTTTAATTCCTTTAAAAGAAATAATTAAAAATTTAATATCAACATAAATTAATATTTATATTTTATGTAGGGCAACCCTTTAGGGTTGCGTTTATAATTTAATTTTGAATTTATTTGCAAGGCCAAAGCCTTACCCTACATATTTATTTTTTATGTAAAACTGGATCTTAAATTAAATAGTTATTTTAAATGGCAGGCAACAAGATGTTTGTTTCCAGTATCAATTAGTTCAGGTTCTTTTTTGCTACAGATATCCATAACTTTTGGACATCTTGGATGAAATCTACACCCTGGTGGTGGATTAATAGGACTTGGAATCTCACCTCGAGGAATTAAGTGTTTCCTTCTTGCTTTAGGATCAGGAACAGGAACAGCAGAGAGTAATGCAATTGTGTATGGATGTTTTGGATTAGAATAAACATCATAAATTGTTCCCATCTCAAATATCTTGCCAAGATACATAATTGCTATCCTGTCACAAATATATTTTGTTGTTGCTAAATCATGGGTTATAAAAAGATATGTTAAATTAAATTCATTCTTTAAATCCATCATTAACTTAAGTAGTGTTGCCCTTACCGAAACATCAGCCATCGCAATTGGTTCATCCGCTACTATTAATTCTGGTTGTAATATTAAAGCCCTAGCGATAACTGCTCTTTGTCTTTGTCCTCCACTCAATTGATGAGGATATTTTTCACAAAGAATTTTAGATGGTGTTAATCCTACTTTTTTCATAATATCTAAAACCAGTTCCCTTTTCTCAGCTTCATTACAGATTTTATGGATGAGAAGAGAATGACCTATTGAATCTCCGATTTTCATTCGAGGATTTAAAGAAGCATATGGATCCTGAAAAATTATCTGCATTTTTTTTCTGAAACTTCTCATTTCAGAAGGACTCAATGAAGAGATATCAATATTATCAAAAAATATTTTTCCTTCTGTGGGTTCAGTTAATCCTAATATAAGTCTTCCCGTTGTCGTTTTTCCACTCCCACTTTCGCCAGCAAGCCCAAAAACTTCTCCTTTTCTTATATTAAAACTAATTTTATCTACTGCTTTAATAAAGTCTATTTTTCTAGCAAGGAGAGTTTCTACAAAACCTTTCTGAACTTGATAATATTTTTTTAAATTTTTTACTTCAATTAAATTATTAGTCATAATTATTTTTATTAATTTGTATTAAAATTTATAATCAATATAGCCAACATCTTACAAGATGATTTTCTTTTACCCCCTTTAGTGGTGGTTCGTACACTGAACACTTTTTCATAGTATTTACACATCTTGGATGAAACCTACACCCAGTTGGAGGGTTAATTAAGTCTGGAGGTGAACCCGGCATTATCTCTAATTCTTGCTTCTCGAGACTTATATTTGGTATAGATTTTAAGAGTCCAATTGTATATGGATGAAATGGTTTTTCAAAAAGAGGAAAACAATCTGCAATCTCTACAATCCTTCCGGCATACATAATTGCAATTCTGTCTACAAGCTCAGAAACAACACCCATATTATGAGTGATTAATATTATTGTTAATTTATATAAACTTCTAAGTTCTTTTAACAAATCTAATATCTGAGCTTCTACAATAACATCTAATGATGTAGTAGGTTCATCAGCAATAATCAAATCAGAATTTAGTGCTAAGGCTAAACCTATCATTGCTCTTTGTCTCATACCACCAGAAAATTGGTGAGGATAATCATTTAATCTTGTTTTTGAGATTCCAAGTCTATCTACTAAATCCCCAGCTCTCTTTCGAGCATCCTTTTTACTTAATTCTTTTTTATGAGTTAAAATAGTTTCAACTATATGATCACCAATTCTCATCAAAGGATTTAGACTTGTCATTGGATCCTGAAAAATCATGGATATTCTCTTTCCTCTAATCTTTGTCATCTCTTTTTCCGTCTTCTTAACTAAATCCTCTCCATCAAACATAATTTCTCCTCCAACAATTTTACCTGGTGGGGGTATAAGTTTTAGTATAGAAAAGCCAAGAGTGGATTTTCCACAGCCAGATTCTCCAACTAAACCAAGTGTCTGACCTTTTTTAAGCTCAAGTCCAACCTTATCTACAGCTTTAACTAAACCTACTCTAACAGGATATAAAACCTCTAAATCTTTTATTTTTAATATTGTTTTATCTTTTTCATTCATATTAATATCTATTTTTATGGATAGTCATTTTTCAATTAGTTTTAGATTGCTTCGGGACTTTGTCCCTCGCAATGACAAATAAGGAATCTTGCACTCTCGAAATGACATATTATTAAAATCTGTTTTTATCTTTCAGTAATTTTTGGGTTCAATATTTCATTAAGACCCTCTCCAATCATACTGAACCCCAAAGTCGTAAGAGAAATCATTATTCCTGGAAATGTTATTATCCACCAACTACCACTTGGTAAAAATGCCCTTCCCTGACTTAAATCCATACCCCAATCAGGAGTTGGAGGTGGAATTCCAAGACCTAAGAAACTAAGGCCAGCTGCAGTTAAAATTGCATCAGCTATATTAAGTGAAAAAACAACGACTATTGATTGTATTAAATTTGGGAAAATATAATTTATTAAAATTGTTGATGATTTTGCCCCCAAGCTTTTAGCAGCTTCTACATACAACTCCTCTTTAATTGAAAGAGTATGTCCCCGAGACATCCTAAAATAGGTAGGTATATAAACAAAGGCTATTGCAATAGAAATATTAATAACTCCAGGACCCAATAGTGCTGCCATAGCAATTGCTAATATAAGTCCTGGAAATGAATATATACTATCCATAACAAGGGAAAGTATCCTATCAATTTTTCCACCAATAAAACCAGATAGAAGCCCAAGTGGTATCCCCACCAATGCTGAAAAGATTGAGGACAAAAATGCTATTGAAAGAACTACTCTTGCTCCATATATTACTCTACTAAAGACATCTCTACCCAAGTTATCAGTTCCCATATAAAAGTCAGAATTGGGAGGAGAAAATGTGTTACCCACAAATTTAATTGGATTATAGGGTGCAATGATGGGAGCAAATATTGTAATTAGTATTATTACCAATATAATAACAGAACCAGTAGTTGTTATATAAAATTCAGAACCATACCATTTTGCGCTTTTTATAAACCAACCGAATAATCTGTGTGAAAAGAATTTATCTTCTTTTTCCATTTAATTTCCTTGCAATAAATTATATTCTTGTCTCAACATACTTAACTAAGAAGAAATATTTTATTTTTCATTTAAATTTCGTTAATATCTGATTCTTGGGTCTAAATAAGAATAAACAATATCAACAAGTAAGCTAACACCCGCTACTAAAATTGCGATAAAAACCACGCTACCCTGTATTGATGGAAAATCACGGTATAAAATCCTATCAACCAGGAATCTTCCCAAACCGGGCCATGAAAAGGTAGTCTCTGTTAAAACTGCCCCAGCCAGTAAGAGAGCGAATTGCAAACCCATCATTGTTATAATGGGAATAAGTGCATTTTTTAAAGCATGTTTATAAACAACAACTCTTTCAGAGAGACCTCTTGCTCTTGCTGCTGTTATAAAATCCTGACTTAAAACATCCAACATATTTGTTCTTGTTAACCTGGTAAAGACTCCGGAAATATATAACCCCAATGTTAAAGAGGGTAATATAAGATGCTTTACTGCACTTACTAAACCTACCATATTGCCAGTTAATATACTATCTAATATAAAGAGTCCCGTTATTTTTTCAGGAGTTAAACCTATTCCAATTCTTCCATAAACGGGGAGCCACTTTAAATATACTCCAAAAAATAACTGCAACATCAGGCCAAGCCAAAAAACTGGGATGGTGTAAATTATTATTCCGTAGAGTCTAAATCCATAGTCAGCAAAACTTCTTCTTTTATGGGCCGCATAAGCTCCAGTAAATATACCGATAAGAATACTCATTGTCATTGATAAAATGCTAAGCTCAAGTGTTGCTGGAAATTTTTCTCTTAAATCCTTTGCTATAGGTCTTCCACGAACAGGAGCCAAAGATTCACCTAAATCACCTCTTAGAAGATTATATAGATATTCAAAGTATTGTATATAAAGAGGTTTATCAAGTCCCAAGCTATGTTTTATATCATCAACATATTCCTGTGGTGCACCTGGTCTTAACATAGCACGTACAGGGTCACCGGGCATAATTCTTACTATTAAAAATACCAATGTTACTAAAATAAAAATCATTGGTATAGTTAGAAATATCCTTGTAATAATATAAGCTCTTAGGGATTTCATATTACCTTTTAATAGTTAAAAATATTTTAAAGACGTTACTAAAAACTTCAAATATAAATACTCTTAATTAAATTTAAATATTCTTATTATAATTATATAGAATGTATAAGTTAATTATGAAAATTAAGATTAATTTTTAATAAGGTTTTATTACTAAATTTGAAATATTTTAAGGGATATCGAGAGATATATCAAATTGTGAACCACCCCTACCTGAAGGAAGGGGCTTCCTGCTTCA
>Ga0209986_10005085_pt1 | contig 10977 bp, 11 predicted proteins | sample BlataG_FD_183168 | JGI IMG/M metagenome (GOLD analysis project Ga0209986, IMG submission 183168) | Deep subsurface microbial communities from Black Sea to uncover new lineages of life (NeLLi) - Black_00105 metaG (SPAdes) (version 2) | ecosystem: Environmental > Aquatic > Marine > Oceanic >...
GCTGCATTCCTAGGGGGACTTTTAACTGCCTCCAATCCGTGCGTTCTCGTAATGGTTCCTCTTATGATTGGCTTTATCACTGGCAATGAACAAACCGTAGGAATCAGAAAATCACTTATCTTCTCTGGCCTTTTCGTGCTCGGTCTTTCCATCACTTTCACTATCTTGGGAATAATTGCTGCCCTCGGGGGGAAACTTTTCGGCGACGTGGGTAGTTATTGGAAGTACATCGTTGCCTTCATAGCTCTGGCTATGGGGGTACACCTGTTGGGTTTTTTACAATTTAGCTTTTCCATACCGGTAAACACGAAGTTTTTGGGGAAAGGTAAGCTCAGCTCGTTGGCCTTAGGTATGCTTTTTGGAATCGTATCTGCTCCTTGTGCCGTTCCCATCCTTGCGCTGCTTTTGACCTATATTGCTGCCAGGGGGAGCAGTTTATTCTACGGAGGCATCTTATTACTTTTTTACGCCCTGGGGCATTGTTTACTCATCCTTATTGCGGGCACGTCTATGGGTGCAGCCAAAACCTTGATAGAGTCAAAAGGAGCCCAGAAGGTTAACTCCATATTAAGAAAGGTGGGTGGGGTTTTGGTGATACTCGTTGGTCTTTATTTTCTATTTTCATAGAGGAGGAAAAAAATGGCTTCTGAAAGAAAAATACCAGAGAAAAAGCTTAGTATATTTGAAAAATACCTAACCGGATGGGTAGCTCTGTGTATCATTGTGGGAATCCTTATAGGAAGAGCCTTCCCCTCATTCTCCATTTGGTTAGACAAAATGAGTATTGCCCAGGTTTCCATTCCTATCGCGATCTGTCTTTTCTTTATGATGTATCCAATTATGGTTAAAATTGATTTTTCTCAGGTAATAAAAACGGGAAAGACCCCCAAGCCAGTGCTTTTAACCTTATTTGTCAACTGGGCTATAAAACCTTTCTCCATGTTTTTCATTGCCTCCTTTTTTCTGGGAGTTTTGTTTCGCCCTTTCATCCCGGGAACCGAGATTATCCGCGGACAGGAGGTGCCTTTGTATCGCTCCTACATCTCAGGTGCTATCCTCTTAGGAATCGCTCCTTGCACGGCCATGGTACTGATGTGGTCCTATCTTGCTCGGGGAAACGATGGTCTTACCCTGATTATGGTAGCAATTAACTCTTTAACTATGCTTTTTTTATACGCTCCCTTAGGTGGATTTTTATTAGGGGTTAACAGAATGCCTATTCCCTGGCAAACTATAGTGCTCTCAGTTTTAATCTATGTAGGTCTTCCCTTATTGGCCGGATATTTCTCTCGCCAACAGATCATTAAGAAAAAAGGTGTAGAATGGTTTGAGGAAAGATTTGTGCATCGGCTTACCACAGTCTCCATTGTGGCTCTTCTGGTCACGTTAATTGTTCTTTTTTCCCTTAAGGGTGAGGTCATCCTGAAACATCCTCAGAGCATAGGTCTTATTGCTATACCTCTATTTGTCCAGATCTGCTTCATCTTTGCCATAGGTTATGTTCTGGCAAAACTTTTAGGCCTTACCTACGAAAATGCTGCCCCTGCTGCCATGATTGGTGCCTCCAACCATTTTGAGGTAGCAATTGCCACCTCCACCATGCTTTTTGGCCTTGCCTCAGGCTCATCCCTGGCTACAGTGGTGGGAGTTTTAGTTGAGGTTCCCATAATGCTTATGCTGGTTAAGATATGTCTTGCAACGAGGAATTGGTTCAGGAGAGAAGAATAGCTCTTTCTAACCCTGTATCAGTAAGCTTTTTATTTCTAACTGCTCATATTCTGCGTGTTTTTTCTTCTTATTCTGGACTACCTTCAGAGGTCTAAATCTCGCTTCCTTTTCCCGGCAAACTTTTATAAATTCTTTATATTGCTTTTTGAATCGTCTGTTGAGAATTATTATTAATTCTTCAAAAGATAACCTGCAGATTGGGTCACCCTTCAAATAGATCCTCTTGTTTATGTCGGGGTCAAGGGGACATAGGGGCGCACTACACCTTAGAGATTTAGGGCATCTTTCCATCAAACTATGACAGTTAATTTCTTTCAACGTGTCATCCATAGTAAGTTGAGAGTAATTCACCACCACTTATCTCCTCCGGGCTTCATCTCTTCACCCCTTGTTTCATTGCTCTCATAAAGTCCTTAAGATCCTCTTCTTCTATTCTCCAGACTCTGCCAAACTTCATTGCTGGCAATTTGCCTTCTTTGGCGTATCTTCGAAGAGTGTTGGGATGAAGTTTCAACCTCTCTGCAACTTCCTTTAGGGTTAGCACTGTCACTTCATTCTCCCCCATAGCTTTAAACTTATCCACATTATAGCACTTTAATTTTACTTTGTCAACTCTAAAACATCATAAGATAAGTTAATTAAACAGCGCGACATTTGAGAAGTCCTTCGATTTGTGTTCAGACGAGCACTTTGGGGCCTTAAGAACTCTCCAAAGCACTGATATTATCACCGGGACCAAATCCTGGTGTTCTTGGGTTACTGTCTGGCTGGTCTGGTCTTTTCACATTTTTTGCTCCATTGACATTCACTCGCTCTAGGGTCAAATACAGAAGATGCTGAAGGGCAGGGGTGGAGTTGGCTAGCGTGTCGAAGCTCTCAAGTCATAAGGATATTTCAACTACAATGATATACGCTCACCTGAGCCAGGATCACTTGAGGAGTGCGGTTGAGAGGTTGGGGTTTTGAAAAATAAACGCAACAACGGAAAACAAGGTGTAAACATGAAGAAACCGCTTATACTTCATATTCACGCTTTTCTTAGATCACATTATCGTTTTTTGGGCCTCATGTTTCTATCTCCGTATTGTCCGCGTATGGCAACAGGAAAACAAGTCGATCTATTTAGATAACTTAATTACGGCACAGAGAAACCTCAAGCAATTGATATGGTCAACAATATTCTGGAAAACTCACTCAATGGGAGAAACCAAAATAGGCTGAACGAGAATCTGAAGAATCGCAAATTCACCACAGAATCTACCGTCTCCCCAAGATCCTCACCTACCTGCTGTCCTCCTGGCAAAACTAAATATGAACAGTGCGATAAGGACAACACCTAGAAAAGATTCAGTGAAGGCGGTAACCTTTGCCACACCTACAGGATAGTAGTCGCCATAGCCTAGAGCCGTAAAAGTGACTCCTGAGAAATAGAGTTTATTCCAATAAGATACGATTTGATCGTTTCCTTTTGTCGCGATCTCTCCAATACAACAATAGAGAAATGAAAATAGAACAATAACTCCCCCACACCACCCAAATATCCGCCAGGGACGCTCTCCCCATCCGTAAAGGTACTTGAGAAAAGTAGATTTGAAGTATTTCCATGATGATCTATACCTTGGGGACTTAAGATAGAAAACTAATGCTTTGAAGATTTCCTTCCAACTCAACTCTACCTTCTCTCTCAACTTCTTCTTTCTATCCATCGTCACGGAAGAGATAAAATTTTTGACCTCTCCTCTCACACATCTTACAGGATGTAGAAGGTTCTTAGCTTTATAAGAAAGCGGCCTCTTTATCCTTTTCCAGGAAGTAGGAAGCCAGTAGTTCCAGAGATATTTGGCGATACGCTCAGAATAGAGAATTACAGGATGAGAACAGTCTTTGAGTCCTCTGTCTTTCCAATTTTCTCCAAGCTCTTTCTCTTTTAGGGCACACCAAAAGCTCTTTCTTTCCATATCCTTTTCTTTTATGGAGGCCCAGCTTTCATCATCATATCTTCCAATAGTATGAAAGCTATTTTTGAGCGCAAGGTATATTTCTTTAGCCTCTGAGAATTCCCTTTCTTCTTCCTGGAGAATATGATCCTCTAGATATTCACGCCTTAAATCCGTGTTTCTAATCCTTGTATGCCTAAAATCAATCAAAGCCTTTTCAGCAAAATTAAAAGGACCAAGAGAACTGTTTTCTAGAATAACATTGTTAAATTTAATTACCTCTCCCGTATATCCAGGAGAAATAATGGCTCTCTTATGAAATTCGGACTGCTCAAAAGAAGTACCTTCTCTGAAAATTGTCCCTTCAAAGGAGACGACGTTTTTAAACCTCACCCAAACGAAATTAGCGTATCTCTTGAATATTGTCTTTTCAAAGAAAGCTCCTCCTTCGAAAAAGGCTGACTGAAACATCGCGGATCCTTTAAAGAACGCTTTAAAAAAAGTAGCGCTATCATTATAGAACCACGTAAAAAGGAAATTAGCCTCGCCCTCAAACACCGCTCCAGCGAAGGAAGCCTTTTGAAAGACAGTAACCCCAAAATCTTTCTTGAAATCAATATCGCCTACAAAAACAAATCCACTAAAATTGTAATCAGAATCTTTCTTTTTGATTTCGCTGATATAATCCCTCAAAGATCCCTTAATTTCTTCCTCACTTTTGTCTTCTGCTTTGGCATGGAATATACAAAGACCCCCTTTTGAGGTTTTGAGAGGTTCTCTACTACAGCGTTCATAAGCACATTTAGCTGGTCCTTTCTGGTTCATTTTGTCTTTTTGCAACTCAGCCATTATGCGCCTCCCGTAATTGACCTGGCACTCTTTCTCCCATAAGTGATATTCTCCTTCTATGGAAAAAGCTACACTATCACTATTAGTTTGTGCTTTCCTTGGATATGCCTTTACTCCCAGTAAGATTGTATCACAGATTCACAAGATAATCCAGTGTTTCTTCAAGATCCCGACAGAAAACATCAGCCGTCCCCTGAACAAAAAGGAGGGTGTCCAGGCTCCGCTTCTGTGTGCCTCGTGGTTACCTCGAGAGTGTGGTTAAGAGATTGGGATTCTGGAGATTTCCGCGCTAGAGCTGCTTTCTTGACAGTAGCTGTTTGTCATCTATAATAAACGAAGATTCTGCATTGCAAGGGTATCGAGCTACGAGTCTGAAAAGGGGGATAGGTGAGTAGTTGTAGCCATTGTTTTCCCGCTTGATAGATGGTCCCTTGAAGATTTTGCAGAATCGAGAGGTATGGATAGAGTTCAATCAATCGAGAAAACATATTTCTAAGGTTCACGGAAATTAACCCAAAAGGAGACTACAGAATATGAAGGAGGGAAACAAATGATTCTGGGAATTGTGGGTAGCTCACGCAAAGGAGGTTTAACTGATCAGTTGGTTACTCGGGCTCTGGAAGGAGCAAAATCAGTAGGACTCGAAACCAAAAAAGTGCACCTGGCAGATTTCGAAGTTCCATTCTATTCCGAAGGGGCCAAATGTCCCCAAGAACTCAGTAGAATGTGTGAAAAAACCAACGTCCTGGTCATAGGTGCTCCAGTTTACTATGGTGATATCAGTGGCTTAACCAAAGATTTCATGGATACAGTGAGTATTTCTAACGCTAATGGAAAGTATGGCCTTGGAATTTCAATTGCTGGAGGAACTGGAAAAGGATTATGTTTGGCGGTCCAATCCATCTACAGCTTCTTCTATCACCGACAGATAAGAGGAATAGACCCTACTCCCGTTTCAAGATTTAACCTTGAAAAAATACGGGAAAGACTGTATATATCAGGTAAGAAACTGGCTGAACTTTCTCAGGAAACGAAACCCTTCCAGAATCTATGGGATAGAATTGAGCACTATGAAAAACTTCCTTACCTCAAACACACCTTTCTGGATGAAATACTCTTGCTTGCAGAACAGTTAATTCACATCTCAGAGAATAAGCCAGCTTTAGCAAAAGCCAAACAAGAGTATGAAATTGCCAAATCGCTCATCAACCAAGGAAAAAGACTGGACTCGGTGAAGCACGCTGTCAAAGCTTATGATACCTTGTATTTCTAAGATTTTTCTTGGCTACCCTGACTTTCTTGAATGTGTTTTCCTCCGAATGAGAACAGCAATTGTGAAGATGGCGTCTTTACTACCGATTATATTAAGGCTCTGATTATTTCCCTGGCGAAGGCTGGAAGATCTACAGGGGTCCTGGACGTAATCAGATTTCCGTCTACAACCTTGACCTCGGCGCCGGCTTCTTTCATCCTGTAATAGGGATACCACAGCTCTAAATCCTCGTAATCGTCTCCGGCTAAAACCGCAACTTTCCTCCCATTAAGTTCCATAGTTTCTCCTCCTTAGAGAAATTTTCTTACTCCGTCACTGGGGTATTGGCGTTCCGAAAATAGCCAAAGTCTCATCGAGGCCATTAGATGCTCTCCCATAGCCACAAAACAATCCAAAAAATAGCATGATAGAGAATGTACCAACACGGCATGCAGAGGAGCCAGTTACAGGTAATGCTTATGCTTGTTAAATATATATTGCTACCAGGGATTGGTCTAAGAGGATACCCGAACTTGCTCCCACAAGAAGAAAGTAAATCTACCTAGCCGAAAGTTGACCCAATCCAATCACCAACGTAATGCGTTATAACTATGACTATTAATGCGATAATCAAGTGTTCTGTGATCACCCACCAGGGTTTTACTCTTCGTTCCTTAGCAACAAAGAAACTAAAAATAGCTAGTACAGATAACCCCCAAATCACACTTACAACAACCGCTATTGAAAGCTGAAGTAACAAAAGGGGAGCAATAAATGTCAATGCAATAGCAAGTTTAGAAAAAAAGGTGGAAATTGCTGATTGCCAAATCTCTGTTGCACTATGCTTATTTTCTGATTCCTCAGAGAAATGAATACCAAATGCGTCTGAAAAAGCATCTGCTATTGCTATGGTCAATATGCCGCCAATGACCACAAGTTTTGAGTGAGTGCTAGAATGTAAACCAACCATTAGTCCAAGTGTTGTGATTATTCCCGAAGTTAAACCAAAGCTAAACCCCGTTTTTATTGAATGTTTCATTTCTGTTTTCTCACGACTTATTTAAACTCGTTGACACATCTTTTACCAATAAGTTTAAATAAAGTTTAGTGTTTGTCAAACTACATCTTCTCTTGGCTATAGTGGTGGGAGTTTTAGCTGAGGTTCCCATAATGCTTATGTTGGTAAAGATATATCTTGCTACCAGGAACTGGTTTAAAAGAGCACCTGAGCTTGCTCCCAACGGGAAGAAGGAAAATTTAGGATAAAATGGAGGAGGAAGTCCTGCTTGAGTAGAAATTTATCTTCGCAGGGGCAATCAAGGCGGGTTTTCGAGATAACGAATTGAAATTCACAGATTCTGAAGACAACAGTCTCTCCTAGAGCGCACCAGCTAATAATCTATTGCAATATTCCCCTTACCTCTTTTATGGTCTTATTTAAAATGTCAATTACGGCCTGGGAGCTAATGGTAGCCCCGGTTATGGCCTGGATTTGATTAGGCTCTTCGGGGGGCTTGCCCTTAATGAGTTCAACGAGGGGCCTGATTACGAGACCCCTGAATTTATCCCGGAAGAGCTTTCCAGTGATCTTTGCTCCCAAGCCCGGGGTCTCCACCGATTCCAGAACCTCTATTCCTGTAGTTTTTTCGAGCTCAGGATCCACACCAATCATCACTTCAATGGTACCCTGATATCCCGGTCCATTTCCCGTAAAGGCATATCCAATAAGCCTTCCTGAAGAATCGAACCCTTTATAAATCGCTTTACCTTCTTTCACTATGGTCTCGTGAGTCTCTGCCCCAGGTAATACCTCGAAGATAGCTACCCTGAGGGCCCTTTCCTTATTCACCTCTATTCGGGGTTGGGCATACCGATATATTCCCACCAGAGCTCCTCCAGACACAACACCCACTACGGACAAAACCAGAACCATCTGGACCGATTTCCTCAAAGCTCCTTGCTCCCGAAAATCTTTGGCTTGATATATCTATCTAATAAAGGGGTAAAGGCGTTCATAAGGAGAATGGAAAACATTACTCCTTCCGGATATCCTCCCCAATTACGAATGACTACCACCACAATCCCCGCTCCCAGACCAAAGATCCATCTACCAAGCTTGGTAAGCGGTGTGGTAACTGGATCGGTGGCCATGAAGAAGGCTCCCAGCATCAGTCCTCCCGCCAAAAGACTAAAGAGGGGAGTTCCATACTGATGGGGGCTAATTAAATAAAATACTCCGCTTAATAAGGCTACAGTACCTAGATAGGAAAGGGGAGTCCTCCAATCAATATATCTTCTAATGAGTAAATAGGCTCCTCCTATAAGAAGAGCCAGAGCTGAGGTCTCTCCTAATGAACCTCCCACATGGCCATAGAAAAGTTTAATAAGAGAAGTTGACTGGGATTCAAACTTCATCAGCCCCAGAGGGGTAGCTGTAGTTATGGCTGCCAGGCTAAAAGACTTTACCCAGGTGGTCATGAGGACGGGAAAGGTAGCGGCCAGAAAGGCTCTTCCAATAAGGGCCGGATTGAATATGTTGTAGCCCAGTCCCCCGAATATCTGTTTACCCACAATAATAGCAAAGACTGCTCCTAAGGCAGCACTCCATAAAGGTAAAGTAGGAGGAAGAACCAAAGCTAAAAGAAGCCCACTAAGGAGAGCGCTCGGTTCTTTGGGAAAACTCTTGCCTCTGAGCCACAGGAAAATATATTCTGCAGCCAGGCTAGCCAAACTACAAACGCCAATTAACTTTACTGCCTGGAGACCGAAAAAGTAAATACTAGCTGCCACAGCTGGACTAAGGGCGATTATCACTCCCCACATCAGTCTGGCTACGGTAAGCCTGTCCCGGATGTGTGGAGAAGAAGAAAGAATGAGGATTCTTTGAGTGGCTTTATCTTTTTCCATGGTTGATTAATTCAGGTCAATTTTCTTAGAAAATAAGATAGAGTTTCCAGTTGCATACTCAAGTCTACGTTCTTTAGTCTTATCTCTTTAGGAACGGATATTCTCACCGGAGCAAAGTTTAAGATTCCTTTTACTCCACCTTTTGCCAATTTATCAGCTACTTCCTGGGCAGACGTGGCCGGAGTAGTAATGACACCTATCTTTATTTGCCTCTCTGATAGAACCTTTGGAATTTTGTCTACATGCTGAACCTTTATTCCCCGCCACACCTTCTCAATTTTTGATTCATCCCTATCAAAGGCAGCTCTTATCTCAAATTCCTCTCTTTCAAAGCCGGGATAGGTGAGAAGTGCTGCTCCTAGATTTCCTATTCCCACTATGGCTATTCCCCAGGTTGAATCGAGTCCCAGAATATGGCGAATTTCCTGCTTGAGTTTTGCTATTCTGTAGCCCTGGCCAGGAACACCGAACTCCCCGAAATAGGCAAGATCCTTTCTTACCTGTCCATCGGAGGTTCCCACCAGGTCAGCCAATTCCTGGGAAGAAAGAATCTTATCCCCCTCTAGGTCCTTGATGGCTCTAAGATAAATGGAGAGCCGTTCTACAGTCACGTCTGGCACTTTAAATCTGGGCATCCTTTTCCCTCAAAATTTTCCTTCAGCAGATCCGTGGGAGCTGATCTCCAGAAAGCATATCCAGTACCCTGGTAGTACCGATACAGGTTCTTAGATACACTTTTCCTCTGGGTTCCAGGATCACCCTACCAATGATCTCACTCTGCTTTCCCAAAGGATGAGATCGTAATATTTTGATGATCTTTTTAGCTTCTTCATCCTCTACAATAAATATAACCTTCCCTTCGTTAGCCAAATAGAGAGGATCAAAACCAAGCATCTCGGAGATAGCTATAGTTTCTTGCTTAAAGGGAACTCTTTCCTCCCATAGTTCAATGCCAAACTCTTGCTCCATAGCTATCTCATTTAATATAGTCGCCACCCCACCGCGAGTTGGATCACGCATTAGCTTTACCCCGGAGGATTGACTCAAAACCTTCCCAATTAAATCATTTAAGGGAGCACAATCGCTCTTCACCTGGGTACGAAAATCAAATTCTTCCCGCCCGGAGAGAGTGGCAATGGAATGATCTCCTATGCTCCCATTGATGATGATCTTATCTCCTGCTTTAATTCTGGGCGAGGAGTTTTCACTCTTAGCAGAGAGGAGTCCGATCCCGCTGGTATTGATAAACAATCCATCAGCACTCCCATGCTCGACCACTTTGGTATCCCCGGTAATGATTTCAACCCCGGCATCATCCGCTGTTTGCCTCATAGAAGAGATAACCCTTTTTAAAGTAGAAAGACTCAGTCCTTCCTCGATAATAAAACTACAGGAAAGAAAAATCGGCTTTGCCCCCATTACAGCTAGATCATTGATGGTTCCGCTTACGGATAATTTTCCAATGTCCCCCCCCGGGAAAAAGAGGGGTCTGATGACATAGGAATCAGTAGTGAATGCCCACCTGGATCCCTGGCGATTAAATACGGCGGAGTCGGTCAATTCTCTTAAGAATTTATTATCGAATGCGGGCAGGAAAACCTCTCTTATAAGATCGTGGGATAATTTTCCCCCACTTCCATGGGCTAAGAGGATCTTTTCTTTCATTCGTCCTTCCAGATATTCTTATAGAAAGATTATAGTCTTTGAGCTTCTTTGTCAAGATCTCACGTTTGGCATAGGCGTTCCCAAAATTTCATATCTTTTTTCCTAAGGTTCCGAGTTAAAGAGGAGTTGAGACAATGACAAATCTGGTAAAATTTAGTATGATGAAAAAAGGATTAATTTTGTTCAACTCCCCTGCAAGATTTTGAAGTGCAACCCCTAAGAATCCAAAGGTGTGCTCCACTGGGTTATGATGGACTGCCTTGAACAGATATAGGGCACGAGGAGGCGAGGATGATTGTATTGCATTACATTTCCCTAGCTCAGTGAATAGCTAAGAATGAGTGAAACCAGCCTATCCAGCCTACCAAGAAAGGAAGTGCTAGATAGGATAAGTGAAGGTTAAATAGTTGAGATGCTTCAGTATTAATGGGATTCTACGAATCATTAAATCGATTAATACCGGGAGGACGGTATGAAAAGTAAAAAATCGCGTTGGGTGCTCGTATCTGTCGTTTTAGGGATCTCTCTGGTAGTTTTACTATTTTCTGGCTGTCAGAAAAAGTCTGCCAGACCTTCTGTTGAAATCACAATTGCTATCATGACGACCGCTGATCTGCGGAGTTGTATAACGCCTTATAC
>Ga0209986_10005086_pt1 | contig 10976 bp, 10 predicted proteins | sample BlataG_FD_183168 | JGI IMG/M metagenome (GOLD analysis project Ga0209986, IMG submission 183168) | Deep subsurface microbial communities from Black Sea to uncover new lineages of life (NeLLi) - Black_00105 metaG (SPAdes) (version 2) | ecosystem: Environmental > Aquatic > Marine > Oceanic >...
ACTGATAATAACTTTGGCGAGTATAGCAACCCTGAGGTAGACGCTCTGCTGGAGAGGGCAGGGGTGGAGCAAGATAGTGAGCTGAGCCTGGCACTATATCAACAAGCTGAGCAACTCCTGATTGATGATGCTGCCTGCCTACCCTTGTGGTTTGGGCAAAATTATATTCTTGTTAAGCCCTACATCGAGGGATATAACCTAAATCCTTTAGGTTTTGCTATGCTAAATGAAGTCTCGGTTGAGCCTCACTAGATATTGGGGGTTGATTGGTTATGGATTTGGTGGAGCAGTTAAACCATATTTTCTCTCCCAGAAGCATTGCTGTAGTCGGTGCCTCAGCTAATCCAGAGAAGGTGGGCTTTATGTGTGTCGGCAACCTGCTGGAAGCTGGGTTTGGGGGCAAGGTTTATCCAGTTAACCCCGGTCTGTCTGAGCTTTTTGGGTTAAGGGTATACCCCTCGGTTACAGCTATTCCAGGAGAGGTTGATTTAGCTATGGTGGTTATTCCTGCCGAGCGCACCCTATCTACCATAGAGGAGTGTGTTGCCAAGGGAGTAAAGGGGACCATTCTGATTAGCGGCGGTTTTAGAGAGGTGGGCACGGAGATTGGTTCCGATTTGCAGGCTCAGCTTAGGGATATAGCCAATAGGGGTGGGATGAAGATTATAGGACCGAATACCCTGGGGTTAATCAATCCGCGGGCTAAGCTTAACGCCTCATTTCAATACACACTTAGTCTGAGCCAGGCCGGCAATGTGGGGATAGCGACTCAAAGTGGCGGAACAATTATTTACCTGGTGCATGCCTTGACCAATCATAATGTGGGCATCAGTAAAGCTATCGGGCTGGGCAATAGGTGTAATCTTGATTTTGACGAACTGGTAACCTATTTTGGTGAGGATAAAGAGACCGAGGTAATTGTTCTATATGTGGAAGGTTTGGAACAACCCCAGCGGCTTATCAATGCTGCCCGGCGGGTGACCAAGCGAAAGCCCATCGTGGTGTATAAGGCGGGTAGGGGTGAGGAGATGGACAGGGCTACCTTATCCCACACCGGTGCCTTGGCTGGCAAATACGAGTTCTATAAAGCCGCTTTCAACCAGGCTGGCATGATTATGGTTGATGGTGTCATGGAATTGGTTGATGTAGCTAAGGCACTAGCCTTCCAGCCAGCGGCGGTGGGCGGCAGGGCGGCTATTTTCTCGGTTCAGGCTGGTCCGGGAATAATTATGGCTGATAAATGTCGGCAATTGGGCTTGAGGCTGGCTCAACTTTCACCAGCTACAAGGCGCAGGCTCAGGCAACTGTCATCGCCATTGAATCCAGTGGGTAACCCGGTTGACCTGGCCTGGAAATCAAATGAGTTTGATGCTTGCCGAGAGATGCTGAAGGTTGTTTTAGAGGATGGTGGCGTTGATGCTGTAGCTGTAGCTGCTGCCTTTTATGGCTTAAATATGGAGCTGATGAGGGCTGTGGTTGATGTTGCTGACATAGCCAGATACCTCAGAAAGCCGATAGCGGTGTGTTTGGACTCGCCTAAAGGCTTAGCTTATGCCGAGATAAATGCACTTGAGGGGAGCGGTATTCCCACCTTTCCCCTTCCCGAGAGGGCAATAACTGGTTTAGCCGGTTTGATTAAATACGGACAGATACTCAAGGATGGTGGCGGAGGGGGTGGGATTCGAACCCACGGCTCCGGTATATCGGAGCAACGGTTTTCAGGACCGTCTCCTTAAACCACTCGGACACCCCTCCGTGGCGGTTCTAGTATAGAGAATAGACGGCGCAGGGTCAAATCTATTAATGGAGGGAAAGTATGTTATTGGAAGGGAAGGTTGCCTTTGTCAGTGGAGCGTCGAGACCACGGGGAAACGGAAGGGCAATTGCTCTCACTCTGGCGAGAGAAGGAGCCGATGTGGCTGTCAGCGGCTGGAGCCACATTGAGGGGGCAGAGTCGGTGGCGGCGGAAATAAGCCAGATGGGGCGAAGGTCTATCGCCGTCAAGATGGACGTCAGGGACTATTATGATGTGCAGAAGGGGTTCGCCAAGATTAAGGAAGAGTTGGGTGCGGTAAGTATACTGGTAAACAATGCTGCCCTTATGGGGCATAACATTTCAATTTCTAAAACTACCCCCGAAGAATGGGATAACGAAGTAAAGATTTGCCTTAATTCTGCCTTTTACTGCATCAAAGAGGTTTGGGCAGATATGCGTGCCAATGGGTGGGGGCGGATTGTCAATATCACCTCAGTAGCCGGGGTCATGGGAGGATACGGGCAGACGAGTTATGGTGCGGCTAAGGCAGGGCTAATTGCCCTTGCCAAATCGGCGGCCATTGAGGGAGCCAGATTTGGTATCACCGCCAACGCTGTGTTGGTTGGGATAGCCAATACCGATGCTTATCTTGTTGACCTTACCGAGGAGGTTCGCCAAAGGGTGGAAAAGCGAACGTTATTTAGTAAGCCGTCGGAGCCGCAGGACATTGCCGATGCCGTAGCCTATCTGGTATCAGATAAAGCTCGATATATGACCGGGGCTGTCATGAATATGTTGGGCGGTCTTGACCTCTTTGTGTTTTAGGGTTTTGTCTACCTCACCCGCTGTATCCCCCTCTCCTATCAAGGAGAGGGGGAAGTAAAATTTAAGAGGGGCGAAGCCCCTCTTTGACTCCGTGTAAGATTAAAGGTATTAAAGCACGTATTGCGGGAGAGATACAGTAGATAGAGTCCTACTTAATCACCTTTTTCAAACTGTCAAGTCCAGTAGAAGAAATTTTTGTCCCATTCATAAATATCCCCATATTTGTCTTGTTCTACTTTGCGCGGTTCTTTCCTCTTTTCTTCAAAGTAGTAGATTGCAAGCTCGTCACGTGTTAGGGCACCATCCCGTACAGCTGAAACGAAGCTATATAAGATATGCTCACTGTGCGTAGTTACTATTATTTGTTTGTCTTTCTCCTTTGCTGTTTGCAAAAGTATGTCGCAGAGCTTTTTCTGAGCTTTCGGGTGGAGGTGAATCTCAGGTTCTTCAATGGCTAGCAGAGATTTTTCAGGAGTAAGAGCTAGCGTAAGTAGTAACTGGACTAATTGGTTTGTGCCAAAACCATCACCAATGAGCGGGATACCTTCGGGAACAGCATATGACTCTATGCCAACTTTTCGTCCTGGAATTAGCACAGACGCAAGGTCGCTGCCTGTGATGGACTCTGACCATGACGGAACAATTTCCACAATACCTCTCCCCGCGTAAGCAAGGGTAGATGCTAGTTGAGCATTCCCCCCTGGCTGAAAATCCATGGCAGGATTTGCGTCTAGCTCATAATCCGGTCGCTCAAAACCTCGAATAGCATGTACATAATAGGTATTGTTTAACACACTGTTGACCGCTGAAAAAAGTTCGTTTAATTTGCTCGTCAGTTCCTTTGCTTTATTCCCCAATCCCTCGGGAATAGACGCAACTTTTACTCTCGCTGGTATCGCAACTTGCCCCACAAATTTTAAGTTAATCTTTATTTCTCCCGATTGTGCAGATTTCCAAGTAAGCTCTGATGGTTGAACAGTGCCTTGACCCTCCCCTAGCTTTACCACATAGTGCTTTATCCTAGGGCTACTAATCACGGCATCAAAGCCAGTTAGACTAGGGTCAAAATGGGCATCATAGGAAAACGAAGCATTCTGTGGAATATTTAGACTTTCATAGCCTGCCACTCCGATGGAAACACCAATCCCTATCTCTCTGTTTGAGGCCTCTCTGTTTAACACGGTTCTAAATTCCCCAAGATTAATAAGCGGGCCATTTACTATCAGTTTTTTCTGTTCAATTGATTGTCGCAGAGCCATCAGGGCATGAGATATACTTGACTTCCCCGTTCCGTTTGGGCCAATTAATACCGTGACTCGGCCCAAGTCTATCTGGGCTTTCTTGAGACCCTTGAAGTTTTCTAATCTTACTTGTTGTAACATGATACCCCTCCACATTACCTAGTTTATTTTATCACATCCTGCCCCACATAAGGCTGGAGGACTTCAGGAATTAAGATAGAGCCGTCAGCCTGCTGGTAGTTCTCCATGATGGCAATGAGAACCCGGGGCAAGGCTAACCCTGAGCCATTTAAGGTATGGACAAATTGGGGCTTGGCTTCAGATGATGGGCGATAGCGGATGTCAGCTCGTCGGGCTTGAAAATCACCGCAGTTGGAGCAGGAGCTTATCTCTAACCACTCGCCACAGCCGGGAGCCCACATTTCAATATCATAGGATTTGCTCGCAGCGAAGCCTAAATCGGCGGTGCAAAGCTGCTTCACCTGATAGGGAAGCCCCAGTTTTTGGCAGACCTGCTCGGCATCATTCACCAGTTTCTCCAGCTCCCGGTCTGAGGTAGATGGCTCGGTGAATTTATATAGCTCCACCTTATCAAACTGGTGACCTCGTTTTATGCCTCGGGTATCCTTTCCCGCCGACATTTTCTCCCGGCGAAAACAGGCGGTGTAGGCGACATAATAAATAGGCAGGACTCCTGGTGGTATAATCTCATCGCGGTGGAGGTTGGTGATTGGCACCTCAGCCGTAGGCACGAACCAGAAGTCGTCCTCTTCATCATGATACAGGTTATCGGCAAATTTAGGCAGCTGGGCGGAGCCCACCATGCATTCCCTCTTGACCATAAACGGTGGATATACCTCCAGGTAGCCGTGCTCGGTGGTATGGAGGTCAAGCATGAAGGAGATGATGGCTCTTTGCAGTCGGGCACCTAACCCCTTGAGCACATAGAAGCGGGTGCCAGAAAGCTTTACCCCCCGCTCAAAGTCGATGATGTCCAGAGATTCACCCAGTTTCCAATGTGGGGCTGGCTCAAAGTCAAAGCTTTTTGGCTCCCCCCAGGAGCGAACTATTGGGTTATCCCCTTCATCCTTACCCAAAGGCACCGTTGGCTGGGGGATATTGGGCACCTGTAGCAGGAGTTCCTCAATTTGCTTATCCAGGCTCCGAACTTGCTCCTCCAGAGCTCTTATCTTGGCGCGCAGCTGGCGCCCCTCACCTGTAGTTTCCTTGGCTATTTTCCTTTCTCGAGCAGCCTGTTTTCTTTGGTGTCTCAGGCTCTCAAGCTCCAGAACCTTCTGATGGCGCTCGTGGTCAAGCTGCAAAATCTCATCCAGCGGGGCAGTATCCTGACGGTTGGCTACTCCTTCTCGCACCAAGTCTATATTTTCTCGGATAAATTTCAGGTCAAGCATAGTTACTTATCTACCTCTCCCCCTTTATCCCCCTCTCCTTCAAAGGAGAGGGGGAGGAGTTATTATTGAAAGGGCGCTGCCCCTTCAAACTTCTCTCACGGAGCAAGAGAATTACTTATATAAGAGGGGCTTCGCCTCTCTTTGACTCTCCTTTATGTTTTCTCCGATTTCAGTATTCCTATCCATCTTGGGGTTCCATTCATATATTCGCGGTAGGTATCACTATATCGCTCAAGGCAATATCTTTCCTCAACGAGCACCTCCGTTCGCATCCAGAAAATATTGGCTATGCCCAGGAGGAAAAACACCCAGGAAGCAGCAGCGATACTGGTACCCAGGAATATTAAAAAAGTAGCGAGATACATGGGATGTCTGGAGTAATGATATATCCCATGGGTAATCGGCTTATCAAATGGTGCGGTGGTGAAGTTAATTGTGGCCGTGGTTAAGACACCTAACCCTATGAGAAAGATGGGCAGACCGATGTAGAACCACGGCGTTTCCAGTTGAAGAGGTAGAAAAATGGAATACACTGTAGCCAAGAGCCAGATTGTGTTGCCTATTATGCCCGCCCTCGCCTCGGTCTTGCTTTTTTTCATATCAGAGGGACGGCCGCTTCTTTCGGCTACGTTTTTCCCGGCAAGGATAACGGCCAGCCATTGCAGCAGAAAGCTGCTCATGAAAATCCAGGCATTCCATATACCTATTTTAAAGGCTGGCATAAGCGACACGGTTTTCCTCTCTATGGTTTTTCCCTGAGTTGGGGAAATAGGATTACCTCACGAATTGATTGCTGACCGGTGAGTAGCATCACCAGGCGGTCGATGCCAACCCCCAGCCCCCCCGTAGGGGGCATGCCATACTCCAGCGCCAGCAAAAAATCTTGGTCAATAATCTCCACTACCTCAGCTTCTGGCTTACGCTCCTTTTGCTGCTTGAGAAAGCGCTCTCTTTGCTCTATCGGGTCGTTGAGTTCGGTGAAGGCGTTGGCAATCTCCATTCCCCCGGCAAAGGCTTCAAAACGCTCAACAAGACGCTTGTTATCAGGCTTGGTCTTAGCCAGGGGCGACATTTCCACCGGGTAGTCCCGAAGGAAGGTGGGTTGTATCAGATTTGGCTCGACAAAGGCTGAGATGAGCTCATCTATCAGCCTGCCCCTGTCCTTTTGCGGGTCAACCTCCATTTTTAGCTTTAGCATCTCCACCCTGAGCGAATCGGCATCAGGATATTTCTCAAAGTCAATGCCGCCGTATTTGATAATTGCCTGGCGCAATTCCAGGCGCTGCCACGGGGGCTTGAAGTTTATGATATTGTCACCGAACTTAACCTCATATCCACCCATGATTTTGCGAGCAATAAGGGATACCATTCTCTCAAGCGTCTTCATCACATCATTATAGTCAGCATAGGCTTCATAGCTTTCCAGCATGGTGAACTCGGGGTTGTGCTTGGTGGAGATGCCCTCGTTGCGGAAGATACGACCCAGCTCGTATACCTTGTCAAAACTGCCGATAATCAGTCGCTTGAGATGAAGCTCAGGGGCAATGCGCAGGTAGAAATCCTGGTCAAGGGCATGGTGGTGGGTGGTGAAGGGGCGGGCTAAGGCACCCCCGGCTGAGGGTTGCAGCACCGGCGTTTCTACTTCTAAGAATCCTCGCTGGTTGAGGAACTCACGGATGGCAATGATAACCTGGCTACGGACTCGGAAAACTTCCCTGGCTTCAGCATTGGCGATGAGGTCCAGGTAGCGTTGACGGTATCGCTTGTCCACATCGCTTAGTCCATGCCACTTTTCCGGTAATGGTTGGAGCGACTTAGCCAGCAGGGTGAAATTTTCTACCTCAAGGGTTGGTTCTCCACTCTTGGTTCGGAAAAGCTTGCCGCTGACCCCGATAATATCGCCGATGTCTAAATCCCGAAATAGCTTAAGGTTCTTCTCACTCAGACGGTCTTTATAGAAACATAGCTGAATCTTCCCTGAGCCGTCACGTAGGTCAAGGAACGAGATTTTGCCCATAGGTCGGTTAGCCATAATACGTCCGGCAAGACTAACTCCCGCCGCCTCTGCTTGGCCCCTTTCTTCTTGCTGCTTGAGTAGGGCTATGGCTTGCTGTGTGGTGTGGGTGCGGTGATAGCCATAGGGGTAGGGGTCGATGCCACGACCGCGAATTCGGTCAAGCTTTTGCCGGCGCTGTTGAGCTATACGGTCTAATCTGGATGTCATTTTATTTAGTATATAGCAAAAAGCTGGGAGTTCCAAGCTCCCAGCCGCATATCATCTGTATTTCATCTTTATTCTATAGTAGAGCGATTTGGCTAAATGCCGCTCGCCTTGTTTGTTCTCTCAGGGTATCCAGCCAGGCGGCTGATTTTATCTCTCTTTCCAAGAGGTATTTAAGGTAATTCCTCATCACCATCTCTAGCTGATGAGATAGTTCCGGGTTTATTTTTAGTCTGCTGACAGTATTATAGTCGTTGTTCTGTAATAGTTGTAGCACTTTTTGTGCATTTAGCGAAAGGGGATAGGTCAAAGGCTGGTTTTGGCTGCAACTGGGGCACAGCATGCCACCAGCGCTGGGGCAAAATGAGTTGGTGGTGACTTTTAGCGGTAAGCGGCAGGAGACACACTGCTGAAGCTGGGGGCGGTAGCCAACCTCATTGAGCAGGTGCAGTTCGAAGTAGCGCAGCACCAGTTCATTATCTCCACCCTGGCATAGGCGATGCATGGTCTCGAGCAGTAGCTGGAACAGGGGATAATCTTCCACATTATCGGCGGCGAACTGATTAACTAGCTCGGTGGCATAAAGGGCATAGGAAGAAAGCTGCAGGTCGCTCTTCAGCGGCAGAAAGCTATTGATAGTCTGGCTCCCGGTTACGGTATCAATATTTCGCCCACGAGCCAGCGAAACCAAGCTGTGGGTTAGAAGTTCAAGGTGCCCTGCGAGCTTACTTCTGGGGCGCCTCACTCCTTTGGCTACCGCCTGAATCTTACCCAGGTGAGGGGTATAGAGGGTGAGGATTCTATCCGCCTCACCCAGCTTGGTCTTCCTGATAATGATGGCTTCGGTTTGATAGTTTCTCGGCTTGGACATTTTAATTATTTGTATTTAAGCTGTTTACGCACCGAATTAACAAATTCAGTCAGGTGTACCCAACTTATGGCTTTGCCACTGGGCAGAAAGTACTTGATTTCCTCAGTATACTGCCCTGCTTCAGTTACGGTTTCGATTTGTGCTGGTAGTAACTCATGCCCAATGTTCTGAACAATCATGCCTATCACAGAACCACCGTGCTCCACTAGTACGAGGGCACCGCTTGCGCCTTTTAATGCTGGGAAAGATAACTCCAAGCACTGGGTTGGTATTGACTCGGGATAGGTACTTTTATAGTAGCGCACTACGTGCCCCTTTCGAGAACACGGCTCAAAAAGGAGGGTTAATTCTCCATCCTCCATTTGTTCAGGGTGTGTACGACTAAACTCAAGAGTGACGATGTCAAAATTTATGGGGGGGTTTTGGGTTGCAAGGTCTAGAGGTTGAATGTTGCTAGCTCCTTGTACACGTCCTGAGGCAATATCAAATTGAGGGGAAAATTCGAGGTCAGAAATTGGGCATGGAACAGGCTGACTATTTTGTAAATCAAATGTTATTGCGTTATAGATATGCTCTTTGGTGCTGCCTTTACTTGGAAACACATGTTTTGCAGTGAGAAATGTCCCATCATTGTCAATAAAGAAGCCTGTGCCTAGAAAAAGGTAAGCAGGTCTTGACGTTTTATATATGACGCTTGCTATTGCAAAGATTGCTTCTAATGGCTTGGATGGAAGCGGCATATTTATGTTTTCCTCTCTTACTTTTACTCCCCCTTCCCTTTATCAATTTTTCTAAGGGAAGGGGGTAAGGGGGATAGGTTACCAAATAATCTCTAAAACTCCTGCCTGCCCTCAATGGCTCGGCTTAAAGTAACATCATTCCTCGCCAAAAGTCCGGCTAAGTGCTTTTTTAATACTGGCTAGGTCTTCAGCCGATAGTTGCCATGTCCCGGCAGCGGCGTTTGCCTCCGCTTGTTTGGGGTTTCGGGCACCCACCAGGACGGTACTGATTCCGGGTTGCTGGCGAATCCAGTTGATTGCAATTTGAGAGATAGGTTTACTATATCGCACAGAAATTTGTTCTATATCTTTAAGTAGCGTCTGGATTTGGCTCCAGTATGGCTCTTCGTAGTAGGGGTAGAAGAAGCTACGGGCATCATCGGCATTAAATATCGGCTTTTCCTTATATTTGCCGGTGAGGATGCCGCCCCCTAGTGGTCCATAAGCCAATATCCCTACCCCTTGCTCCTTACAGAATGGGAGGAGCCTCCTCTCGATTTCCCTGTTAACCAGTGAGTATGGAACTTGATTGCTTACTATCGGGGCAGCCTTTTGTGTCCTCTGGAGTAAAGCGGTATCAAAATTAGAAACTCCAATATACCTTATCTTTCCCTCGGCTTTCATCTTGAGCATTTCACCCATCGTATCCTCAATGGGCGTATTCGGGTCGGGCCAATGGCATTGATAAAGGTCAATCACCTCTATCCCCATACGCTTTAGAGAATTCTCAAGCTCTCTACGAATCGCCTTCGGCTTCAGGTCATTCACGATCTCATTCCCTCTTTGGTGAATACCGCATTTTGTTGCAATTATTACTCGGTGGCGGCAGGCTTTGATAGCTTTGCCGACAATCTCTTCCGAGTAGCCATTACCATAAACGGGGGCGGTGTCGATGAAGTTTATTCCACAATCGATCGTTTTTTGGATAGCGGTGATGGCTTCACCCTCATCGATTGGCCCCCAGTCCTTTCCTCCCAAAGCCCATGTACCTAAACCAATTACAGATACGCTTAATTCACTTTTGCCGAGCAAACGATACTCCATTTTAACTGTCTCAAAACTCCTGCCTTCCCTCAATGGCTCGGGTATCTTCAAATGGACATTTCAACTACTTTTATTTAGATTTCAGAGACTGTCTTCCAAAAGCTTTCCCAATCTTCTGGTGCTATGCCTAGGTTTGAAAGCACCTTTCCTGGCACGGGATAGGAAACGCCACTATCTCGCTCTATCCTCTTGATGTGCCGGGAAAGAATGAAAGTCATGGTCTTAGTGTGCTCATGGCTCATCCGAATGGTTGCCACTGTTTCAGGCACTTTGCCCGGACCCGGTTCACGAGGGCTCTTTCTAAAGTTAATTACCACACCATAAGGTCCACTGATAACTTGAAATTCATCTGAATAAAATTCAGGAATTTCTTTCTCTTCAGGCATATCAATTACCTCCTAGAATTTTTTAAGCCTGGTGAACGAAGCTAAAACTCTTGTCTTCCCTCAATGGCTCTGGTGAGGGTAACGTCGTCGGCATATTCCAGTTCAGTGCCGAAGGGCAGTCCCCGGGCGAGGCGGGTAACCCTGATGCCCAGGGGTGAAATCAGCTTGTTTAGATACATAGCGGTTTGTTCCCCCTCAAGATTGGGGTTGGTAGCTAGGATAACTTCAGTTACTGAGCTACCCTGTAACCGCTCCATAAGCTCTTTGATTCTTATATCGTCAGCTCCCACCCCCTCGGTGGGAGAGAGGGCGCCGTGAAGCACATGATACAGCCCGTTATAAATCCTGGTATGCTCCAGAGCCACGATATCCTGCGGCTGTTCCACAATACAAATCTTAGTTTGGTCTCGTTGGTCGCTGCGGCAGAAGAGGCAGGGGTCG
>Ga0209986_10005087_pt1 | contig 10974 bp, 7 predicted proteins | sample BlataG_FD_183168 | JGI IMG/M metagenome (GOLD analysis project Ga0209986, IMG submission 183168) | Deep subsurface microbial communities from Black Sea to uncover new lineages of life (NeLLi) - Black_00105 metaG (SPAdes) (version 2) | ecosystem: Environmental > Aquatic > Marine > Oceanic >...
CTGAATCCCAATCAAGAGCCAATTCACCGGGATGCCATTTAACCGGGGCTGAACCTACTTCACTGGGGCGTGACGCCGGAGGCGGCTCGTGTCAAATGTCAGTTTTTCACCGACGTGCCTAAGTCCTGACATGGCTCAACCTAACTTATTCAACACAGTCACGGACGTCCCCCATTTTGCGGCGGGGGTGATTTAAAAGTTTGACCGAGAGAAGAGGCCTTTGGAGGCCGGATCACTCGCCCTATTCGCATTTTCAAAATGTCAAAAGTAAAGATTTGACCCCCATTTATCAAAGGAGGAATCGAAGCATTTAGAAAAAATGCCAGCATTGGCAATTATTCTAAATACGGATTTATCGAAAGGGTTTAGAGTCTCCCAGGTGGCTGAAAAGCATGGTTGGGCAGAGCCTCTTGTGTGGTCCATTGCCTTAGAAGGAAAAGACGATCTTGATAGATTCAAGGCACTTAACTGGGGACTGCGGACATGGGATCTGTGGAACTGGACCGATTGTTTACCCCGCCCGCCCCGTAGCTCCGGGAGATGGTACTGGGGTTAAATTTTTACCCCGCCTGCCCTGTTAAATGGTGTAACCCTATTTAACCGGGGTGAAACCTCTCTGTGTCTTTTGTTTAACTGGGGCATGTAAATGACAAGCAAAGCGTATTTCACTGGGGTTCACCCCGTTAAATTCTTTGCAAAAGACAGCGCAGCGGACTTGTCCGCCGGAATCATGGCGGATTTAACTGGGGTAGAATATCCAGCGCCAAATCATAGCATTGTCAATACTGACGTGGGCTAAGGGGTTATGTATAGGTGGGCCTATCCTAAGTTTTTGGAAGGATTTGTAGTGGGAAATTCGGGGAAATGAGTTTAGAAGTTCCTCGGAGAGCTAAGAGAAGAGGCATGTTCAAAATAATGAGCGTATCAAACCACGTCAGAGTCTTATTAAATACAGATCCTTTCAAAGGTTACTTTTCTAAAATGATCATTGAAGCACACCTGGAACTGATCAAAGATGCCCGTACGTCCAAGAATGTTGAACCCTACACCAAGGCGTTCAGAAAACCCTATTGGGGCAATTACTTCGTAGCTACCGATTTGCAAAGAGAGGTCATGGAAATAGGTGGGAATATAACTCCCATCGCCAACTACGATCATTTGCCGATGCCCTTTGTCCCACTCGATGCCGATACGATGAGCGTCATCTACACTCAGGATGCTGAAAGTCGCTCCCGAATCAACAAATGTCCACAGCTTGTGACCCCCAATCAAAATCGGAATAATGGGCATCAGGTACTGTTTGTGAAGAGTATAAGGGAATTCTATAAGAGACATGCCATGTCTTCTTCACGAGGGATGCGTAGTACAGATGGTATCTTGTGGGGTTCAATTCTCCGAGCCTCAACCTCAACCTCTTGGCCGGATTCCCCCACGGCTACTAGTGCCTGATTAACAACCGCAATATATTTTCCGGCATATTTAGTTACAAGTTCGCTGAAATGCTCCACTACCCACGCATCATCTTTATCCATTGTTACTCCAATTTACAAGAAAGATATACTGCTGTCCAAACTGGAATATCATTAAATTAATGTATAGCTTTGCTGATGTCAATCTATATCGCAAAACCGGTTCCTTGTTACCTCCTGCGGAGTCTGCAGCCTCACTCCCCCACTGTGCCTCTGCCTGCCCCGCCCGCCCCGCCTGCCCTGTGGAATGTTTACCCCGTTGAATGTGAAACCTATTCAACTGGGGCGGAGCCTATTCCTCTGGGGCCTGCCCAGTTGAATTGCTCCGAAAGGAGCACCCCGAAGGGTATTCAACCGGGGTAGCTCCGGGAGATGGTACTGGGGTTAAATTTTTACCCCGCCCCGTTAAATCCGATTTTGCTTTTATTTAACCGGGGTGAAACCTCTCTATATCTTCTGTTTAACTGGGGCCTGCCCTGTGGAACCCTTCTTTTTGTTCCACCGGGGTAGGTGGGAACCATCGTACTGGGGTTTACCCCGTTAAACGCAGTGTTGCTACCCAAACTCAATGGAAAGAGCACCAAAGCGGACTCTTACCACAAGCTACCTGAGCAGCATTCTATTTAACTGGGGTGGTGAAATCCATTTCTTTGTATCATCTCAAGGTCTGTTACTGAACTTGATTCTTGCGCTCTTCAGGTTGTTACAGGTGTGCGTCGATATTCGCTTGACAGGAGTTTACAGTGTGGCTAGAATTGAAGATAAAATGTGTACAGAGTTGGAGCAGACTATGGAAACAATAGCAGTTAAGCAATTCAGGGACAATCTCAGTGAGATCCTCAAAAGGGTGGAAAAAGGGCAATTGATGAGGGTTTTACGTCACGGAAAAGAGGTTGTGGAGTTGCGGCCCATAGATAACAATCGAGAACAGGAAATCTCCAATCGACTTAGGGATAAGGAGCTTCTAGGAGGTGGGACAGGCGTAATTGGTTCTGTTAAATCCGTTAAGAATCGAAAACCTGAGATGCCGATATCGGATTTAGTGACGAAGGATCGAAGGTGATTGCCTATTTCGACAGCAGTAGTATCGTGAAGTGGTTTTTTGACGAGCCATTCATGGATCTGGCGCGAAGTATCAAAGATGAGGCAAAAACTGCGTTTACATCGCTCCTTGCTTACCCCGAAGTTATGTCGGCCATCAACCGTGCGGGGAGAGAAGGTCGCTGTGTGAAATTAGAAATGGAATTAGTTCGGGAGGAGTTCTTGAGGATCTGGCCGAACTTCCAGTGGATCAAAGTAACTGAAAGCCTAACACAGCATGCAGGCCGGCTCATTTTTAGGCATGGCCTGAAGGGGTCTGACGCTGTGCATCTCGCTTCAGCCATTTTGTTGAAGGAGGAAGGCGAGGCGATTAATCTTTTCTTCTCTTGCTTTGATAAGAATTTAAATCAGGCCGCCCGGAAAGAGGGGTTCACGATCCACGAGATTGGAGAGTGAGACACTCACAACTAGAATATCTACTGCCTTCCTTTAGCATATACCCCACATTCCACACCATTTATGAAGCCCCTCCTGTGATTTTTGGATGGAGTTTAACCGGGTCTTGGGTCAATGAAGACCTTCTCATTAACACCGAGGGCGAGAAGGTACTGTTTCTGGATTTGGGTAAGATCCTGATTCAGTACCCGGGTATGAGCGACTTTGACGACCATGAGACCTTGAAACTTGGTAGTCATCATGAATGAGGTGGGGCGATCCGTTCTCTTTCCGTCCCAGCCTTCAAGAGTGGTTTGGGTTTTCTCGATGTAAATGCGCATGGATCGCTGCATGAGATTCCAGATAAGAAGACTCATGAGAAGGACCATGCCAAGGGCTTCGATTCTTTCAGGCTTTTTGAGGAACAGGTCATTGACGATGAGGGGGTCTTTGAGAAAGCTGTAGTTCCGCTCGATGCCGTCCTGGGCCTTATAGGTACGGAGGACGTCTTCGGCACTCTGAGCGTCAGGGTCTTCCTTGGGCCGATTGGTCAGCAAAACAAAACACCCCGCTTCTTCCCGTTTTTGGGCGAGGGCATCTGGCTTTTCAAGGATCATGGTCTTGATCTGCCACTGTCGTTGGGCAACCTTCCTTGGGCCGGATTTGGGTGGTCTTCCTCGGGCGTAAACAGGTACTTCGTGTACCTGTCCATCCACCTGGTAGTAAGGGGAAGGGAGGGCTTTGAGACGTTCTAACTGGGCAATGGCATCAGCCTCGCAATAAAAGGTGATCTTATTACAGCTGTAAACCTCAGCCATACGGCGCTTGCGTTCTTCTTTGAGTTCACGGTCAATGCGTTTGTTACGGCGCTTATCGTGAGCGCTTGAGTGGATCACAACCGCTCGATAGGATGTGCCATAAAGCTCCACCTGGCACTCATAGGCACGGTAGGAAGCGACAGGCCGTGTGAGTGTGGGCCGGGTCCTGGCCAACACACCGATATCTTTCCACTGATCGGCCCTTACGGCCTCTTTGACGACACGGTCAGTCTCGTTGTAGGTGAAGGGGAGGCGGGTGACAAAGTACAGGGGAGATCGGCTACCATCCTCTTTAAAACACGCGAGGTTTTCTTCATTAACAAAGGCTGAGTCCGCCACGTAGGTGAAGGCGCCTTCCCTGAGACCATGTTTTGCCAGGTCCTTGGAGATACGGGTCAAGAGCTTGTTGGTAAGCGTTTTGTCAGCGCTGTTGCCGTCGTGGCAGTCGCCCAGGATCGGGATGTTATGCTCCACACACAGCATGCTGATCAGGAACTGTTTCAAGTCTGGCCGGTGATCTTTGCTATGCCCGAAAGTGATCTTCAGCCGTGGATCGTCTTCGTTACTGTAGAAATCATAATCCCCCCAGACGCTCACCGAGGTAGTGTCCCAGTGGCCATGACGTGTGTCCAGATCAAAGATAACAGCGGCTCGGCGAGATACTTCGCTGAAGATCCGACTTGGCCCTGCCTCGTAGATTCGGTCCATCACCCGGCCCACATTGTGATCTCTGAACGTACCGGGCTCAACACCGCTGCCAAGTAACAGCTCGGTGTCCTGGGTTTTGAAGAACTCCTCCAGCCTGTAGAGGGGGGATCGTCCTGATAAGGTATCCTGAATCATCCCGGCCACAATCAGTCCAGGCTGGACCTCCATCTCTGTGGGGATAAGGCGGTTGATCACCTCCACTACCCCGAGCCGCTGGAGGTAGGCACGGATGATGGGGCGGTAGTCCACCCGTGAGATTTCAAGCTGTTGGACCTGTTCTTTAAGCTCATCAGGGCACATGGCATAGCTCCTTTCGTGCCCCTCGTTTGAGTTCATAGATGTAGAGGTCTTTGACAGGTACCGACAACTTGTGCGATCTGTCGTTTCTGCTCCGGCCCCGGGTCTTACCTACGCATCTCCAGTTGGCCGCCTGATAACAGGTGCCCTGAAAACGGCTCCGATCCACAAAGGTCTCTACCAAAAGGATCTTATGGCCGTATTTGTGCTCCCAGTCCGCTGATAGCCGGCTCATCACCACAGAGAGCACATGACTTGCCAGGTGCGGCACCCGCACCCAGGGAAGCACCAGGAACCGATGCTGATTGGTCAATAGGTGAAGCCGTGCGGCCCGTATCTCTGAAGACCACCCAATAAAACGGTCTCTATCCGCACAGGCCCAGGCTGCTGAGCCAAACAGAAGGCAAGAAAGAGGCCGGCCCTGACAGTCGGCCACCAGATACGTCATGTTCTCCCCCACCGCTTGCCGATACCCAAGGTAATGATAACGGTCCAGCAAACAGGCAAATAGTCGGGCCGTCTGCGGTTCGCCCACATCCAGAAAGCGAAGTGGACGAAGGCAGGACAAATTACCCTCGACGGCACCCGTGTCATGGGGGACATCGGGGGGAGCCTGATGACGATAGCGATTCGGGGATGCACAGCGCGGGCAAGGAAGATCAACCAGGTTTCGCTCTGCCAGTTTCCGGAGCAGACTACGGCAGGCAATGTCCTTAAGTTCTCCCCTGTGGTTTCGCCACTGCCAGCGCTCAGCCACCTCCCGCGACAGACGGTATCGACTCCACAAAGGGTTCTCCCGCCTCAGAGTTCGGATCAACTCCACATCTTTGGCCGCGATCTCGTGGCCTTGGATTACAAGGGGCATGTTCATGCCCCCTCGATAGCACAGGTAAACAGCAGAGTCCAGCTAAATCGAACATAATTTTATAAAAGTCATCCCATCAAAAAAATCCCTTCCTCCTTCCCAAAAAAGGTGTTGAATGTAGGTTTCAAGAGGGGAGAGCAAATTATTTGCCAGTTTCGCTTGTCCGGCCGAACTAGCTAAAAAGCATGGCATTACGGAAGAAAACACTGGAGAACTGCTGAGATGTATTGAGCACCTTGAGTTTGACTTTGAGAAAGCCAGTTCCACCAGGTTGAACGAAGCGATTTCAGGTTTACGCGATATCCTAATAAATGGATCTCAGAGAGAAGGACTTAATCTTTGGAGAAGCTTATGCTCAATCGCAAGTGAAGTTAAGCCTCATAGCGGTTATCTTGACCTAACCAAATTGCATGACCGATTGCGATCCCAATTCAGGATTAAAGATCACCCAGACTATAGAGCTGACTGGGCAAAACTGCTGAATAAAACAAGAGACAGTTTAATGCTCATTCAGAGTAAGATAGCAGGCAGAGTCTTTCTGCCGCGAGATAATGAACAAAAAGGATTGGAAGAAGCTCTAAGCAAGAGCAAGCTTGTTGTTATTTTAGGCCCTTCAGGGTGTGGGAAGACTGTGATAGCTAAATCATGGGTGGAGAAGCACTTAGATTCCAGTAGAATTTTATGGTTTGATGCTGGAAGTCTTAATGTTGAGGATTTTGACGCTTTTGAATCCAAATTAAGCCTGCGTTATCCAATTAGGGAAATAATGAATGCTGCCCCTAGCAAGCTTGCTTATGTCATTTTTGACGGTTTGGATCGCATATTCAGCGACTCAGCCTTTAGAACCTTATCATTGATTATTCAGTCATGCCGTTTAGACAAGGAGGACAGCCCCTGGAAAATTATTGCCAGTTGCCAGCCGGAAGAATGGGGAAGAATCCAAATCCAACTCTCACGCGTCAACCTTATTGCTTCGGGATGGAAAACCGTTGGCGTCAGGGAACCAACTTACGAGGAGCTTGACCCTGTTTGGGAAACTTTCCCGGCTCTTCGCCCTCTTAGCCTGCAGCCTCATTTAAAGATTTTGCTTTTTAAGCCGAAAATCCTTGATCTGATCGCGACTAGATTATCCACTGGTGAATCGGTGGATACAACCGAGTGGGTTGGAGAATCTGATCTTATAGAATGGTTTTGGGAAACAGACGTGGTAAAACCGCCGGAAGGATTGAAAAGAGGGCGTTTCTTAAAACTGCTAGCCCAGAAACAGGCAGATGATTTGAGTTTTGAAACAGCTCTTGGTGATTTTTCAATGTCTGAACTGGGACCGGTGCAAAACTTGGTCCAAGACCGTATTTGCGCACAACATGAGGACCGCCTTTCCTTTCACCATGACCTCTATGGAGATTGGGCTCGGCAGCGTGTCCTTTTGGAAAAGTCAGATAGCTTGAGTGAATACCTGAGCAATAGGTTATCCTCGCCCCTGTGGTGCCGTGCTCTCAGGCTGTATGGCCTTCGTCAGCTCGAAAGAGAAGAGGATCTCACAAAATGGAAGGCTTCGGTTCGCATCTTTTCTACCGAAGGAAAAGAGAATAACCTTGCTCAAGATCTACTTATTGAGTCGGTAATCTTCGCTTCAAATCCGCTCCCTATTCTTGGACGTTTATGGCCTGAATTGACTGCAAACAATGGGCTACTATTGCGTCGTCTATTAGGGCGTTTTCTCTACTCCGCGACTCTTCCCAATCCCCTTTTTCTCGCATTTGCAAGAAAAGAAGATCCAGAATTTGGCACTGAAGCTGCTACAATTAACCGACTGCCCTATTGGCCCTATTGGTTGCCTTTCTTAGATTTTCTTCACGACCACATAAAAGACGTGATTGATTTAGCCTCAAACGATATTGCTCTAATAGCTGATAAATGGCTACGGTACGCTCAGAAAGATTGGCCTATGAGAACAGAGGCAGCTGAGTTAGCGATTAGCGTAGCGGAAAAAATGTTGGCTTTCAAAATGAGTGAAGGGATAAATATTGTTCATGGCAAGGTAGATGAGATAGCCTTTAGAGCCGGATTAGCAGCTTGCAATCAATACAGTGATAGGGTTAAGGACTTCACGCTCACAGCTTGTGCCCGTAGAAATCCATCAGGACCTATCTTGCAGAGAATAATAAAGCTCAACAAAGAGCATAGAGAAAGAATGCAAGAAGCAGCAAAAGAAAATCGCTTTCGCCCCAAAAAGCAAGCTCCACCCGTTCTGCTACCATCCTATATTGAGGAGGAACCCCCGCCACCGTGGCCTGATGGGCCAAGGAGACGTGTCGATTCAGCCTTTCAAAATATTTGTCTAAATACAGATGCTCTCCATCCTCTGATACTTTCACATCCGACCCTTGCACGCGAGATCATACTGGCTTTGCTAATTGAGCATCCTACCTCCCGTAGCTTCCACAGAGATGATTCATTGCTACGTAAAGGTTTAGGCCTCGAAATGATCCATGAATGGTTCCCTCCGTTTTACTCCCGCGGGCCTTTCCTCTTCTTCCTCAATGCACACCCTTTTGAGGGTCTAGAATTAATCCTTCGTCTCGTTAATTTCGCTACAGAAAGATGGGCTGAACGTTGCCTCGAGAATAACCAGGAACCACCATATATTACGATAAACTGGGCAGATGGAAAGCGCCAGTATTTTGGCGATAGTCGAGTCTGCTATTGGTACAGAGACTGTGTCTGGGTGCCAGATACCATCCCTTCGGCTCTCATGGCCTCAGAGAAATGGCTTTACGACCAAATAGAGAAAAAGGAATCAGAAGGATTGGTAAATGAGTTTGTTGAATTGATCCTTAGAGAGGCAAATTCCTTAGCATTTGTTGGGCTGCTATGTGCGTTAGGTAAAAGAAGGCCGGTATTGTTCTTAGACACGCTTCAGCCTGTGCTCTCAGTTCCAGAGTTTTATTCTTGGGACGTAGAACATATTATCTCAGGGGAAGGTCATCAGATGATAGGATGGTCTTTCAGGTATGGCAAACTAATGATAGAACTGGCCCAGGAGTGGAACTCCTTACCCCACCGCAAGGTAGAGCTAGCCGCAGTAGCACAACATCTATTTCTGAACTCTCCACAGACCCGCCCGTTTTTTGAAAAGACTAGGGCCAATTGGGAATTACGCTTGAAGGAAGGTAAGTTTGGTACGGTTTCACCAGTTCACTTAGAAAACTTAATAGCCTGGTTTAATATGTCGAACTGGAGCGAGAGGAAGAGTCCTGAAGGCGAGCAAGTTTGGGCGTTTGAAATGCCTGTGGAAATCAGCAAAAAACGTGAAGTAGCGTCGAAAGAACTTCAGGAACGTCAATTACTAATACACTTACCTATACAATGTAGAGAAATACTTGACTCAGGGAAACCATTAGCTCCCGAAAGCTTTGAGCGTTTGTGGGACGCTCTTCAACTGGTATCAAAGCTTACGCCTCCCCTAGATGACGAACACGATGTTCCCAAGGCTGAGAATGCTATTTGCGGTGGAGTGGCTGTTTTGCTCGAACTTCATCGTGATTGGTTAACACAATACCCTGAGAAAGAGGCGTGGTGTACACAACAACTAATTAGTATCATCCACAATCCACCGGAGGAGAGAGAATATGATAGTGAATATAGCGCGGCCAGCTGGTATTGGGATCGTTTTTGTGCTCAAGCTATACCTATTCTCTGGGCTAAAGACCCTAAGTCTCCCCTTTTACGGAAATGCATGGCGCTACTTGCTTCAAGTCGCCACTACGAAACGGTAAGTATCCTCTTTAAATCCGCTTCGAAATATAGAAGCAGTCTGGGCAGCAATTTCAAGGAGTTGCAACATTTCCTTCTCCGTTGGGCTGATGCGAGATGGAAGCACAAGCGTGTCCGCGACAAAAAAGAACCGAGTTTTAATGTCGAGGCATGGTTAAAAAGAGAGGTTGAGGCATTTGCCATGGGGATTAGTTCACCGGAGATTCCAGTTTGGAAGAAACCAGGCGAAAAAAAACTTGAAAAAGATCGCCATGCATTTCTCAATGGAGAGAAAGGGATTTCCATAAGAAAGAGGCGATATAGGCAAAGGCCCGACTTAGATTTTTGGTTGATCAAGGCGGCGTATAACTGGATTCCGTCTTTGGACGAAGCAACGGGCGAGGTTGAGCGAGCTGAATGGATTGCATTTTGGAAAGAAGCCCTCGGTTGGACTCTGAGAATGCTCGGAGAAGGTATAGAAGACGAAGAAATTTCTGGAACACCTACAGAATGGGACCGTTGGGTCTTTGAGCGGATTGCATCACTGATAACCCAGTTGAAATCTATAGAACACCCGGAAGAATTCTGGAAGCCGATTCTTGACTTAGGGTCACCCGGACATTATTGGGTTGAGGATTTCTTCACACATTGGTTTTTAAATGGTCTCCGTTTCGAGCCAGCTCCGGCGAGTTTTGTCACTCAGTGGCAGGCAATGCTAGATTTTGCCTTCAGCTCGCCCAAATGGAAAACTGGCAAAGGAAAATGGTATTTAGAGGAGATGTGGTGGTGCCTGGTTGGTTTCGACTGGATCAATATTGATAAGTGGATTGCGGCTCACAAACCCGTAGTTCTAAAAATGCACGATGCCTATGAGCGGTGGGCCAATGAACACTTAATTAGTAGCCGTAGCACAATTAGATTCATTGAGTTTTTGAAGCAGCCCGCTGCTCAGGAAATTCTTTTTGATGGGCTCATCTGGCTTGATAAGGCTTTAGGAAAAGCAAACAAGTATTTTTGGCACGACAGAGATGACATTGAAGACAGATTGGCCAATTTATTAGATACGTGCTGGCGCTCTCACCAACAAGAGTTACGGCGTCGTGAAAGCACATTTACGGCCTATAAAAATCTATTAAAAAGACTAGTGGATTTCCAAAATCTGCTGGCTCTCGAGATTCAGCAACGCCTTCCCGCATTGTGAGGATGGGACGTTCATTCTGCTATTGACGTGCGATACTCAGAGTATCTCAAATGCTTTGATATTATTTTCAAATCTTCATCTCATCCAGTCTCTCTCACGCGCCTATCTCTGCACCTAAATTCCTTGTAACATGCAGAACATGCAGAACTTCTTGACAAGACAACAAGATGAAACTAATTTAATTTATCCTCAAAAGGAGCACCCACTCATGAGCCTTACCAAAGCAGATCTCATTGATTTCATTTACAACAGAGTTGATCTCCCCAGGACCAAATCGGCACAGGTGATTGAATCCCTCCTAGATACCATTAAAGAGACCCTGGAGAATGGCGAGGATGTCCTGGTCAGCGGATTCGGTAAATTTGTTGTCAAGAAGAAAAGGGA
>Ga0209986_10005088_pt1 | contig 10972 bp, 11 predicted proteins | sample BlataG_FD_183168 | JGI IMG/M metagenome (GOLD analysis project Ga0209986, IMG submission 183168) | Deep subsurface microbial communities from Black Sea to uncover new lineages of life (NeLLi) - Black_00105 metaG (SPAdes) (version 2) | ecosystem: Environmental > Aquatic > Marine > Oceanic >...
TCATCCTTAGGCTTAACCTCGGGATTACGGTTGGCTAAAACCTCCATGAGACCTTGAATAATTTGCTCTATCTCTTTACGGGTGAACTTAGAGCAGATCCAGATAACAAAACGAGTAGTCTTTTTCACTTGGCTTGCCTCCTTTTTTGGGGTAGTTCTCTTAAATCCTACTAAAAAAGTGGGGGGGAGGCAAGTCAATTTCACTAAAACATTTGAGAATAAAGAGTTTAAGAGAAAATTAGTAAATTATTTTTGACATTACTCAGCTTAATAAAAGGAGGAATATATGTCTGTAAATAATCTTGAAAAGATACAAATAAAATTGGAGTTAATAACTCGAAAATGGTGGTTTTTCCTAATCTTTATTTTGATACAATTTATTCCACCCTATGCGTCAAAGGGATTTGAGATATCTGAAATAGGGATGGTCACAGGAGAGGTTCTTAGCCATTCCTTGGTATATAACTTCCCTACCTTTTATTCCATTTTTAAAATTCTTCCCCTTGCATTGCTCATCTGTATAATCTTGCTTAGAAATAGAGCTGCTCGTATATTTAATCTTTATGTAGCCATTACTTATCTTCTTTTTGCCTTTCTGCAGAACATTGCCTTTACCGAAAAATATGGCTTAGCAATTATCACCACAAATATAGTTATGTTTCTTCTGGTCGCTCTTTTTTGGATCTGGGAAGCACTGGTTCAAAAAAATGATTTTACCTCACCAACAAAATTATCAAAAAAATATTGGATTATTCCTCTCGCCTTTCTTGCCTTTTGGTACCCCATAAATTTCGAGACAATGGGGCCAGACTTCAATATCCTTTACTTGCTTACCAATGAAGCTGGTCTAACTTTTTGTATGATGACCCCGGTATATATTTCCCTGCTTATTCTATATTATCCTAGAATTAATATAGTTACATTGAGGATAACCAGTCTGGTAGGAGTAATAATAGGCTTTTATAATATTTTAACCAATTTTATTATGTTTCCCAGTCTTTTATGGTGGAATGGAATATTGCACCTGCCTTTAATATCAATATCTGTATATGGTTTAATAATTTCCCTAAAAAAGAGGATGATAGAAGAAATAGAAATACAGGGAGATTAAAGAAAGGAGGATAAAAATAGCGCAGAAAAAGGGCGATGAACTGTTAAAAGAAAAGATTCCAGAGTTTAATAATTTAGCTCCCCATATCTTTTTAGATTCCTGATTGATTTAAAAGAATGAGGAGCAATCTTATAAAGATTTTTAAGAATTAGTGTTAACATATATATATGGGCTAATTATTTTAGAAAAATTTTGTCTATTTCCAAAAAATTCTTTCTGCATTGTCGTGATAAATCATCCTTAAAGTTTCATCATCAAGATGAAGTCCTTTGTATACTTTATTAGGGTCAACTTTACTACGAGATTTTTTACTCATTTTACTAAAAAGTTCAGAAGGTAAAGTAAATTCTTCTTTCTCTAACATATCAAAATAACTTAGAGTGATATTATCCAGATAAGTCCGGCTTTTGGACTGATGATCAGTAATTACCATATCTGTTCCAAAAGTAATCCGATCTCGATATTTCTGCATAAATTTTCGGAAGTTTTCTGAATTAATAGAAATTCTTTCAAATCCTGCTACTTGAAAATCAGGATGTCCGAAACTGACATCAGTATATAAATTAGGATAATCATCAAGTAATCGAACTAAGAAATCGAGATTTCTTGAAGTTAGAACAAAATGGGGTGCGTGAATTATTAAATTCGGGAAGGTTTTTAATATTTTTTCAAATTGTTTAAAATATGGACGGCTACTGTTTATATGGTAAAGAATAGGGATTTTCTCCTCCTCACAGTACTGATATATTTCCATCATTCCAGGGTCGTCTAAGGGAAGATCTAAAAAATGGTCATGGAAAAATCCATGCCCATTCCATAATGTTAAACCTTTTGCTCCTGCAGCAATATATTTTTTTAGCTTTTCTAACTTGTTCTCATCAAAAGGATCAATAGTACACAAGGCAATAAATTTATCAGGATATTCTTTGCTGATTTTAATTATTTCCTCATTATTCTCATCAATTCCAGTAAAACCATATTTGAGATCAAGGTAAAATGTATAATTAGAGGTTCCCAATAAAAGCATTTTTTCGATCTGACAATCTTCCATGTATTTTAAAATCAGAGGAATATTATCCAAAGATTGAATATGTTCGTGAGCATTTATAATCTTAAAATTTGCCCTTTTCTCCTTAACTGCTGGTTCCATTTGAGCAATGAGTCGTGAGGGTAAGTTATCTATCCAAAGTGGTATCCAACCTTGTCGTCTGGAAATTATAAATATTTCTATTACTAATATTATGCCTATAATAATATAAAAATATAATTCCCATTTTTTCATTTTTTTTGTTTCTTCTTTTTTCATTTTTTCCTCTTCCTAATAAACAATTTTAATTTAACTCTTTTATTAAACAATTTAAATTTAATTATACATGATTATTCAAAGATTTCCAAACGTAATATAAAATAAAATATTTTTTTATAAAAGAGGATTTTTAAATATTTTGTCGAATTATAAATTAAATATACGACCTTTAAGAATTATAAAATATTGCGTATATAAACAGTTGGATAAAATTAAAATCTATTAAGAAAGTAAGAAAGAATTATCTTTAACACTTTTTCATTTAAATAAGTGAATTAATAAACCTACCAGGGGACGGTCCTCTGGCAGGAAAGTAATTTTTACTTTTTATTCAACATTTTATATGCTGGTTTAATTATAGATATTAATATTCTAAATGATTAATTATGGCTGAAGATAAAGGGAATAGATATTATGAGAAGAAAAGATAAAGAAATAGTTGATGAAAAGGTGATGGTATCAATTATTGAAAAAGCAATTATTTGCCGGGTCGCTATGTGCTGGCAAGATGATCCCTATGTAATACCCATGAATTTCGGTTATCGGGATAATTATATCTATCTACATTCAGCCAGAGAAGGGCGGAAGCTGGATATTCTCCGGAATAATGATAAGGTTTGTATAGAATTTGATGTTGATGTAGAACTGGTACAATCTCGAAAGGCATGCAATACCAGCATGAAGTACAAGAGTGTCCTGGCTTTTGGGAAAGCAGTTATTTTAAAAGATATTGCAGAAAAGAAAAGGGCTCTGGATATTATAATGCATCACTATTATTATCATGATTCTTTATCTGTATTTCATTACCCGAAAAATGCTCTGGAAAAAGTAATCATTATCAAAGTAAAAGTTGAAAAAATGACCGGGAAGGAATCATTATAAAGGAGATTTAAGGAAGGGAAAATGAGAAAGGTTGAAGAGATGATTAAAGAGGAAGGGCTTTGGGCTGGTTTAAACCCATTATCGGGTTTGATGTGGTAGAGGTGGCGACTGGATTGGATGATTCTAAAATAGCTGTTTTTGCTGCCCGAAAAATTATCATGGAATGCTGGGGACATTATTATAGAAAAAGAGATCGAATCAATAATTTAAGAGAGGGGAACTGACAGGGGACGGACTTTTAAGGTGTTTTAAATTATGGAAAAAATTGAAAAAGAAAATAAGGAATTTAAGAATAAGAAAATAAAGATTACGCATTATATAATATTATTTGTGTTTATATTTATATGTGCTATTTTTTATTTTTTAGGACCAAAATTAGGTTGGTTTCTTACCCCATCTTATACCACACTTAGAACAACTAAGGCTCCTGAGGTAGGCTTTGAAACAAATGTGCCAAACTATCCATTAGAGTTCATTTCTGATGGTTACAAATTTACAAGAATTACAGAAGTAAAAAGTGTTTACTGGGTCTGGCAATTTACCGTATTAAATAAATCAAATAAAGAATGTAAAATAATGGTTACGTTTAAATTAATAGATGAAGATGATTTTACAATTAGTTCTTCGGAGGGATATGGAGAAGCAATGGCAGACTCAACTATTACAATTAGAGGAGAAGGCAGTATTCCATTTTGTGATCTCAAGAGAGTATTTAATCGTGCTTGGGAGATAAGTTATGAAAAAAGTTACCGCTCAGGGTTTATACCCGAAGATTATTAGATTAAAATATAATAAATAATTTTTTATTAGGAATTATTTAAATATCAAGGGAGAGACTATTAGTGAAAAAATTGTTTGATAAAACAAAGATTAATCAAATGGAACTGAAAAATAGATTTGTCCGCAGTGCTACCTGGGAAGGATTGGCAAATCCTGATGGCTCCTGTAGTGCAGAGATTGCTGATATGATGTTAAAACTGGCCAAAGGTCAGGTAGGATTGATTATCACCAGCCATGCCTATGTCAATCGATATGGACAGGGTAGTATAAGACAATTAGGAATCTATGATGACCGGTTTATTCCCGGCTATAAGGAAATGGTAGAAAGGGTACACGAAGAAGGCAGTAAGATAGTTATGCAGATTAGTCATGCGGGAGCTCGTGCCTTGATTCAATCAAAGAATAGTAGACCTTTCGGGCCATCATCTTTGGAGATTAAAGACGCTCTAAACTGCAAGGAAATGACCAAAAATGAAATCTTTAAAACAATTGAGGACTTTAAAAAGGCAGCGGTAAGAGCAAAGAAATCAAGTTTTGACGGGGTTCAACTTCATGGTGCTCATGGATATTTACTCAGCCAATTTTTATCACCCTTTTTCAATAAAAGAAAAGATGGGTATGGAGGAAATGTGGAAAATAGGGCACGCTTTATTTTGGAAATTCTTCAGGCTATCAGGTCAGAATTGGGAAGGAAATTTACGATTCTCATCAAGCTTAATTCTGATGACTTTATAGAGAATGGCTTTACTCCCGAGGAAATGGTACAGGTAGCAGCACTTCTCGAATCAGCAGGTGTAGATGCTATTGAATTAAGTGGAGGAATGTCCCTTTCGGTAAGCAAATTTCCCTTTTCCAGAGTAAGCAAAACTGATTATAAGGAAGAAGAGGTCTACTATCGTGATGCTGCAAAGTTATATAAGGAAAAAATTTCTGTTCCCTTAATCCTGGTGGGGGGAATCCGCTCTTATGAGCTGGCTAAGGAATTGGTAGAAAAAGAACTGGCAGATTATATTTCACTATGTCGTCCTTTAATTAGAGAACCAGATCTGATTAAGCGTTGGCAGGAAGGTGATATTAAAAAAGCTAAGTGCATCTCCTGTAATGGCTGTTTCAAACCGGCAAGAGCCGGTAAGGGTCTTTACTGCAACCCCGTGGTTTGGAGGTCTGGATTGTAGAGGATGGATTCTTACGAAGAAAAAATTAGGAAGCATATTAAAGATTACCACATCAAAGCAGAACATCATCTTTTTGAAACTTCCTGTCATTCGGTGGGGGAGGCGGCCAGAACAGTCAATGCCTTAGCAGAGGATTTTGTAAAAAATATCTGTCTGGTTGATAAAGAAGGAAATCTAATTGTAGCTATTGTCAAAGGAGAAGACCGGGCAAGCACCAAAAAAGTAGGGAAAGCTCTGGGGATTGAGCGTCCACGGACAGCTAACCCGCAGGAAATTTTGGAAAAAACCGGTTTTATCTGTGGAGGTGTTCCTTCCTTTGGATATCTGGCTACATTTTTAATCGACCCGAAAGTTATGGAAAAGGAAGTGGTATATTCCGGAGGTGGTTCAGAAAAATCCCTCATTAGAATTTCCCCTCAAGAATTACAGAAAGCCAATCAAGGACAGGTAGTAAAAATAAGGAAATAGAGCCTGACAGAAGACGACTATCATTGGTTTATTAGGTGAAATATTTATTAAGATTAAAATTTCTTGTAGTTTTAAAATAAAAGGACTATATTAATTAAATGTATTAATCCGAGGTTAAAGAAGAAAATGTCTGATAAAGATAGAAAAGAAATAAAATCAAAATTAAAACTTAATGCTTTAGGTCATTTCTATAATGATATTTATTTTTTTATTATTCCTTTTCTTCTGCCTCTTTTTAGAGAAGAGTTCGGGATCAATTATATTCAATCAGGACTAATCTTAACTGTTCATGTTGCTTTGAGATCTATCTTTTCCTTATTATTCGGATACCTTGGGGATAAATATGAGAAAAGAGTAATTATGGCCAGTGGCTTTATCTGTTCTTCTATTTTTTTAGGAGGTTTAATCTGGTTACAAAATATCTACACCATCGCTACTTTTTTATTTTTATTAGCCATCGGTGTATCAACTTTTCATCCTTTGGCCACTACCATGGTTAGAGAAAATTCTAAATCAAATCAGAGAGGACGTAATTTTGGTCTATTTACTGCCGCGGGAACATCAGGACTAATCGTGGCGAGTGTATTATTCGGTATTTTTGTTCAAATATGGGGATGGAAAATAACCTGCCTCTTACTCTCTTTGCCTGGTTACTTTCTGGCTTATGTATATCTAAAATCAAAAAAAGATAAAAAAAATCATAAAGCAGTAGCAGAGAAGGAAACCAAAAAAAGCCATATTCATTTATTTTTTATAAGTCTAGGTATTCGAAGCCTGGGAACCTGGGCTGTTCTTTCATTTCTCCCTCTTTATGCTACAGATTATATCGGTTTAAAACCCGAGATTTCTGCCTGGATTATCAGCGTGTATTTTATCGGAGTGTTGTTAGGCGCCCTCATTTCCAGTAGAATTACAGATAAAAATCAACCACTTGTTTTAGTATTATCATCAACCATTCTTACTACTTTACTGCTTCTGGGTATCACCTTCATTGTTCACCCTATACCTATTTTCTTGATTATTGGAATCCTGGGGAGTTTAGATGGAATATTTTTTCCCTCTTTAAATACCTGGTTGACCTTTATTTGCCCGGTTAACCAGCAGGGTAAAATTTTTGGGATATTATTTTTTGTTGAGGGCATTTCTGCCACCATTGCCCCTACTCTCTATGGATGGATTGCAGATCAATTCAGTTTAATTTGGGCTTATCGATTAGCCACAATTCCTTTATTTATTAGCTTCATCCTATTCCTAGTACTCCACTTTTTAGAGAGTAAACACGATAAAGCTTATAAGAAGGAACTTAATCTTGTGTCTGAGAGGGGATAAACCTGCAGACTTTTTCTCCCACCTTCCCAAGGATGCAGAGATAGAGATTGAAGCTATAGCTTTTTGTATTTAGTTCTATAAAATATGTTTACCGCAAAGAAGAGAATTTATCTGCCTTAATTGAGTGAAGATTTTCACAGATAATCTATCTTTATCTAATTTTTATTTGACAAAAGGGAAAAATTTATGCTACTATGAAATCGATATCAGAAAGCGATTTCATAAACAGGAGAAGTTATGAAAAAAGTATTGGTATTAGGAAGTATCAATATTGATTTTGTCTCCTTTGTCTCTCGCTACCCTTACCCTGGTGAAACTCTCGTTAGCAATGATTTTGGTATCTTCCAAGGAGGTAAAGGCGCCAATCAGGCTATCGCCCTGGCTAAATTAGATGTTCCTACTATGATGTTAGGCAAAGTAGGAAAAGATGTCCTTGGTGATTTTGCCCTTTCCTCACTGCAAGAAAGCCGTGTAAATACTACCGGAATTTCCAAAAGTCAAGAAAAATCTACCGGTTCTGCCTCTATCTGGGTCAATGCCCATGGGCAGAATTCTATCGTAATCTATCCTGGAGCTAATGGAGAAGTTGACGAAGATTTTATTATTCAACATGAAAAACTCTTCGTTGACGCCTCCTGGCTTTTAACTCAATTTGAAGTCCCCTTGAAATCAATTCTGTTAGCCCTAAAATTTGCCAAAAAACATGGTTTAAAGACCATAATGGATCCTGCCCCGGTAAGGGAAGTAAGTAATAATCATATCTGGGAATTAGTTGACTATCTTCTTCCTAATGAGATAGAACTAAGAGAACTTACTCATACCGAGAATATTTTAAAAGCCATTCGTATCCTTAAATCCCGGGGAGTGAAAGAAGTCATTGTCAAATTAGGTAAATTGGGAGCAGGATATGAAGACAGGAGTACCTTTAATCTTTTCCCAGCTGTACCGGTAGAACAGGTGGTAGATACCACCGGAGCCGGAGATTGTTTTATCGCCGGTTTTTTATACGGGATGCTCCAGCAGGAAGAAATAGCTCAAGCAATTCAAACAGCCAACCTGACTGCTTCTTACTCTATCCAGAAGAAAGGGGCAGCAATATCTTTCCCGTATAAATCTGAAATTGATTGGAAGAAATTGGAATGAAAAAAAAGAGTACTATTTATGATGTGGCAAAAATAGCAGGGGTTTCTCCTTCAACAATATCAAGGGTAATGAATACCCCCGAAATAGTGGCAGAAGACACTCGCCAGAAAGTTATAAATGCCGTAAAAGAATTGTCTTATATTCCTGATATGATGGCAGCAAATATGCCCAGGAGAAGGACAAATTATATAGGTTTGATAATACCGGATATAACCAATATATTTTTTTCTAATCTGGTAAGAGGAGTTCAGGATGTTTGTGAAAAACATGGATATAGTGTATTGGTAGTGAACTCAGATGATAGCCAGGAAAAAGAAGGTCGTTATTTGAAGCTTTTATATTCCCGGCGGGTAGATGGAGTAATTTTGACGGTGGCTGGTTATCGGGAGAAGGAGTTTCCCGAAGAAGAGCTGTCCTTGCTTGAAAAGATGAATATAGTACTTATTGATAGAGAGATAAATGGGATGACGACTCCCATCGTTAAGGTCAATAATTTTACCGGGGCTTATTCTGCAGTTAAATATTTACTAACAATGGGGCATAGGAAGATAATGTATTTAGCTGGGATAGAAGGGACCAGAACTAATCAGGAAAGAGAAAAAGGTTATCTTTCTGCCTTGAAAGAGGCTCATATAAGTTGGGAAAAAGAATTGGTAGCTGATTTTCGCCTGGACACCGCGTATCAGAAAATAATGCACCATTGGCCACAACTAAAGAATTCTGATGAACTGCCTACGGCTATCTTTGCGGCCAATGACCTGATGGCTATCGGGACTTTAAAGGCTTTCGCCCAACTAAAGATCCGGGTACCAGAAGATATATCCATAATCGGTTTTGATAACATACCATTTTCTGATTGCACATATCCACCATTGACCACCATTGCTCAGCCTACTTACCTGATGGGTCAAAAGGCAGTTGAGACTTTGCTCAAAGTGATAGATAAGAAGAAAATAAAGAAATCTGTAGAGCTTGAAACTGAGCTAATTGAACGAGACTCAGTAATCAGATGGGAGGTTTGAAGATGAAAAAAAATGGAATTTTAAATCCTCAGCTTAATAGGGTCATCTCTGAGATGGGACATCGTGATATGTTAATAATTGCTGATGCCGGCCTGCCTATTCCTAAAGGAGTTGAGAGAATTGATTTGGCTTTAAAATGTGGGACTCCTTCTTTTGCAGAAGTCTTACCAGCAGTCCTTTCCGAATTACAGGTTGAAGAGGTCTATGCAGCTAAGGAAATTAAAGAAAAAAATCCTCAAACCTTAAATTTGGTTTCCTCTTTAATAGGGGAAGTTAAGTTTATTACTCATGAAGAGTTAAAAGAATTATCTAAACAAGCCAGAGCGATTGTTAGGACAGGAGAATGCAGTCCTTATGCCAATATTATTCTAATCTCAGGAGTGACATTTTGAACGATTTAGCCTTGGAATTTATTAATATTTCTAAAAGTTTCCCCGGGGTGCAGGCTTTAAAAGATGTCAGTATTCAGATAAAAAAAGCTGATGTTCATGCCATTGTAGGAGAGAACGGGGCTGGCAAATCGACTTTGATGAAGATAGCTGTAGGGGAATTGCTGCGCGATACCGGGATTATCAAAGTATTTGGCCAGGAAGCTCAAATTAATTCTCCTTCTGACGGCTACCGTTATGGAATTAGTTTAATCCATCAGGAATTTAGTTTAGTTCCTACTTTAGATGTGGCTCAAAATATTTTTTTAGGTCGGGAATTAACCAGAGGACATTTATCCTTTATGGATAGTAACTTAATGTATAAACAGACCGAGGAAATTTTAGATTCTCTGAAAATGTTCCATTTAGATTCCCGCTTAAAGATAAGAGATTTAACTGTTGCACAGAAGCAAGTGGTAGAGATTGCTAAAGCCTTATCTTTAAATTCTAAAATTATTATTATGGATGAACCTAGCGCTGCCTTAACTTTGGAAGAAACCAGCCGCCTCTTTGAGGTAGTTCGCGGGTTAAAAGCCAAGGGGGTTACCACACTTTTTATCTCTCATCGTATAGAAGAGATATTCGAGATAGCTGATAAAGTTAGTATCCTGCGGGATGGAGAATTAATCTTGACTAAATCGGTAGCCCAGATTGACCGTAATCAGGTGATTAATAATATGGTCGGCCGCTCCTTGGATTTTGTTTTTCCTCCCAAGGTAAAATATAAAAAAGAAGCCAAAGTAGTCTTAGAAGTAAAAAAAATCAATAAAGAAAGACAATTTTCAGATGTCTCCTTTCAACTTAAAGAAGGGGAAATTCTTGGTCTGGCCGGGCTGGTAGGTTCTGGTCTTTCGGAAGTAGCTATGGCCATCTTTGGATTAAACCGTTTAGATGTAGGAGAGATATATATAAAAGGAGATAAAGTAAATATAAATTCGCCTTTTAAAGCCATTGAACACGGTCTGGCTTTACTACCGGAAGACCGAAGGGAATTGGGATTGGTCATTGTTAGGAGCGTATTAGAAAATCTTACTCTTCCAGCACTTTATTGGGATATTGCTAAAAAATATTTTATTGACTTGAAGAGAGAATTGTTGAAGGCTAAAGAAGCACAGAAGGAATTATCTATTCGTTTTGCTTCCTTTTCCCAGAAAATTGAGTCATTAAGCGGAGGTAATCAACAGAAGGTGGTGGTTGGTAAGTGGTTGCTCACCAGGCCTAAGATTTTGATTATGAATGAACCCACCAGAGGGATAGATGTAGGAGCTAAATTAGAAATTTATAATATTGTTAATACTCTCGCCCAAAGAGGGATAGGGATAATCTTTA
>Ga0209986_10005089_pt1 | contig 10970 bp, 8 predicted proteins | sample BlataG_FD_183168 | JGI IMG/M metagenome (GOLD analysis project Ga0209986, IMG submission 183168) | Deep subsurface microbial communities from Black Sea to uncover new lineages of life (NeLLi) - Black_00105 metaG (SPAdes) (version 2) | ecosystem: Environmental > Aquatic > Marine > Oceanic >...
GGGTTATGGCTGTTGGCGGTTAGCGGCCCAGGTGCATAGGCATGATGACGTGCAGGAAGTCCTCGTTTCCGACGGGACGTATTAGCCCCGGGGAGGACGCACCGGTGGTTTCCAGGGCGACGTTGGGCGCATTGAGCACGCTGAGCACATCGACCAGGAAGCGAACGTTGAATGCGATCTCGATCGGCTCGCCCTCGATCGTGCCGTCCACCAACGTCTCGTTGGAGCCGGTCTCGGCAGCGGTAGCGGAGACCTCAACGGTGCCCGGCTTAAGCTCATCTCCCGGCGTGATACGCAGGCGGGCGGAGTGAGCAGCTTCGCGGGCGAAGATATCGGCCGCCTTGCAGGCTTTGAGAAAAGCATCAGTAGGTAGCACACTACGAGTTGTGTAGCTCGTGGGGATGATACCTTTATAGTCAGGGAAGGTCCCCTCGATAAGTTGCGAGACCACCTCGATGTTTTTAGTGCGGAAGATCACTTGCCCTCGGTTGGGCGGCAGGATCATGGATACGGTTTTATCACCGTCGCTGATCACCCGACCCAATTCGGCCAGCGCACGGGCAGGGATAATAGCCCGGATGGGGCCGGCAGCTGGTGAGGGAAGGTGGGCTGAACGTACCGAAAGGCGGAAACCATCGGCGGCGGCCAGGGTCATCTCTCCACCATCGACTTCGACAAGTACGCCGGTGAGCACCGGGCGGGCGTCGTCGGTTGAGGCGGCAAAGGTGACCTGGCTGATCATCTCGCGCAAGTCGGTGACGTTGAGTGTCAACCCGTCGTCCAGGTCGGCTGGTGGAAGCGGGGGGAATTCTTGGGCGTCGATACACTTTATGTCGTTGTTGAATGCCCCACAGTGCACGTTGAGTGTTTGGGTGCGTACGGTAAGTTCCATGTCGACCCTGTCGCTGGGCAAAGTGTTGACCAGATCGACAAAGGTGCGCGCGGGGACGGTGGTGGAACCTTCCTCTTCAATCTTGGTCCCAATCCAGCAGGTGATGCCCATTTCAAGGTTGGTGGCCGAAAGGCGCAGACGGCCGTCTTCGGTAGCCAGTAGCACATTACCCAGAACCGGCAACGTGCTCCGCGGGGCGACTGCCCGGGCAACTATGCCCAGACCGCGAGCTAAATTCTCTTGCAGGCAGGATACCTTCATGAGATACAAATCCTTGGAAAGATGATGTTGTGTTGAAGAAGTATACAACGAACGTGATCGGGGGACAATGTCCGGCAGGTAACCTGGGGCACAGGAAGAGGTCGAGAGAGTGGCGTCCAGTGCGTTCCGACCACTTGATCGTAGCCCACGGCAGGTTAGCGATCGCCCACCGATCGCGTTCGCTCGCCCTTATGGCTTAAGGCTCACACCCATGGGATGACTTACTCGACCTTTCTCTGAGGTGAGCTTGGTGCGAAGCTGCTGAGCCCGTCAAACTTGGGTGAGGCGCGCCTCTAAAGAATTATTGCTTTGGTGTAGAGTGATCGCCGGTGAAGGTTATTTCTCCTCGGTAATACGGAAGACCGTATCGCCGCGGCGCACTCGTTGCTCAACCTTAACCGCCACCTCTTCCCCTGCCTTCACCTCGCTCACAGCCTGGTGTTCAATCTCTATGGAGGTGATTTCCTGTTGGAAGTCAGTGTGTCGGCCGAGGAAGTGCACCGAGTCCCCGATCTTAAAACCTTGGCTCAAACGCAGCACCGCGACGCTGATCTTGCCGTAATAATGGATCACCTCGCCGATGCGCTCTCCATTGGTCATCGCCTTACTCCTCTCTTCGTCGATCTTTTCTAGTGACGTCGGGTGATTTTCGTTTTCGCTTGAACATGTACCTTTAGATTGTACAACGCAATTCCACTTATTTTGAATGTACTCTTACATCAACCGTTTGGATATCCTCCTTTTTTTTGTAACTACTCACCCTCCCGCAGGTTTAGATGTTGTTTTGACATAGAATCGCGTCTCGACCGGATATTCAAGCCAATAAATGCTCTCAGTCATAACCTGCGGGAGGGTAGGCTGAGCAGTCACTTTTTTTTTACAGTCAAGCCTCCTTATGTACGTTCGAGGTATTGTTTCAGGCCTCTGCTAGCATATGGGTCCTCTTTTTCACCTGGGTGAGAGCCACGGCAGAGAGAAGGAAGAGAATCCCATAGATGGCGAATAGCAGGACATAGCCCAGACCGGGCACCTCTGGCACGCGCACGGTGAAGAAATCAGCGATGGGACCGCCGATATATGCTCCCACAGCTCCAGCGCCAGCACCGGCCAAGTTAGAAATGCCTAAGTAACGTCCAGCCTCCTTTTTGGGGACAAGTTCGGTGCCTAAAGCCCAATTAGCGGTGAAGAATAAGCCCGTGGCGACGCCGATGATGCAGCCGCCAATGTAAATGATGGTCAGGCTGGTAGTGAGGATAATGATCAGCGTGCCCAGGGAAGCCACGACTCCGCTGAGTGCGACGAGCCGCTTATGGCCGAATTTATCGGATAGCCAGCCGCTGGGCAACGCGGAAATCAAGATGAAGAGCCCTACCACCATCATCAACTGGCTGGCCGGACCGGCTGCTTGCTCCTCCGCGTATCCCAAACGACCTTGTAGGAAGTACACAGCAAAACCGGACAGGTTGGTCGTCCCCACCAAAAAAGCTAGCCGGTTGACAACCCACCAAGTGAAGGAGGGGTTGCGTTGTGCAGCCTCACCGATGCTGATGCGGACGCTGGCCCACACCCCCAGCGCTATGGCGATAGCCATAGCTACTAGGCCAACTCCACCGACGACGATGATTAGAGTGCTCAACGGACCGATTCCCTCTGTTAAACGCCCGATAACTTTAACCAACTCTCCCAAGCCGAGGATGATGGCCGTGAAGAGACCGGTCATGAACACCAACCGCAAGAAGGGCGCCCAATCGAACTTTTTGGGAGCCTCCTGAAGAGGTTGTTCAGGGACGAGCATGGTGAGGAGCATACACAGCGTCAAGACGCCCATTGCCACCAGGATGCCGCCCCACATATTTCCTGCGGCGATCAAGGGTCCTACCGCAAAAGCGACCAGGATCACAGGGATTGGAATCTCCAACACCGCTTTGACCCCAGAGAAGCGCCCCCGCTTGTCTTCAGGCACCAGGTCGGGGATGAGACCCTGCTGGGCACCGTGAGCGGCGTTGGACGAGATCTGGAGCAGGACTGCGATGATGAATAGGAACCAGTAACCGGTCATCCCCATCAGGCCAGCTGAGAGGCCGATGGCCACGATGAAGACTAGATCGGCCAGTGTACCGCCGAAGATGAAAGGACGGCGGCGGCCCCATTTTGAGGTGCTGCGGTCGGAGAGCATCCCCCAGAAGGCTTGCATCAACAGCGCGACCATCAGCGACCAAAGACGGAGGGTACCGAAGAAGGTGCCTTTGGTTTCCTCGCCCACAAAGCCTTGAACAAGGAGTGGGAAAATCAAACCATTTGTTTGTGAGAGGGTAGTAAGACCCATCCAGTAAATGTTGATGGTGATGTAGTCATACCAACGCGTGGCTCTCTTCATAGCCGATCCTCCTCCTGGGGTAGTGGTTAAAGGTTGCTGAGCATCTTGTGCGTCTTTTCTCGCACGAGCTACTACATCGTATCGTAAGTGATAAGAGGGGACTCCCCCTCTCCTTTTTAAGGTAGGGGTGAGGGTGAATGTGATTGGCCGGCACCTCAACCCAACCCTCTCCCCAAGGTGTAGAGGGGATGCTCCCTCTCCCTACAAGGGAGAGGGCAGGGGTGAGGGTGGATGTAGTTGATAGATTACTTCTCACTCCAACTCTCTCCCCATGGGGTGGAAGAGGTACTCCCCTCATCTCCTCTGTGCCGGTAACCTTACAGGCTGAAGCTATCTCCCGGTTGCAACACATGGGGGATGGTCGCGGTTTCCGCTTTGACCCGCTCCGCCCAGGCGATCGGATCCTGAGCGATCAACTCCCAGGTGTTGTAGTGTATCGGTATCACGTGCTTTGGCTTGAGTAGTTTAACCGCTCGCAGGGCGTCGTCTGGCCCCATGGTGTAGTTGTCGCCGATGGGCAGCACGGCTATATTGATCCCCTCCTCGCCGATCAGGCCCATGTCGCCGAAGAGTCCGGTGTCGCCTGCAAAATAGATCTTTTCCCCCTCCGGGGTGGTGAGCAGAAAGCCGGTTGGATTACCGCCGTCAGAGCCATCGGGCAACTTGGAGCCGTGTAAGGCCAGGATTAGCTTGAGGTAACCAAAGGGGTGATGGAAGCCGCCGCCAATGTGCTGGGCGTGGGCTGGGATACCCTGTTCCTGGAACCAGGATGCGATCTCGGCGTTGGAGATAACCGTCGCCCCGGTGCGTTCGGCGATCTCGACCGCGTCACCGACGTGATCCCCATGACCGTGGGAGATCAAGATGTAATCCGCCTCGACGTCCTCGGGCTTGACCAAGCTAACCGGGTTATTTTTTAGGAAGGGGTCAACCAAGAGTTTCATCTCGCCCACATCAATCCCGAAGGCAGCGTGACCGTACCAGGTAAGTGTGGTGGACATGGGCACCTCCTCTTGTTGTGTGAATTGATGACTTAAGCGAGAGTATAGACTCGGGTAGGGGACGGTGTCAAAGCGGGATTGCTTTAGGGAGGGGAGATGAGGCCACAGACTCAGGCATTTTGGGTGCCATCTGGCAATCAAGTCAGGCGGAGGATGTGGCAGGATATGGCCTGAAGCCCATTTTGTTCGTCGCTGAGGGTCTGACCATTGGCATCGGAGATGGGGAGACAGTATGCGTCAAGGGAGATGGGACGCTTAACCGTGGATACTGACTTCCTGCCGCCTTAGGACCTCTACGGTTCAAGTTCAACTTCGATGAATGCCGCTACCTGCTGGTTAGTTGGTCCATTGTCTTTCAGGACGTTGCCCGACACCATGATCCTAAGGTAGGCAGCGTCAACAGCGTTTATCATGACAGGCCAAAATCGGTCGGGAATGAAATGTAATTTTGGGAACGGTTTTCAAGCAATAGGTGTATTGAAGAGCCGGGATGAATGTTGTCAGGGTTAGTAAACAACGAGAGGGTAACTTCTTTGTTTGGATGGTTGACGGGGATCAGAGAAGCAAATGCCACATCTCGCTCATGCTGACAGGAGACGAGAGATAGGACGCAAAGCGACAAGATAACAACAAGTCCGAAGTATTTATGGCCTGGTCTCAACTTGGCCACCTTTCCACTAGCTATAGATATCTGAGGCAAGGAGCGATTCTCCTGGAGATCAATTTGGACTTCGGCGTATCTTTTCAATAACCAATCTGATTGTCTTCCCGTAGTATGTCGGCGGCGTCGATGCCGGGACCGCGTGGACGTTCGTGGCGTGTGCCCCGCCAGGCATCCATGCGGCTGGAGAGTTGGTTGCTTAGCGCCATCCAGTCCTCCACCAGGAGCACAAATGAAGGCTGGTCTGCCGCGAAGAAGAAGCGGTTGAAGAAGAGCCGCAGCACGGTGGGGCTTAGAGGCCAGCCTTGGACGTCGACCCCCAATGCTGTCGCCCCAAAAAATGGCCTCAGCAGCCACCGGTTCCCCCGCCGTACCGTAGGGGGCGGGAACATCTTCGCTAAGTTGATCGGACGGGTGTTGTGAATGCGGCGATAAGAGACATTCAGCCGGTAGATCGGCGTTTGTAGGCGCAGGTGGTCTTCGCGTGGCTGTGCATAGGCCAGACGCGAGCCTAACAAAGTGAAGAGCCAGAAGGCTAGTGAGATCAAACCGCCGGCCATCAGCCAGGGAGCAGCGGTGGGAGGAGGCCAATACAGGTAGTTCTTGCTAACCGGATACCACAGGCCAAGCAGAAGCACGGCCAGAGTAATGGTCGGCTGGCGGTAACGGCTCAGCCAGCGCTGGTAAAGGAGAAGTCGAAAACGATCTCCCACATCCTGGGTTGACATACGCCCTCCTCGACCCCCTAATCACCCTGCTATAAGCAGGATGGACGAGATGATTTCCTTTGCCAGCAACTGCTCGGCCGGCGGGGTGAAATCAGGTTGCCTTGCTGGGATGATAGCTTACACATCTGGGCCGTCGGTGTTGGATTCAGCCGCCAGTTTTTGATAATACCCGCACAGGTCGTTCAGCGCGCAATGATCGCAATCCGGTCGGCGCGCGGCGCAGACCTGGCGACCATGACGGATCAGGTTAAGATGTATGGCGTAATAAGACTCTGGAGGAAAAAGCTCCCCCAGGACATCGTGAGCCTCATCGGCGTTGACGTGGTCTGGCCGCAAGCCCAGGCGCCCTGTTACCCGGTAAATATGTGTGTCGACGGGGAAGGCCGGCATACCCAGAGAGAACAACATCACGATAGCAGCTGTCTTGGAGCCCACGCCCTTGAAGCGCATCAGCCAAGAGCGCACCTCCTCGGGTGGGAGTTGGCGCAGGAAATCCAGGTCGATCTCGCCACGCTCGACGGTGATTTGCTGGAGGAGCTTCTGGATACGTGGACCCTTTTGGTTTGCCAGCCCTGCGCTTCGGATGGCCTCGATCACTGCCTGGGGGTCGCCATCGCGAACTGCCTCCCAGGTGGGGAACGTCACCCGCAGCGCCGTATAAGCCCGATCGCGGTTGGTGTCGTTGGTGTTCTGTGAAAGGATGGTTGATATCAGTTGGTCCAGCGGTGGAAGCCGTCCCCACATTTCGGGTTGACCGTAGATTTCAAGCAACCTGCGGTGCACTTCCAGGGCGAACGCTTCGGGTGTTTTCACATGGTGATTATAGCAAGGATGCGGGGTGGCAACCACGTGAATTGCCCCTACTGGATACAACATGTGTTTAATGGTCAATCTTCAGTTAAATTCATTTCGCCGTTAACGATGTTGCCAAGGAGGTTTTTCTTCTCGTACGTGCAAATGGTTATGAAGTAAGCGCCAGGCTGTGAATAATCGTAGCTTTGGAGCCGTAGTGGACGGCGGTCGTGAGGCAGTCTCAGCTTCATCCCCCTTCTTGGTGTGGTGTTAAATCTTACAGCATTGTTGGATTTGCCGCTAAGTATAACGGGATCTTGTAGGGGCGTTTCACCTTTCGTGCCGCCGGATATCGGTTAGACATCAGCGAAACCATGGGGGTGTGTCCGATGCCACTCCCACGCGCTGGCGATGATTTGCTGCAACTCAGGATGTTGTGGCTCCCAACCCAGCTCACGGCGAATTCTCTCCGCGCAGGCCACCAAGCGCGGCGCGTCGCCCGGGCGACGGGGAGTCACATGAGTGGGGACCAGGTGACCAGTGACTTGACGAGCCGTCTCGATCACTTCCTTAACCGAGTAGCCCGCGCCGTTCCCCAGGTTGTAAATCAAACGATCATGCTGGTCGAGGTTGTCGAGGGCTAGCAGGTGAGCGGCGATCAAGTCAACGATATGGATGTAGTCGCGGATGCAGGTACCGTCAGGAGTGGGGTAGTCGATACCGTAAATTTCAACCTCGGGACGTTGGCCAAGCGCAACCTGGAGCACGAGTGGGATCAAGTGGCTCTCCGGATGATGAGCCTCCCCGCGCTCGGGCAAAGCGCCGGCGGCGTTAAAGTAGCGCAGGGCAGCATAATGAAGACCGTGCACATGGCGGTACCACTCAAGCGCCTGTTCGATCATCAGTTTGGTCTGGCCGTAGACGTTAGCCGGGCCGAGTGGCGACTCTTCAGTGAGCGGTTCGTCGCTGGAAGCATAGACGGCGGCGCTGGAGGAGAACACGAAGCGCGGCACGCCTGCCTGATGACTGATCTCCATCAGGCCCAGCGAGAGGATCAGGTTGTTGTGGAAGTACTTTCCCGGGTTTTGCATGCTTTCGCCAGCCTCGATGAAGGCGGCAAAGTGCATCACCGCGTCGAAAGGTTCTGACCGCAGAGCTGATTCCAATGCAGTATGGTCGGCCAAATCAGCGTGGATGAAACGGGCGGCTTCCGGCACAGCGGCCCGGTGTCCGGTAACCAGTGAATCGTAAACCGTGACCTGGTGTCCGTTCTGAAGCAGTATCTCGGCAGCGGCTGATCCGATGTAGCCAGCGCCGCCAGTGAGGAAGATGTTCATTGGCTAGCCTTTGGTGCGAATGTTCTTAGAATTGTATTATAACGTCTCGTCTGCAGGGATTGGGGATCAGGGATCAAGATCAGCTTTTGGGTACTTTACTCCCAATCCCTGATCCCTGATCCCCAGTCCCTGCCCTCTATTCATCTAAGATCGTTAACCCAGCTAGTGAGGCGGCCAAGTGCTTGGTCTCTCCTCCTTCGAATGCGACAGTGACCACCTCGTCGTCGAGGTCGATTTCGGATGCTAATACTACTCCCTCGCCGAAGGTCGGGTGGTGCACCTGCATGCCCACTTGGTAGCGGGCCTCGATAGGCTGGGTAAATTCCTTATCCCAGCGCGTCTGGCGCTGGTAAGAGGCCTGTTCGTAAATTTGATGGGTGGACAGATTCCCATCCACCAAGTCGGGTGGGAGATCTTCCAGGAATCGTGATGGTTTGCTGAGTGTGGAGACCCCGGCTTGTCGGCGGCGGAAAGTGCGCAGCAGGATCAACCGGTCTTGGGCCCGGGTGATGCCGACATAGAACAAGCGTCGCTCCTCAGCCATTGCCTCAGGGTCATCGAAGGAGCGCTGGTGGGGCAGCACGCCATCGTCGAGTCCGATGATAAAAACAACCGGAAATTCGAGACCTTTGGCGGCGTGCAGGGTGAGCAGCGTGGGGGCGTTTTGAGAATCGGTCAGTGTATCCTGGTCGGAAACCAGGGCGACATGCTCGAGGAAGGTAGTCAGCCCCATCTCCTGGTACTCCTGTGCCACGCCGCGCAATTCCATGATGTTTGCCCAGCGGTCCTGCCCCTCCTCGGTGCCGTCATCGATGTATTCCCGGTAGCCAGTTTCCTTCAGCACGCGGTCGATCAATGAGATCAAGGGCAGTTCATCATGGATCTTGATCCAACCTTGCAGTGCCCGGCCGAATCCAGTCAGGGCTGCCCCGACCCGGCGGGTGAAGACGTCGGCGAACTGCGAACGATCACCCTCAGCAAGATCGAGCAGCACCTCGGCCGGGTCAAGTTCAGCTTGGGACGCTGCTTGTAGCAGCGCTTCGACGGTCTTCGCTCCTATGCCGCGCGTGGGGGTGTTTAGTACCCGAAGAAGGCCCACTTGGTCGGCCGGGTTATGGATCAGGCGTAAGTAGGCGATCAGGTCTTTGATCTCGCGTCGACCGTAGAAGCGTTGTGCGCCGACAAGTCGGTAGGGCAAGCCGATCTTGAGAAAGGCTTCCTCCAGCGCGCGCGATTGAGCGTTAGTGCGATACATCGTCGCGCATCCCCCAGGTTCCACCTGGCCACTGTAGGTCAGGCTGGCGATGGTCTCGATCACCAGGCGGGCTTCGTCGTTCTCATCGTAGGCTTCGTCGAAGGTGATGTGGACGCCTGCACCCCGATCGGTAAATAGTCTCTTGGGTTGGCGTCCGGGGTTGCGGTCGATGATCGCCGTAGCTGCATCAAGTATGGTCTGTGTTGAGCGGTAATTCCGCTCGAGCAGGATGATCTTAGCCTGAGGATATTCCTCTTTGAACCGATGGACATTGCGGTAGTCGGCGCCGCGCCAGCGATAGATCGATTGGTCGGGGTCACCAACCACAAATAAATCCGGCTCCTCGCCTGCCAGCAGGCGCAACAAGATGTACTGGGCAGTATTGGTGTCCTGAAATTCATCGACCAGGATATGGGGATATAGACGGCGGTACTTGGCTAGCAGGTCGTCATGCTCTCGTAGGAGACGCACCGTCCACAGCAGCAGGTCGTCGAAGTCGAGGGCGTTGTTGCGAAGCAGCAATTGCTGGTAACGTTGGTAGACGCGGCGGGTAATCTCGGCGAAGTAGGTGTTGGCTTCGAAGGCCTCGAGTTCGATCAACTCATTCTTGGCGCGTGAGATCAGGCCATGCACCTTACCGGGCTGCACTTGTTTTGGATCGAGGTTGATCTCCTTAAGCGCTTGACGAACGATGGCGTGCTGGTCGCTCTCGTCGAAGATCACGAACTGGCGGCTGACGGGCAGTAGGTCAGATTCGCGGCGCAGCAAGCGGGCGCACAGCGAGTGGAAGGTGCTCAAGCTGACGCCCCCTTTCGAAACCGGCTGTAAGGCATCCGAACTACCCAGAAGTTGCTCCACCCGCCCTGACATCTCGCGTGCGGCCCGATTGGTAAAAGTCATGGCCATTATTTCTCTCGGCTGGGCGCCAAAGTGGTCTACCAGGTATGCGATGCGGTGGGCGAGCACACGCGTCTTGCCTGAGCCGGGGCCGGCCAGCACCAGCACCGGACCAGGTGGGATAGTGACCGCTTCACGCTGCTGGGGGTTGAGATCTTCAAGGAGTTTCATGGATTAGAAAAAGGATCCGCATTGATAGGCTTATGTTTTTACCTGAGGGATGACCGAATGTGGCTCTCTCCTTTGAAAGGAATAAGGGATTGGGGATCAGGGATCAGGATAAATGTTCCAGTGCCCAATCCCCGATCCCCAAAACTTGATCCCTGTAGTACAGACGCTCTCATTCTACCGGTCGGTAGATCGGAGAGCAAGGTCAGCGACCTTTTAGCTCTAAGCTATCAGCCGTCAGCTAAGAGCTATTATTAATAACGGGTTGAATCAATTGGAGCTGAATGCTGATGGCTGAAAGATGAAGGCTTAATCAGAACAAGTCCTTCGGTTCAGATCATGACCGGCGGGGGCTAATATCGAGGTTACCCGACCCTCCCAACAGACCACTGAGCGGTTCGGCCGGCAGGTTCATCACCCGGCTGTCGGCGAAGTAAGGAAAATCGAAGTGGATCTCGTCCCCAGCTTTTTTTCCGGGAATGGGCATCAAACGAGCGGTGAGTGGTTTGTTGTGGCGCAGGGCTAACGTACCCAGGTCAATCAAGAGGGGGACGAGCGCCTCTGGAGAGGCATCGCCGGGAAGGGGAATGGTGTCCAACCC
>Ga0209986_10005090_pt1 | contig 10969 bp, 8 predicted proteins | sample BlataG_FD_183168 | JGI IMG/M metagenome (GOLD analysis project Ga0209986, IMG submission 183168) | Deep subsurface microbial communities from Black Sea to uncover new lineages of life (NeLLi) - Black_00105 metaG (SPAdes) (version 2) | ecosystem: Environmental > Aquatic > Marine > Oceanic >...
AAGCTCTTATATATTTTTTCTTTTAAGAAAGTTTTTAATTTAAGCATGATTGGTTTTTAATTATAGCAGATTTGTATGTATGAACAAGGCTTCAGACGATTTTTCTTGCATCAGGAAAAATTATAATGAAGTAGCACTCTGAAAAAAATATCTTTTCTGAATACCTGGCAGCGTGCGACGCCAAAATTTATTTAAATTTAAAATTTCAATTGAATGCTCCAGACTTATATGGAACTAATTAAAAACAGGACAATTCAAAACCTAAGAGAATTTATTTATATTTTGGCGTCATTCTTGAAGAGTAAATAATGATTACCGAAAAGGAAAAGAAAATGAGATCTATAAAATTTTGGCCGAAATATGAGAGGCCGAGAGAATTGTTTTTAGAGAAAGGCCCTGATTATGTTTCTGATGCCGGATTGATTGCGATTTTATTGTGTTCCGGCACAAAAGGAAAAGATGCAGTATCCTTAGCAAGAGACCTGATAGAGTATTTTGGGGGCCTGAGAGGATTGCTGAGTGCAAAAAAATCAGATCTGGAGAAAATTAAAGGTTTAGGTTGTGCAAAAATAGCTCAGCTTTTGGCTGCCATAGAAATCACTAAACGTCAGCTTAAAGAAAAGATAGCAGGGAAGGAATATATAGAAAATGATAAAGATGTTCTGGATTATCTTTCTTTATCTATGAGAGATCTAAAAGAAGAGTTTTTCAAAGTTGTTTATTTGGACAGATCTAATAGAATCTTGGAAGTTGAAACTATTGTCAGAGGTACTGTAGATCAAGCTCCCATTTATCCCAGAGAAGTAATAAAAAGCGCAATAAATAAAGATGCGACTGCAGTCATTTTTGTACATAATCATCCTTCTGGAAGCAGGAAACCAAGCCAGTTTGATATTGATATAACCAAGAGGCTTATTTCAGCATGCAAAGCCGTTGACATAACTCCCTTAGATCACATTGTAATTACTTCTCAAGGACATATCAGCTTGAAAAGCAAAGGGTTATTTGACACAGTTTAATTTCATAATTTATGTAGTTTAACTCTATAATAATTGTAGATAAACTATAAATTTAAATAAAATACTTGACAATTATATATTTATTATATATTCTTTCACAGAGTTTAATAAATAAGCTGAATAGTATCAAAAAGGTTTGAGGTTATGGAAAAACTTAATTTGGAAGTATTAAAAACCCATCTTTGGAAATCTGCGGATATTTTAAGAGGCCATATTGATGCAGCAGACTATAAGAATTATATTTTTGGCCTTCTTTTCTTGAAAAGAATCTCCGATGTTTTTAAAGAGGAAGCGGAGAAAATAGTAAGAGAAACCGGCGATAAGAAGATTGCATATGAAGATCGGGATTATCACGATTTTTTTGTCCCAAAAAAAGCTGCATGGAATCATCTCAAATCATTAACACATAATATTGGTGAGGCTATTAACAAGGCCAACGACTTATTGGAAGAAGAAAATCCAGAAAGTTTAGAAGGGGTGCTGTCTGCTGTTGATTTTAATGATAAAGACAGATTGCCTGATCATATTCTTTCTCAATTGATTAACCATTTCTCTAAAATCAGACTGGGCAATAGGGATTTAGAAAAGCCGGATATCCTGGGTGATGCCTATGAATATCTTATAGCTCAATTCGCTTCAAGTGCCGGGAAAAAAGGAGGAGAATTTTATACGCCTAAGGAGGTTGTCGAGTTATTAGTTAAAATTTTAGATCCAAAAGAGGGGATGAGAATCTGTGATCCTGCCTGCGGCTCAGGCGGCATGTTGATTCAATCTGTTCAGTATTTAAAAGAAAACAAACAAAATCCTAAAAATATTTCGCTTTATGGGCATGAAATAAATGTAGGAACATGGGCGATTTGTAAGATGAATCTGCTCCTTCACGGCTTAAAAAGCGCTCAAATCAAAAGATGCGATACTTTACGGGATCCTCAATTGCTATCTCATGGGAAATTGATGCAATTTGATACTGTCATTGCTAATCCACCCTTTTCTTTAAAGAATTGGGGATATGAAAATGCTCAGAATGACCCTTATAGTAGATTCCGGTTCGGCATTCCTCCGAAAGGATATGCCGATTTTGCCTTTGTCCAGCACATGCTTGCTACTATCCATGCAAACGGAAAAGTCGGAGTTGTTCTACCGCATGGCGCATTGTTCCGAGGAGGAGCAGAAGAGAGAATAAGAAGAGGGATAATCGGAGAAGATATGCTTGAAGCTATTATAGGATTGCCGCCAAAATTGTTTTATGGAACTGGCATTCCAGCCTGCTTGTTCATCTTGAATAAAAATAAGTCCAAAGAAAGAAAAGGAAAAGTGTTCTTTCTTTATGGTGCTGGTGATTATCAAGAAGGGAAGAAGCAGAATAAATTACGGGATGAAGATATTGAAAAGATGGTCTTAGCATTCAGAGAATACCAGACGATTGAGAAATATTGTCGTCCTGTATCTGTGAATGAAATTCAGCAAAATGATTTCAATCTTAATATAACCCGTTATATTGATACTACAGAAGAAGAGGAAAAAATCGATATCCAGAAAACCATAAATGAATTGAATGAGTTAAAGAAAGGATTCAAGAAAACAGAGGATAAAGTTCTTAATTATTTGAGAGAGCTAAATTTTAAGGCATAACCATGTTTAAAGGGAAAAAAGAAATAGAAACTGTTCTGATGGCACTTTCTGAACAGCTTGATGTAGAGGGAACAGGACGAATTGAAATGGTTGTATGTGGAGGTGCTGCTTTAAACGTGATCGGCTGTGTCCAGCGTATTACTAAAGATATGGATGTTGTTGCGTTTGTTGAGAGAGATAAAAATGGTGCGGCTTTATTAACAAAAGTGAGTCCTCTAAATCCTGCAATTATGGCAGCAGCCAAAAGAGTGCAGAGAGATTTTAATCTGCCGGAGAATTGGCTTAACACAGACCATGCATCGGTTTTAGATTTTGGCTTGCCTGAGGGACTTATGAAGAGAGTAGAGACCCGTATTTATGGAAGAAGTCTTATCATTCATTTTCTAGGCCGCTATGACCAGATTCATTTTAAGCTTTTTGCCGCCGTTGATCGAGGCCGGCCTGATGTCCATTTTGACGACTTAATGAGCCTACAACCTTCAGCACAAGAACTGGAAGATGCAGCACGCTGGAGCATGACCCATGATCCTTCGGATCCGTATAAAGAAGTCCTTAAGGAGTTCCTTTCAAAAATAGGATATAAAGATGTCGCAGAAAGAATTTAAGCATTTTTTCTTAGAGAATATTTTAAATTTTCTTTGGAGGCAGTGGTCTTCTTTGGGAGTTGCCGGTGGTGCAAGATCTGAGGACGAATGGGTTATCGATCCTGAAGCTCTTCTCCTATTCTCGATTGAAATAAGTAGATATGAGCCCCGTCTTTTTGATGAGATTTTGGATTGGCTGGTGGTTAATGGAAGATGGATAGATATTCAGCGCCTTCGGGGGATAGTAAAAAGTAAAGATGAGAAAACACAACGTCTGATGAGTGCGGTTGCTTATTTTTTATCCCAGGAGGCCAAGTCCTACAGAAGAAAATGGCAGGCATTAGCTGGATTGAAAGCATCTGATTCAAGAGTTAAGGAAGAAATGCTGTTTACTACCAGGGAAGGAGAGCTTTTCCCCAGACCTGGAGAAATATCAGAACCATTTAATAAGTATGGATTCTTACGGGAAAATTTTTCATTACGAAAAATGTCAAGGCCTGTATCTGTTGCAGCAAGAAACAATATGCGGTTTTTACTTAGGGCCCTTTTTGGGATAGGTTCCCGCTCAGAATGCATCCTTTATCTTCTTACTCATGAAGCTGGCCATCCTGCTGAAGTGGCTGACGCAATCGGAATTTCTGTAAGGGCTGTGCAGGATGCCTTAATTGAGCTTTCAGATTCTGGATTAGTAATGACCAGAATCAAAGGGAAGCGAAAAATCGAATACTGGCTATCTCAAAAAAAATGGGGAGAGTTTCTTTTAGGAGCGGACTCAGATGAACAAAAATTGCCTGTGTGGCTTGATTGGATTTCGCTGTTTTCTGCATTGAATAAAGTCAGGGATATCCTAAATGAAGTTGAACAAGTTGTTTCAGATTATCTGCGAAGTTCTAAGCTGCGCGAAGCTATGGAAACTATAAGCCTTGAATTTTCAAAGAGTGGTCTGGATTTGCCTGCTGTACCAGGTGAAGGAATAAGCCCAGATATGTATGAAGAGGAATTCCAGAAATTTATTGCTAAAGTGTTAAGAATTGGTGGAGAGAAATAGAGAGAAAAAGATGGGACGGGTAGAGAGTCTACGAACCGAATATAAATTCAAAAAAACAGAAATAGGTAAAATTCCTGTAGATTGGGAAGTAGCAAAAATTAGGGATACTTGTGAAGTTGTAGGGGGAAGTACTCCTTCTACTATTGTAAAGGAATTTTGGAACGGTGATATTCATTGGGCAATCCCCACCGATATAACCAAACTCAAAGGAAATATTATTTCTGATACAGAGAAAGCTATTACTGAGAAAGGATTGTCAAATTGTGCAGCTAGAATTTTGCCTGTTGGTAGTATTCTTCTAACAAGCCGAGCAACTATAGGAGAATGTGCAATAAATTCAAAACCGATGGCAACAAATCAGGGTTTTGCGAGTTTGATTTGTAGGGATGAAATCTACAATTGGTTTGTGTTTTATAGAATTAAATATATGCGCAAAGAAATTCAAAGACTCGGAAGCGGTAGTACTTTTAATGAAGTATCGAAAAAGAATATACGAGAATTGAAAATTCCTATTCCTCCTCTACCTGAACAAAAAAGGATTGCGGAAATTTTATTATCTGTCGATGAAGCAATTGACAAAAAGCAAGAGATCATTGGAAAAACAAAGATGCTTAAAAAAGGCCTGATGCAGGAATTGCTTACTCACGGAATAGGACATAAAAAATTCAAAAATACAGAAATAGGCGAAATTCCTGTAGATTGGGAAGTTGATAAAGTTGAAGATGTATGTGAAAGGCCTGAATATGGTTATACTGAGAGTGCGACTGAAAAGCCAATTGGACCGAAATTTTTACGAATATCAGATATTCACGATGGAAGAGTGAACTGGGAAAGTGTTCCATTTTGTAATTGTCCGAATTCAATAAAAGAGAAATACATTCTTAAGTCAGGAGATATTTTATTTGCAAGAACAGGTGCAACTACAGGAAAAAGTTACATTATAAAAAAATGTCCAGAAGCGGTCTTTGCGTCCTATCTTATTAGAGTAGTAACCAAAGAAAGAATAAACCCAAATTTTCTTTACCTTGTTTTTAATTCTTTTATTTACTGGAAACAAATAGAGGAGAAGATTGGGGGTAGTGCCCAGGGGGGAGTTAATGCGTCATCACTTTCAAGAATAAAGGTTCCACTCCCAACTCTTCCCGAACAAAAAAAGATTGCAGAGATATTAAAATCTGTGGATGAAGAAGTAGAGAAGGAAATAGTGCAAAAAGAAAAAATAGAGAATATAAAGAAAGGTTTGATGCAGGTTTTGTTAACTGGTAAAATCAGGGTAAAAATATAAAGGGACTGGTTGAATGTCAGGGGAAAAATTCAACGAAGACACATTATCCGAAAAGCCCGCCATTGAGCAGCTAAGGCGTCTTGGATACAAATATATCCATGGGGACCAGTTTGACCCTGATCTTAAAGATGATTGCGAGCGAAAATCCCGAAGAGATGTCATTTTAGAGGAACGTCTCAAAAAGGCATTGGCTAAAATTAATCCTCATCTTACAGAGGATTCTATAATAAAAGCCATCCAGAGAATCACGCATATTCAAGCTGAAAACACGCTTGAAGCTAACCGAATTTTTCACAACTGTATTATTTCCGGCATTTCCGTTGACCAGGACATTGGTGCTAGACGGCAAAAACAAACTGTCAATTTCATAGATTTTGAAAACATCGAGAATAACGAGTTCTTAGTGGTTAATCAATTCTGGGTCAGAAAGCATAAAACGACAGACAGGCCGGATATTGTTATTTTTATAAACGGTCTTCCCTTGGTTGTTATTGAATGTAAAAGCCAGGTCGCGAAACGAACCGGTGTTCTAAAAGCCCAGGAACAACTCATCCGCTACCAGGAAGAAATCCCTCAGCTATTTCGAACAAACGAGATTATCATCGACTGCAATCTTTTTGGAGCCAAATATGGATGCATTGATGTATCAGCAGGACATTATCATGAGTGGAAGGATCCCGGTAATAACAAGTTTCCCAACATGGCTGAACATCTCTCAGTTAAAGAGATGCTGGAGATGGGGTTGATTGATGAAGAAGATATTATCGATCATCCCCCTATGCAGGAAGTCTTGCTTGCCGGGCTTTTAAGAAAGCCAAATCTACTGGATATTATTCAAAATTTTATTGTTTTTGACTACAGCAAGGAAGAGCACAAAGTCGTAAAAAAAATATGCCGTTATCAGCAGTATTCCGCAGTTAATAAAATCGTTAGATGTGTAAAAAGCGGACCTGATAAAAGAGGGATCATATGGCACTGGCAGGGATCGGGCAAGTCTCTGATTATGCTTTTTTCTGCATTGGAATTAAGAAGAGAGCAGGAGAAATTAAAAAACCCCATCATTCTTATTGTCACAGACAGGAAGAAATTGAACCGCCAGATAAATGAAACTTTTATAAACTGCGGTTTCCCCAATCCTATACAGGCTGAGATGATGGCTCACCCAGAACTCTTCGGCCTGCTGACCGTTGGAATTGGAATTACAGTTATGACGACCGTTCAGAAATTCCGCAAGCTTCTTGCAAAACCTTTATCCGAGGCTGAAAACATAATCATTCTGACGGACGAGGCGCATAGAACACAGTATGGCTTTTACGCTCTGAACTTAAGAAAGGCCTTTCCCAATGCAAGTTTTTTTGCTTTTACCGGAACTCCGCTTGATAAAAGAGACAGGAACACTTACCGGCATTTCAGTCCTCCCGGTAAAAAATATCTGGACAGGTATGATATGCGACAATCCCTGGAGGATGAAGCCACTGTTCCGATTAAATATGAAAGCCGGCTTGCCAATCTTCAGGTGGTGGGAGCTTCGATTGACAGGCTGCTCAAAGAGCTTTTTCCAGAAAAAACTACAAAGGAACTGGCTGAAATAAAAAGGCGGTATGCAACAGTTGATACTATCTTAAGCGCTCCGCGGAGAATAGAGCGAATTGCCATAGATATCGTGAATCATTATGGGGAGAAAATTGAGCCCAATGGATTCAAAGCCCAAATTGTGGCTTCAGAAAGAAAAACAGCGGACATGTATAAGAAGGCGCTGGATAGGCTTATCGATCCTTCCTGGTCTACAGTTGTCATGACTGTTAATAATGATGATCCTAAAGAATGGAAGGATAAATACCGCCGTACAGCCCAGGAAGAAGACCGGATTACGGGAAAAGATGTGTTTCTCAATCCATCAAATCCGCTTAAGTTTCTAATAGTCTGTGATAAGTTACTGACAGGATTTGATGCACCCATTGAGCAGGTTATGTATCTTGACCAGAGATTGAAAGAACATACTCTGCTTCAGGCTGTTGCCAGAACAAACAGGCCTTATCCAAGGAAAAATTTCGGGCTGGTCGTTGATTATGTGGGTGTTGGAAAGGACCTGGCAAAAGCTTTGGCGATTTTTGACAGTGAAGACCTTGTTGGTTTATTCAGCGTGGATGACTGGCATAGAGAAATTTCCTCATTGGAAGAGACTCATCAAAAAGCCATGCAATTATTCAAAACTGTTGACCAGGAGGCGAATCCTGCGGAAGTACTCCAGCATTGTCTCGAAATCCTTAAACCTGAAGATGTAAGGTCTAAATTTGAGGTTTTATTCCGGGAATTTGCGAAGAGCATGGATATGCTAATGCCTGATCCTACTGTTGAGCCTTTTATGGATGATTTCAAATTTCTGGGGATGGTCCGCGAAGGAGCGAGAAATCTTTATCGTGATGAAAGATTGAGTCTTGAAAATTGCAGCCGAAAGGTTGAAAAACTCATACATGCTCACATTGTTGATACTGGAATTGAAAAAATCCTGGAACCTATAGAGATAACAGCTCCTGATTTTGAAGAAAAACTGGATATTAAGGTGAGTACGAGGGCTAAAGCGAGCCATATTGAACAGGCGATACGTGAAACGATTCATTCAAAAGTTGGAGAAGATCCACACTTTTACGAATCCTTAGAGGAGAAACTCGAGGCAATTATTGAAGAAGACAGCCAGAGGAGAAAGGATGAGGCAGAATTGCTTAAAGACCTGGTTATACTCAGCAAGCAAGAAAAAGGGAGAGAAGTTCTTGCTAAAGAGAAAGGATTAACGCTTGATGAATTTGCTTTTTATGGATTATTGGAATCCTTTAGGGATGAACTTTTTGGTGAAAAGGATGAGAAAAGATGTCTTTTGACCAAGGAGATTGTTGAAATAATAAAAAACAAAAGAGTTATTGACTGGTGTGAGAAAGAAGATATTCAAAAAGAGATGCGAAGAGAGATAAAAGACCGTTTGAGAGAAATTGGTTTTCATGACCGCAAGCTGGATTTTTTCACACGGGAAATTATGGAATTAGCAAGAGCAAGACTTAAGGATTAGAATGGACCATATTACCTTTGGCAACAGACGCATAACATACACAATAAAAAGGGGGAATCGCAAAAAAACTCTGGCAATCAATGTAACTCCTGCTTCCCAGGTTATTGTGCTGGCTCCAGGTCATTTGAGCCGTGAAAAAATCAGGACATTCGTAGAAAAGAAAGCCAGATGGATTATGGCTAAACAAGAACATTTCAAAAGATTGGTTATGCTTTTTCCTGAAAGAGAGTTTGTAAGTGGAGAGCAAATTTTATTGCTGGGCCGAAGGTACCGATTAAAAATAGTGGAGGAAGAAAATTCGAGAGTCCCGAAATTGTTTGGGAGAAGGATATTCGTATCTGTCGATCGAAATCTGGATTCAAACAAAAGAAAGGAAATAATTAGAGAAGTTTTGACAAAGTGGTATATCGCAGGGGCTTTTAAGATTGTAAAACAAAGAGTGAACCGCTATTGTAAGCTGATGGATTTGTTTCCAAAAGAGGTAATAATAAAAGATCAGAAAAAGCGCTGGGCAAGCTGTTCGAAAGATGGCACATTAAGATTTAACTGGCGGATTTCAATGGCTCCGATTTCCATAGTCGATTATATAGTTGTACATGAGCTGTGCCATTTAAAGATTAAAAATCACTCCGCTGATTTTTGGAAGCTTGTTTCTATTGCACTACCCGATTATCAAAAGCGAAGAGATTGGTTGAAAAATAATACCGGTATTTTTAAGCTTTAATATCATTTCACTTCTTATTCTTCAGCAAAAGCGTCTTTAAGGAGTTTGCTCTGGCGGCTGAAAGCAAGGCGAGGGCTTCGAGTTTCTTTCATTAGGGAAATCTCTTGAGTTAAAAGACGAGCTATGTACATTGTGTAAGTAACAGCTTTTCGGGATTCTCTTTTGAATAAAGGATGGTCGCGGTTGATGTAGATAATATTGCCTTCTGAAAAACATTCAGGCCCTGATTCACCAAAAAAATCAAGGCAAACAGAGACACTACTGTCTCCCATCCTCATCCTGCGAACAATGGCATTAGGAGTAATTCTCTTTACAAGAGGATGGCGTTTCTTTTTTATTTTCGGCTTCTTTTTGACCCCTTCCATTATCGGTCTGAGTTCAGATTCATTTTCACCTTTTCTCTTTGTGCTTTCAGCCACGGCTCCACTGCCAACGCTTTCTTCATCGCCATAAGGAATCGGGCCAAAGGGAGATAATTCTGGATTTTTAGCAAGAGATTTATGGATTCTGTCTAAGGCTTCTTTAACTGCGCGGCTGGCTCTTTGGTCTTCTCTACGGTCTGCTTCCTTTCCTAAAGTTTTTTTAATAATATCTATAATCTTTTTCATAATTTTAAGGAATTCTTGGTATTCGTCTGAATCAGTAACGAAGTTGGAGCGGTCGCTTGTAATGGGAAGAAAATCTACACCAATTTCTCCTCTTATTCTGGCTACAATCTTTCCCCAAGTTTCCATTCCGAAGAGATCCCTTTTTATGGTTGCCCCTTTCACTTTAATATCTATTCCCAGATCTTTTAATGAAGCCATTGAGCTGGGAGTTATAACAACCTCACCTGATACAAGACCGTATTTACAACCTTCTAAAACAGGGATTCTCTGTCCAATTAGGCTTCTTGGCAGGAGACGACGATTATTCAAATAAACGGTGAAATCAGGGGCTTTAAGAGGAGCGCCTTCTATCAATTTTTTTTCGACTTCATCAGTAGCAAATGATTTAGAAAGTTCAGAAAGAATGACAGTCGTCCCGTCTCCTCTTTTAAGCTCAGGTTCAAGAATTTCTAGTGGAAGATACCATCTGCCTTTGGCTTTCTCCCAGGCTTTTTTGTCAAAAACAACTCGTGCAGCAAAATTTTTATTTTGAGTGATTACCTCAAAACGAGAAGCAGCAGCCAGAGAGGCAAATTTTCCGATACCAAATTGTCCTATTCTGGCTCTTCCGAATTTTGGAGAGCGAGAATGGATGACTTTTTCATCAGAACCAATGATGAAATATTGTTTTAATCCATCAATATCCATACCTGAACCGTTATCTTTGATAACTATACTTTCTGGTGTAATGTCAACATAGACTTTAGTTGCATCTGCATCATAGGCATTGTTGACAAGTTCTCTGAGTAGCTCAACGCTTTCTGTATAGAGGCGTTCGCCAATAGAAACAACATGTCTTTTATCGACAACAACTTCTAATTCTTTTCTTTCTTTAATTTCCATATAATTTTCGCTCAAAAAAGAATATTTTTTAAGCTCTTATATATTTTTTCTTTTAAGAAAGTTTTTAATTTAAGCATGATTGGTTTTTAATTATAGCAGATTTGTATGTATGAACAAGGCTTC
>Ga0209986_10005091_pt1 | contig 10968 bp, 10 predicted proteins | sample BlataG_FD_183168 | JGI IMG/M metagenome (GOLD analysis project Ga0209986, IMG submission 183168) | Deep subsurface microbial communities from Black Sea to uncover new lineages of life (NeLLi) - Black_00105 metaG (SPAdes) (version 2) | ecosystem: Environmental > Aquatic > Marine > Oceanic >...
TCTGTAACGCGGGAGAGGATTTTTAGGAGCGTGCTTTTGCCGGCTCCATTACGACCAATCACGCCAAGCACTTTCCCTTTACGCAGATCAAAAGATATATCGCGCAATGCCCAGATCACTCCGTGTTGTGGGTCCTTCTTAGTGGTTTTCTGGTCACCACCTTTCTCTTTTGATGCATGAAATCGCGAAGAGAGGCTTTTAAATGGAGCGCTGGCGGTATCTGCTATGGTATCGCGTAGCGTGTGGTAATGGATGTTGCTCGGTCCCATACCGATCTTATATTGTTTACCTAAATCTTCGACACGTATAGCAATATCACTCATTACACTATGTCCGCAAATGTGCGCTCCATGCGGCGGAAGTAAAACATTCCACTGATAAGCGTAAGGATCGAGACAGTAGAGGAAACAGCCAACATCAGACCAGGGGCAGTTTCGACTCCTAGCAATGCCCAGCGAAATCCTTCCACCACACCTGTCATGGGGTTGAGGGCATACAGCCACCTCCATTGTTCGGGCACTATGCTGGAAGGATAGGCAATTGGAGTGATGAAAAGCCAGAATTGGGTCAAGAATGGGATTACATAGTTAATATCCCGGTATTTAACATTAAGAGCCGATAGCCACAAACCAACACCGAGAGCGGTAATCAAAGCTAATAGGATGAAAAACGGAAGTGTTATGATCGCGGCAGTCGGAGTGATTTGTGCGGAAGGAATGGGTATGTGGTTGTAATAGATGATCATTCCTATCAGCACAACAGAGCCGATTGCGAAATCGACCAGACCACTCAAGACGGATGCGATGGGGATGACCAGGCGCGGAAAGTAGACTTTAGTTATCATGCTGCGATTAGCGACCATAGACCTTCCGGCATCTGACAGCGCTTTTGCGAACAGACCCCAGGGCAGTAGTCCTGTGTAGGAAAAGATAGGGTATGGCACACCGTCCGAAGGCACCCCTGCCAGCTTTCCGAAGAATATCGTGAAGACGACCATGGTGAAAAAGGGTTGGATAATCGCCCAGGCAGCACCCAGGGCAGTCTGTTTGTAGCGTACTTTAATATCGCGCCAGATCAGGAAGTAAACCAATTCCCTGTATCGCCAAACCTCAAGTAAGTTTAGCGCTGTCCAACCGCGAGATGGTTGTAGACGAATTATTTCTTCCTGCTGTGTAGTGGTAATCTCGGTTTGAGTCATTTTTCGAATTTGAGGATATATATATAGGATGATAGGGCTGTATTCTATGTGCGGCTGTTTTTCTTATCCCTTATCCTCTATCCCTTGGTTTTGTTCGCCTGATACCATTCAATCGTTCGTTTTAATCCTTCTTTCAATGATGTCTCAGCGTGGAAGCCAAATAATTGCTTAGCACGGTTCACATCTAAGGCGCGGCGCGGCTGACCATTGGGTTTGGTTGTATCCCAAACTAATTCACCTTCGAAACCAGTGAGGTAGGCGATCATTTCTGCTAGGTCCTTAATGCTGATCTCATTACCAGAACCAAGGTTGACGGGCTCACTGCTGTTGTAATGCTCTGCTGCCAATAAAAGACCGTCAACGGCGTCTTCGACATACAGGAATTCGCGAGTAGGTGTGCCGTCGCCCCACAAAACCACTTGACTCTTACCTTGCTCTTTGGCTTCTATGTACTTGCGTATCAATGCTGGGATGACATGTGAGGTCTCCAGGTCAAAGTTGTCACGTGGTCCGTATAAATTCACTGGAAGAGGAAAAACCGCATTAAAATCGTATTGCTGCCGATAAGCCTGAGCCTGTACTAGGAGCATTTTCTTCGCCAGTCCGTAAGGGGCATTGGTCTCCTCCGGGTAACCGTCCCAAAGATTTTCTTCCTTGAAGGGCACGGGTGTATACTTGGGATATGCACAAATCGTACCAACGGCGACGAATTTGTCTACACCATACTTCCAGGCTTCGTGCATCAATTGAACGCCCATCATCAGGTTTGTGTAAAAGAAATCGGCAGGACGAGCCCGGTTTGCTCCTATACCGCCGACCAAAGCCGCCAAGTGTATGATCAGGCTTGGGTCCCCGTCACGCAGCATTCGTCGGATATCATCCAAGTTGACAAGGTCGTATTGTTCTATCCTGGGGACGAAAATTTCGGCTGCTCCAAGTTGTTCCAGCTTCTCAACTACATATGAACCGAAAAAACCAGCTCCTCCGGTGACGCAAACACGTTGGTTTTGCCAAAAGTTGCTCTGTGCCATAGCCATGTTTATACCTCCATTTCCAAAAAGACCTTTGTGCCGATCACATCTAGAACGGGCACGTTGTTCTCGGGCGATTGTGGGTGTTCTTCGATAACCTTGATGCCCTGCTCAAGACAGGATAAGCGACAAATGTCAGCGATGTCTCCATCTCCGTGGATGCACACATGGTTATATCCTGCTTGCTGCAATTCGATCAGCAGTTCCCCAATACGCTGGCGTGTTTTCCGGTAAAGACGCATAGATGAATCGATGTAATTGACGGTTAACCTAGCCCGGAACGCCAGACCTTCGGGGGTGATGATATATCTTAGTTTACGCCGCTGAGCTCGTTTTACCTTGACATATCCTTTGGCGATGAAGCGTTTGATATGCCAATTTACCGTACCAACTGCAACACCCAGTTGCGCAGCCATTGAAGCCTGAGTGATATCCGGGTCACGTTCGATGTGTTCGAGCAACATCAATTCGCGGTCAGAGTTATGTTGATTATTTGTGATCATATCTAAAATTCAGCCGTTGAATTATAACTCGAGATTGGTGTAGGTCAAGGAGGAAAATTACAGGAGGAAAATTATGGGCAAAGATCATCATTGAGTTTTGGGGTGAGCAATTGGATGTTTACATCCGGAAGCGTCCTGTCTGGCTCGTAATAACATTCAATGTATTTGGCTACCTGTGTGACCCAGGCATCGTTTTCCTCACCGAATCTCTCGGAAGATCCTTTGAGTTTGGAAAAGATAGGATCGCTGACGATCAGTGCAAAGCGATGGCTGCTGAGATCTTGGCGAAATCTGCCCAGGTAATTCTGATTACCTGCCATTGCCATCTCCATTAAAAACACTTTCTCGTAATCAGAGATTAAAGGTACATCCTCAATATCATGGAAAGTCAGTAGATGACGGTTGGTAATGAACAGGACTTCGCCGTCTTGCTCCCGCGCCGCTTGGGTGAGCTCAACGATTTTTGCCAAGCTCTTAGTGATCCTTTCCTGATCCGGGAACCTAAATCTCAAACCGAACGAGGATAAGGCCATAATAGAAGAGATCAGAATCGCTAATAAAAAAGCTAGATAAAAAACTATCCGCTGCGCGGTGTTCCTTTCGGGAAGGTTTTTGTTGTCAATCCGTGCTTGGGTGATCACTTCTAATGATTCACTGGTTTGAAGTCGTTCATAACTGGGATTGGGAATATCTGGGGTGGCTCTGTCGAAGAATAAGAAGGCAGTTATTACCAGGAGTACAACCATGTAAGCGTCGAGATTATGCAGATTGCTTCCCCCACCGATTTTGGTGCTGACAATTGATCCGCCTGTGAATAGGACCAGAAGGATTGCTGCTAAACCAAGCCAACGAAGCGGGTGCAAAAAACGCCAATATGGCATTCCGTCAAAGCGCGCAGTCAATTTATCCCAAATCAATAAGAACAGGGGCAGGGAGATGACAAGGATGGCAAGCAAAATACCTGGAGGATAGGTGGGATTAGGGAAAAGGCGGTACCATAGCAAGTCGGATGTGAAGCTCGTTCCGAACTCTCCTGCCGCATTCCCAGAGCATCTTATGTATAGTATCTGAGACATGAATGCAACCAGAACACCGAAGATGGTCCACACAACCGGTCTGAGTGCATATTTCAGGGCTGATACACTGAATCCACAAATCTGGTTGGGGTTTTCAGGGATAAAAACTCGATCGTCGTCTGAAAAACCTGTAACTGGTTCTTCGAGGAAGAATAACACGGCTGCAAGCATCCCGGGAACTGGAAACCAGTTAATCCGACTTATACCAGCCCATGCCGAAGCCAATAACAACGATAGGATTGAAAAGAAAATGCGCGATTTTGGTGTTCGGAAGTAACGACGGTTAAATCCAAGCAGAATGATAATCAGGGCAATTTGCAGGTGGTAAAAAACTGGACCAAGGAATAAGAACAGGAATGTCCAGGCTATAAACATCCAGCGCCGGAGATTGTTGGAGATGGATAGACGTTGAGCCAGCACTCCGGATGTAATCAGTGTAGCAGCCATCCATAAGAAAACCTGCCACGCTCTATGTGTCCAAAGAGGGGAACCGGGAATTAGAAAAGGTATCGCCTGCATAATGTAACGGCTTGGGTGAAGCACGGTGGGAGGGGCGGTTGCACCGTAAATTCGTTTAGAAAAAAATAACGAGGCGTAATAGTAACGGCTAGTTTCAGACCAGTGCAGTGTGAAGGGGTAAGTTGATATTTGGGTTAAATACGTGGCGATAAGATAACCAGATGCAGTGAATAACAGTGACGCAGCAAAATAAAAAACCCAATTTCTATGGTGGTCTGGCTGCTGGTGCAAATCCCACGCTTTAATAAACACACTGCCTACCAGTACAACAGTCCATAGCAGTGCCAGGCGCGTGGTGATGTCTTCAAAATAATATCCATACCTACCATATATCAAGAACGGATACAGGATCACAACTAAAAAAAGGAGCACGATATTCAACGCCCCAATTTTTGCAAGAAGGTTTATTAAGTACTTAAATCCGGTTCTAACTCTCGGGCGAAAATCTGTCCACGAAGCGATAAGCAAGCCCAGCTCAAATAGAATCACCAGCAAGCCTGTAAGTGTGATGATTTGCCATTTTATTGAGACTAGCAATTTGCCGGATTCAATAATAGGTCTGATTAGATGTGATAAAGCCAGTGCGTTGAGGGTTATTGTGATGATCAGAATAACGCTTAAAAGAATCCAGCGCGTATTGTTCTGATTTTTATTGCTCTGTACCATCTCTTACCTCGTGAGAGGGAACTGCAAATTTCTCTTCCTGATTGCTGCCATATTTTTCAACACCAGTGAGCATCTTTCCTACATAGATAGCTCCTGGAAAGCTGGCGATCATCACTAAGGTGCGAAACAACAACGCGGTTGCGAGTGAATTCTCCTGGGATACTCCTGCAAGGCTTGAAAAGGCGACAGTCATCGATATTTCTTGCAAGCCATATCCATTGATCGAAACAGGTAATAAGGTGACAAAATACACCAGACTGAATAACCCCGCGATCGTTATCATTGATATGTCTTCACCCAGGCTAGTTAGCAGGAGATAAAGGGTGCCAAAGAAACAGAGCATGTGTATGCAGGTCAATAGAAAAGAGGTTGCTAAAGCGCGCGGTTTTTTGATCCACATACCAAGCGCTCCGATTATCCGGTGCGCGAAGTTTAAGGTTTTTATCCATATTCTCTTCACCACACTGCTAACGGGAACAGTTATCGACAACTGAAAAAAAAGCGAATTTTGAGAAGGTGAGAATTGGGTTTTTATGATGCTGGTTATGCCAATTGGCAAGGTCATAAGCATGCCCACCATGCCAACCAGCCTGTCTACAATTAGCGAGGCAGTGCAAATTGCAGCGTCAAATCCCAACTGCACGACACCAGCTAATCGCACAACATCACCACCGATTGTGGTAGGTAGGAAATTTGAGGCAAACAACCCAGCATACGAAATTTTTAAAGTTGACCGGTACGGTATATTCAATCCCGATGATCGAAGCAACACATGCCAACGGGTTGCAACTGCAAAACGAGAAACCGTAATCAACCCGAAAGCCAGGACTATACGCCAGAGTGGAATTTGCAGTATAGCATCTCTAATCTGCTCCCATCCTTGTTGGCTAAGCAGGAATACCAACAAAGAAAGAGCGATCAGGGTGCCAATGACTCGTATGAGCATTGACCGATTTGGGGCGCGGATCGGAGTTTCGCTCATTCAGTCGTCGTTGCCAGTGATGACTTTGCTAATCGTATAGGTGGGTTTGGCTTGCGATTCGTGGTAAGTGCGTGCTAACAATTCAGCTATCAACCCCATCAAAATGGATTGGAAACCAAGGATCACAAACATAGAACTCATTTGAAATAAAGGGGACGCAAGAACAGATGTCCCTAACCAAAGCCGGCGAACCATTAGAAAAAGCAATGTCGCAGCACTGAAAAATATTAGCAGTAATCCCGCCCCGCCGAATAGATAAATCGGTTTATGAGAATAACTGATGAGAAATTTTGTCGTGAAAAGATCCAGGATGACCTTCAGAGTGCGGTTTAACCCGTACTTTGTTACGCCATACTTACGTCCATGGTGGTGTACAGGAACTTCCGTAATCTTCGCACCTACTGCATTTGCATAGGCAGGAATAAAGCGGTGCATCTCGCCGTATAGGCGGAAACCGGTCAGGACTTCACGGCGATATGCTTTCAATGTACAGCCGTAATCGTGTAAGTGTACACCTGTGACCATTGAAATTAGCCAATTCGCGATGTGTGAGGGGAATCTGCGGGTGATGAATGTATCATGACGTTTTTTTCTCCATCCACTTACGACGTCGTACCCCTGATCTATCTTTTTGATCATCATAGGGATATCAGCGGGGTCATTCTGCAAATCAGCGTCTAATAAAACGATGATCTCCCCCTGAGAATAGTCAATTCCTGCTGCAATTGCTGCTGTTTGACCAAAATTGCGCCGCAACGCAACCGTTGTGGTGTGATTTGGATCGTCGTCTGTCAGCTTTTCAAGGACTTGCAGACTGTCATCTGAGCTGCCATCGTCGACATAGATTACTTCCCATTCAAATTCGGTGTGATCATCAAGCGAATTGTGGAGTGATTGGTGTAACAACGGCAGGCTTTCAGATTCGTTATAGACTGGGATGACGATAGAGATTTTCATAGTATTTACTTGTATCTAAAGAATCAGATTAAATTATCCTTGGATGTGCATTTGTTGAAATAACGATACAAAAATTAATTGGCCTGGTTTAAAATTCAGTTGTTGAATTATAACTCTTGTCGCATTGTGGTCAAGTGGTATTTCTCGTGATGCCAAGGACGTGGATGTGACCGATCTGTGTGTGATAAAACTGCGAGCGGAATAATTCGTAAATGTAGCGTTTTATTAACAGCAATAATTAAAAGATATATCCAAAGAGAGCAATTTCTCTTGCACAAACTCTATCAACTATTTTTTTCTCTGCAAACCCAACAATGTTGGTATAGTCGCGCTCATCTTTACGGGTAGCACCTTTTGCTTTGGGTAGTATTATTTTGTTTGGTAGTTCCAGTATCTCTCCGATCTTATTAATCTCCTCATCTAAATTCTCATAAGAACCAACATAATCTACAGCTAAATCTCCATTGATACTATATATTTCGAAGTTTGATAAATGGTTTACATCGACCGTCTGTAGATACTCTAAGAGATTTGGCTTGGGATTCATATTGCGAGTTCGCCAATAATATAGGGATACAGCCTTATCCCAAGGATTGCGTTCAATACAAAATTTGAAGTATGTTTCCCAACTTCCACGGTCAATAATAGATCTAACTCTTTTAGCAGGCATGTGATTATAGAAATCCGCATATTTTCGACCAGGTTGGTAACGTCCCCAATATCTTAATTTATATTTAGGACAAGGCAAATAAAAATTCTGGGGACCACGATAACCGAATTCACTCCTGATCTTCTCGTCTTTGTGAGTGACCTTGGTAATTATGTCATTTTCCCCGCAAAACTTAGAGAGTGCGATCTCGATGCTTGTACCTGCCGTCTTACGAGTTTTGAGGAATATGAATTTGTGGTTGTGCGATATAATCATTTTTTCTGCCAGGATAGTGTAAAATGCAAAATTACGCATGCATTTTACACCACAACCCGGTTTCACGAGATATTTGAATTTATGACAAATCCAATGATATCACTTTCCGATGGTGGTTATTTACTAGTTAATGTTGGAATAAAATCGCATCGATAGGATCGTTTCAATTGTCAATTAAGGGAAGCATTTCACGAATGATGGTAAAAAAGTAGGGAAAGAATAAACATGAAATTGACTGAAGCCATCAAATGGCTATTGAGTAATGATACCCTTTCAGCAAGGCGAGCTCGTTGGGTGCTCAAAATCGTTCTCGTATTACTACTTCTGGTAGCCCTTTTCTGGGTTATCGATTTTGGGGAGGTTATCCATACTTTAACGACTGCCGATCCATTGTTCTTATTAATTGGTATTGCCCTCACGTTTCTGAGAGTTTACGTGACTGCAGTTCAATTGTTGATTCTTGTCCGCAAACAAGGGATCAATTTGGGTGTCGGTCAGATAATATTTATAAATTTGTCTGTAAAATTCTATCAGCTCTTTTTACCCGGCGATTTAATTGGAAGTGGAATTAGATGGTATAAACTTTCACAGCCCAGTGGTAAGCGAGCCGAAGCGTTGGCTGCCTTGGCGTTCAATACCCTGCTTGATCTCTTTCTAATGTTTGTGCTTGGGCTCGGTTTCTGGTTGTTGAGTGGTCAAGATTATGTACAGATTGATGGTGGTCAGGTTGTAGTGTTGATCCTCCTAACTATCCTACTGTGGTTTATACTCACCCGGTTGAGTTTGCCGCTTTCGAAAATTATCGCATCCCGAGCCGGAAGAACGTATTCGTCATCGCTTTTCCAGTTAGGGATGCAGAAACTTGAAAAATTCTTGTTAGCTGTTGCGAATTATGCAGATTTCTCGGCTTGGCAATTGTTGTTTGTTACAATCGTTGGTATTTCTCACCAACTGGTTGGCATTGGGTCCTTTGTTTTCCTGGCTAAAGCTGTCGGTATTGAAATGTCGTTTATTGAAATGGGATGGATCCGTTCAATTGTGTTATTGGCCGCATATTTACCAATTTCATTTGCTGGTGGTTTAGGAGTTCGCGAGATTACCTTGGTGGTAGTGCTTTCAACATTCGGCGTCAGCGCAGAGCTCGCAATCGCATTCTCGTTGTTGCTCATGGCGCGTGGCTTTTTACTTGGTCTGGCGGGAGGACTATTGGAGGCTATTCATTCTTTGCGGGTAAAACATATTGCCTGATCTACATCCTGGCGAAATTGTCAAGTATAAGCTGAAGGATAGCGAAATCATAGCTTCAATGAAAATGACTTCAATGAAAATGACTAATGGGCTTTGTACTTCATGACAATGCCGAATTTTTTAATCATTGGTGCGGCGAAGGGTGGAACCACGACGCTCCATAATGTGCTCACCCAACACCCAGATGTCTATATGTGCCCAGTAAAAGAATCCGGCTTTTTCTGGGCTTATGGGGAGGAGGTTCGTCTGCAAGGACCCGGTGCTGAAAGGCTCCAAAATCGATTGATCGACGATAAAGATCGTTATCAGAAATTATTCGACAGGGTCACTAACGAAATAGCGATCGGCGAGGCTTCTGTCCGCTATCTTTCCACTGCAAACACACCCGAAGTGATTCACGGGTTCATTCCGGGTGCCAGGCTTATCGCGAGCTTGCGACAACCGGCCGATCGCGCCTTCTCCGCTTTTTACCATAACCTGCGTGATGGTATTGAGCCTTGCAGGGACTTTTGCGAAGCGATCGCTCAGGATCAAAACGGGCTGCGTGATCATTGGGTGGTCTGCCGGTATCTCAACGTTGGATTTTATTATCAATTCCTTAAACGATATTTCGATATATTTGACCGGAATCAGATGCATATCTCGCTCTTTGATGATCTCAAAGAAAAGCCATATGAGTTATTAAGCAGCCTATATAAATTTCTGGATGTAGACGACACATTTGTGCCCGATCTATCTCACCGGCATAATGTAACAGGAATTATCCGTAATCCGTTATTGAGGGCAGCGTGGGCTCGATCAAGCAAACTCCGTGCTGTCATCCGCCCCCTGCTCAAAGACCGGATGCGCCATAATATCTTTGAATGGGTGATCCGGTTTCAGGAGAAACCGCTCTTCTCACCCGAACTGCGATTAGAATTAACTGATTATTACTACGAGGACATCAATCGTTTACAGGATCTGCTTGATCGTGACTTGAGTCATTGGCTCGAGCCGATCCAGCAGCTTTGATCTGTAGGTGAATATGACCATGTTGTTAGTGTCTACCGTTCGGCGGCGTTGTCCGGCTAATGAAACCTCTGGGTTTATCTACGCGATAGACCTCCAGAATCAACGAATATTACGGCGTTGTTCCATTATAGAAACTGCGTACCGGGAGGTAGATACTAACCCGCGGGGAGGTATGCGCGGCAGCAAAGGAATGGCTGTTCGCAACGACCAGATTGCACTCTCAAATGATTCAATGATCTGCCGTTATGATCCTCAGTGGAACTTGCTGGGGGTTATTACCCATCCTTCCTGCGCTGGAATCCACGACATTTTATTTGAGGGTGATACATTATGGGTGTCCTCAGCTCGAAATGATTTGGTGATGCAATTTGATATTTCAGGTGAATTATTACGCCATTTCTATATGCGAGAACCCTCTCCTGCAATAGATGCATTGAAATGGAAGCCACCCGTCCTTTTAGGGGGAGACCAAATTCGTAAGGGAGTGATTGACTTCCGAGACCCTCGTACACACGAGAAAGAGACGTTCGACAGAGCTCATGTTAACAGTGTTTGTGTTTTGCCAAACGGTGATGTATTGGTATCTCTGGGTTTCGTCTTCGGGGGGGATTTCGCAACGCTGCTGAGATTGAAGAAGCAGCTTGTCAAATGGGGAGTATGGCGTGGATTTGTGGCTGTAAATCGCCGGATGCGCAATGTGTTTGAGAAGAATTCCAAAACCATGGACGACGATCTGATAATTAAGCCTGCTAAAGCCCAATCGGTTGTAGTGCGAATATCCTCTGATGGGATACGTTCACTTTGTTTTGTTCTGCCAAACGTTACAGCACCAAGTCACAGTTTGCACACTTT
>Ga0209986_10005092_pt1 | contig 10967 bp, 7 predicted proteins | sample BlataG_FD_183168 | JGI IMG/M metagenome (GOLD analysis project Ga0209986, IMG submission 183168) | Deep subsurface microbial communities from Black Sea to uncover new lineages of life (NeLLi) - Black_00105 metaG (SPAdes) (version 2) | ecosystem: Environmental > Aquatic > Marine > Oceanic >...
ACAAAACACGCCATTTGATTTTTGAAGATCACAAAAATGCAGCCGCCGCCTGGGATGAGCAAATCAGGGAAATTGCCCAAAATTACCGGGATTTAGAGGATCCGTATCTCCAGCAGCGCGCCGCAGATGTAATGGACGTGGGTAACCAGGTATTATTCGCCTTGGCTGAAAAAACCGAAGTGCCGGAAATCGAGTTCGCTGAGCCAGTCATTTTGTTCGCTCAAGAGCTTACCCCAACCGAGACATCTCAATTGGATATGAGCCAGGTACTGGGTTTGATCACGGTGGGGGGTGGACCCACCTCACACACTGCGATCCTTGCGAGAGCGCTGGGAATCCCGGCTATATCTGGAGTTAGCGCCGTGTTTGAAAAACTTCAAGACGGCACCCTTTTGGCTCTTGATGGCTTTAGTGGAAATATTTGGGTGGATCCACCCGAAAATGTGAGGGAGGATATCGAGAAACGGCGGGAAGAGTGGCTGGCGCAGCGTGAGCGATTGTTATCCTCCAGCCATGAACCGGCTGCAACGCGGGACGGGCATCGTATTGAGGTGGCTGCCAATATCGGCAGCCTGGCAGATGCTGAGGCGGCGGTTCGTAATGGTGCCGAGGGGGTAGGGCTGCTGCGCAGCGAGTTCCTTTATTTGACCCGCGATACGGCGCCGACAGAGGAAGAGCAAGTGGCAATTCTGCTCCAGATAGGTGCAGCCATGTCCACGGATGGAGGTGCTGAGCGACCCATAATCCTGCGCACACTCGATGTGGGTGGCGACAAAGAACTTCCATACCTGACCTTGCCCGCCGAGGACAACCCCTTTCTCGGAGTGCGCGCCATCCGCCTATCACTGGCTAATCCGGATTTATTCTTAACCCAATTAAGAGCCGTACTACGAGCGGGAGAGGGATTTCCTTACCGGATTATGTTTCCTATGGTGGCGAATCTCGATGAAGTGCTGGAAGCGCGCCGCTTATTGGAGCAAGCTCACGAGTCCTTGCAGGCGGAAGGCTTGCCGCATTGCTGGCCGATTGAAACCGGTATCATGGTTGAAATTCCATCAGCGGCGTTGCTCAGCCCGGTATTAGCCCCTCATATAGATTTCTTCAGCATCGGCACAAATGACCTGACCCAGTACACTCTGGCAGCAGAGCGCGGCAACCCGGCGCTTTCGGCTCTCACTGATGCTTTGCATCCTGCCGTGCTACTTCTTATCCGTGGTGTAGTCGATGCGGCTCACCAACATGGTAAATGGGTGGGTGTGTGCGGTGAGCTGGCAGGCGATCCACTTGCCGTGCCGGTATTGGTCGGTCTGGGTGTGGATGAACTCAGCATGAACCCCGGTGGAATACCGCGTGCCAAAGCAGTTCTTCGCGCCATAGATCTCACTGAAGCCAGAGAACTGAGCGCACAAGTATTAAGCGCCAAAAGTTCTCAGGATTCCAGAAAACTAGCCCAGGACTTTTTCCAGGAACATATACAAGACAACATGCCTTGATAATGATAATACCAGGGGGTATTTCTTTTCCTTTACTCAAGTGCCTGCGGGCTCACCGGAAACAGTGATGGTCATGGAAGAAAAGAATTGACTATAATCCCGGATTTCATCTATACTAAAGACGACAATTATTACAGTACAGGTGATAGAGGAGGTAGAAATGAGTTTCAAGTTTACCTGGTACGGGCACGCAACTTTAGGTCTGGAGACTGGTGGGTACAAGGTTTTAATAGACCCCTATTTCACCGATAACCCCGCGGCCAGCATGTCCGCCGACCAGGCGGAAGCAGATTTTATCCTGATCTCACATGGGCATAGGGACCATATAGGAGACGTGGTCAGTCTTACCGAACGAACCGGAGCTCTGGTGATCAGCAACTACGAGATAGCCGCCTGGTTAGGCAGCCAGGGGGTGGTAACTCACGCCCAACACTTGGGAGGCGGTTATCAGCACCCCTTCGGTTATCTGAAGCTTACTCTGGCACTGCACGGTTCGGGTTTGCCGGACGGTTCTTACGGCGGTAATCCAGCTGGTTTCTTGCTTACTACCGGTGATGGCGAAAAAATCTACCTGGCTTGTGACACGGGATTGTTTGGGGATATGGGCTTGATCGGCGAGCAGGGCATCGACCTGGCAGTGCTGCCCATCGGTGATAATTTCACCATGGGACCGGATGATGCGCTGCGGGCGGTGCAACTGATCAAACCCAAGCACGTTGTGCCTGTGCATTACAATACCTGGGAATTAATTCAACAAGATGCTGACGCCTGGGCGGATCGAGTGAGTTCCGAAACGGACGCTGAAGTGCATGTATTACAGCCGGGAGAAAGCTTAATTATTTAAGCCCGTTCGTAAGACGGTTAAATTAGGCTAAACCTTAGCCTAGCTTAGGGTGAACATGAATCCAACTTAGGATCGGTGGTAGTTGGATTGCCGCCCATCCATCTTCCAAGACAAATTACAAAAAAACGGACGCAGTGGGTTTGATATAATTCCAGCAATTTTGGAGGTGAAAATTATGGACCGCATTTTCCGGCGTAAAGAGGAGGAAGGACGAATTGCGGATGAAGGTCGCCTTCCGGTGGGACAATCGTTGACTCGTAAGTTCCCAGTCCTGCATTATGGTCCGGTGCCCAGTTTCGACGCTGCGACCTGGGATTTGCATGTTTGGGGTGAGGTTGAAGGTGAAGTGCGTTGGACATGGGACGAATTCTCCCAATTGCCCCGTACGAGTCTGTTAATGGACATTCACTGTGTAACCCGCTGGAGTAAGTTTGACACTTCCTGGGAAGGTGTTTCAGTGCGCACACTCGTTGAGGAGGGATTTATCCGGCCTAAACCAGAAGCGCGCTATGTTATCCAGCACGCCGAATATGGCTACAATACAAACCTGCCCCTGGAGATCGTTTTATCAGAAAATTTCTTATTGGCGACGCATTTTAACGGAGAGCCACTCACGCTAGAACACGGCTATCCGTTAAGAGGTATTGTAGGAAGCATACTCGCTCGAAATGATTTGAAAGTCCCCTATTTTTGGAAAGGAGCAAAGTGGCTGCGGGGGTTGGAGTTTTTGACCGAAGACCGCCTAGGCTTTTGGGAACAGGCCGGTTATCACAATCAGGCGGATGTCTGGAAGGAAGAGCGTTTTGCTTGAGGATACTAAAGAGCTCGATTTTATACTGAGTTTTAGGTACTTATTTGCGGCGCTGACCTGGATCGAGCAAATTGATCTTGTGTAGATCTCCTCGTTTAACCTGGAAATCATCGAAGTCGCGTGCCACATATACGTTGGGGAAGACAGAGCGCGCCTCAGCCAGGACATCGCGCTCGCGATAACGGCGAGATATGTGTGTCAGGATAAGATTTTTTACTCCAGATTTCAGAGCAAGATCGGCAGCCTGGTGGGCTGTTAAATGCGAAAATTGATGGGCTAATTCGACCTGGTCTTCCAAGTAGGTGGACTCGATCACCAATAGATCAGCGTTGCGGCATACGTCTAGTAGATCATCCGTACGTCCGACATCACCGACATGCACGTAAAGAGTACCAGGTCGTTCGGGACCGAGCACCTGATCTGGATGTATCTGGCGACCATCTGGCAGCATGACTGACTGACCGTTAACCAATTCTCGCCGCCAGGGTCCCGGGGGAATGAGTAGTTCTTCAGCCCGTTCTGGCAGGAAGGGACGGTGTGTTTTTTCCTCAAATCGATAGCCGAAGCAATCTGGTCCCCGGTGGTAAACGGGAAAAGCAGTGACGCTGAAATCATCATCTTCGAAAATGATGCCGGCTTTCACCTCTCGAAAGCCGACTTCCATCGCAGGACGTGCCCCGCGCAGCACAACGCCGTACAATAGATCCTGGATGCGCTTCAGAGCCCAAGAACCACCGAACACCTCCAGCTTTTCGATCGTCTCCCAGCGCATGAAAGTGGAGAGCAATCCTCCCAGACCAAGGATGTGGTCTAAGTGCCCATGTGTGATCAAAACCTTATTTATACGCTTAAAACCAAGACCAGATTTCATAATCTGGCGCTGTGTGCCTTCTCCGCAGTCGATTAAGAAGCGCTGTTCATCGTGCATGACGATATGGGACGTGAGACCACGATGGATAGAGGGCGCCGAGGCGGAAGTGCCAAGGAATATAATTTCAAACAATGAAGGAGCCTTTCACGTTATGCTGGGAGTGGATTGTTTTGGTTTTTCGATGTGAAGATATTAAACGCCTTTGGCATTGCAGAAGTATTGTACCTCAACTTTAATGGGATGAGCCGCGACCGCTGGTAGGGTAAGTAATCAGACCATTTGTGCTATAATCCGAGTCTAAACAGGCACTGATTGTGCAACTGAATTTATTGAACACGATGGTAAGAATAAAAAACCGAACATCGAAAAAAACCAGCAGCAAGGCGAAAACATCCTCTCGCAAGGCGCCAACCACGCGCAAGAAAACCGCCCGCAGGTCTTCAAGCCGTACGCGCACCTCCAAAACCACATCATCAAAGAGCCGCGCCCGGCAAAAGAAATCGGCGCGCTTTGAGTCGCTGTGGGTTCTGCCCATCGGAGGGATTGGTGCTGATCGCTGGTTAGATATTACAGGGATCATCATGACCCTTGTGGGTTTGCTTACCTTGTTGAGTTTACTTTCTCCAATCAGCAGCGGGATAACCAGCGGATGGATTTCCTTCATTGAAACAACATTTGGGTGGGGAAAGGTCATTCTTCCAATTGGTCTGATCGTTTGCGGGACTTGGCTTGTTTTGCGCAAGTTCAAGCGCATACCCCGTTTAGCATTTGAGCGTGTATTGGGTTTCATTCTCTTATTCGTCGTTCTATTGGCGCTGATGCAATTCTTCAAACTGCTTGGTGCTGATGAAAACGCGTACATCCTTGCTGAACGTGGTGATGGAGGCGGGATCATCGGTGCCGCTGTATCGGATGCACTGCGTGACGGATTAGGCATAGGGGGCTCTGCAATAGCCTTGTTAGCGTTCTTCTTGATCGCCTTAGCGTTATCATTTGACGTGACGATCGTTGAAATGGTGCGTTGGATTTCGCCTTCATTTGAACGCTTTCAAGATTGGATGCTGGATAACTGGAATAATTTTCGTACTCGCAGGAGACGCTCCACCCGAGGAGAAACTGGCAACGGGAGTCTGACACCCATCAAGACCGATGGTGTCATTAGGGAGAGTCACGCTAATCCCACTTCTTTGCAGGCAGAATGGGCGGCGTCCGGTAACGGCTTACCGGACGGGATCAGGAGAGAACCACGTGCCTGGGTGCTTCCGCCCACCGAAGAAATATTGGAAAGTGGTGGAGAGGTGCAGTATGACGAAAATATGGACCTGCAGCGAGCGCATGTTATTGAAGAGTCCCTGGCCTCGTTTGGGGCACCTGCCCGGGTGGTGGAGATTAACCGTGGACCGACGATCACCCAATTCGGAGTCGAGCCGGATTTCATTGAGACACGCAGTGGACGAAAGCGAGTACGAGTCAGTAAAATCAGCGCCCTGGCTGATGACTTGGCGTTGGCGCTGGCTGCCCGTCGAATCCGCATCCAGGCGCCTGTGCCCGGAAAGGGCTATATCGGTATTGAAGTCCCCAACGGGGAGATTTCACTGGTAACCTTGCGCGACATCCTGGAGAACCAGGCTTTTAAACGCATGAAATCGCCCCTTGCCTTTGCGCTGGGACAGAACGTTTCGGGCAACGCTGTCGCCGCTGATCTGGCTGCAATGCCGCACCTGTTGATCGCTGGGGCAACCGGTGCAGGAAAGTCGGTGTGCGTCAACGCCTTGATCAGCTGCCTGTTGATGAATAACACCCCCGAAAATCTGCGTCTGATCATGGTCGATCCCAAACGGGTCGAGCTGACCGGGTACAACGGCATTCCACACCTGTTAGCACCGGTGGTCGTGGAATTGGATCGGGTTGTTCGTGTCCTGCAGTGGGTGACGCGCGAAATGGATATGCGCTATCGCAAGCTGGCTGAAGCCGGCTGTCGCAATGTGCAGGATTACAATCGAACCCAGGATGAGAATCAGGGTTATAAACTGCCTTACCTGGTGGTCATAGTCGATGAATTGGCAGACCTGATGATGATCGCCCCGGATGAAACAGAACGTACCATTACTCGTTTGGCCCAGTTGGCTCGTGCTACGGGCATCCACTTGGTGATCTCGACCCAGCGACCTTCGGTGGACGTAGTAACGGGGTTGATCAAGGCCAATTTCCCAGCCCGCATCGCGTTTGCTGTCGCTTCGGGCGTTGACAGCCGCGTCATCCTGGACCAGCCTGGGGCGGAGCGTTTATTGGGACGAGGCGATATGCTCTTCCAGGCTCCTGATGCACCAGCCCCGGTGCGCCTGCAGGGGGTATTTGTCTCGGACAGCGAAATCCAGCGTCTGGTGACATACTGGCATGGCTTTTCCGACACCGCTGACACATATCCCGCCACCGCTGCGGGTCCTGCCGGAGTCATGCCGTCTGGTATCCCGTTGAAACAGGTGCCGATGTGGGAAGATATTGAGGATGAGGACAAGGACCCGTTGTTTGACGAGGCGGTTGACCTGTGCCGTCGCCAGGGTAGGGCGTCCATATCTATGCTGCAGCGTCGCTTGCGCATCGGATATACCCGTGCGGCGCGCCTGGTTGAGACGATGGAAGAGAAAGGCATCATTGGACCGCCGAGTACCGGCGCCGGGCCGCGCGAAATCCTGGATTACGGTCCTGCAGCCCCGCCTGTCGAAGAATAATAATTGATATTGTTTGATTGTGGTCGCCACTTGGAACTTTTCCGTTTAATTTTTCGTCATGTAAATAGGAAACCAGTGTATAATGTCTAGACACTAATTTACATTGGGTGTTCGCATTAAAACCTGGTTTTGACAAGTTCTAATATTATGGTTTCTATCTGGAGGACCAAATGAGGCAGAATATAGTTTATATTATACTGCTGCTGCTTGTAGCAGCATGCAGTGGGCAGCCAGACGCACAATTGGACCAGCCCATGGGGGAAATCGTGTTTCCATCTGGAGAAACGGTTAGGTTAAACACTGGAATTCAGAAGTCCGTTAGTCAAGCGCTGATGGACAATAGTGGGGGATATTTCTTGCTTCAGTTCAGTAGTTCTCTTGACGGGAAAACTCGCAATGTTTTGGAACAGGTTGGGGTAGTTTTTTTTGACTATATCCCGAATAATGCTTACTATGCTTACCTGCCACCTGAATCTTTAAAAACCCTACAGCAATTGGAAAGCGAAGGTGTTCTCGTCCATATAGGCTCCATTCCGACTGCTGCAAAACTTGATCCAGGATTGACAGAAAAGATGCAGGAAGATCCAGAGCAGCGCCTTAACCTGATTGTGCAGTTCTTCGAAGAACCTTCTCAAGACGAAAAGTACGAGTTAGAGCTGTTGATGGAAGCAACTTCTTATTCCTTTGGTCCGGTTAATTTTGCGGAAGGGTCGGCGTCTGCAGGCAAACTCGAGGAAATTCTTTCGTTATCGTTCGTAAAGTGGGTGGAAGAACAAATCCCTTACGAATTAGGAGAAAATGGGTAAAAACAAAGATAGTTGAAAATGTTTAAACAAAGAAGGTGAGGTTATGAAGAATCTAGCAGCAAGGCGCGTTATTATAAGATTGTGCTCAATTTCTCTAGCACTTGTTTTTCTGTTTTCCATCACATCACCAGCGTACACTGTTGCTCCAGTTCCAGGGGAAGACCCATGGGTTGAAGAAGAGGCTGCTGCAGAACAGCATACGTCTGGGAGAGAGAAGGATGTATATCAGAACCAACCGACTATTGAACCCGGGTTGCACGATGGACATCTGGGCTTTGACAAGAAAAAGGGCGAGTCTTTGGATGATCCTACAATTCATGTACCAGAAGTTCTCTCCCCGCAGGATCAGGTGGAGAACCAGAAGTATTACCAGCAGAAGTTGCAGGGTGTGGATCCGACGCGGGTCACTTTTCGATCTGGTTACAGCATACATCCTGAAGCGGGTATTGCCGCGGATGTATTGAAGCAGTTAGGGGCTGGTACCGGCTCTATACCAGATGAGAACTACTATATAATCCAGTTCAGTTATCCATTCCCGACCCAAGCACGACGCAACCTGGAGGAGGTCGGGGTTAAGTTTTATGACTACGTGGATGTGGCTGGGCTGTACGCCAGCGTGCCTCCTCAGGCTGAGGGGTTGCTGCAAAGCCTCCTGGTTGAGGGCTTGATTCGCTACGTAGGAACCATACCCCCGCAAGCCAAGCTGGCTCCTGAATTGGCAGAGCGATCGTTGGCGCCTGAGACAGATCAGGACGTTATCGTTTTGACTTTCGGCCAGCTTACTCAGGATCAGATGAACGAGTTAGAGAGCCTGATGGTGGTTGAGCGTCAGTCAGATGGTCCCATGCACATCATAGAGGGCCAGGCAACCGATTCTGCTATCCAAGCTTTGACAAAATTGGGATACATCAGATGGGTGGAATCGCAGCCTGTAAACACATTGGGCAACCTCGAAGGTGGTATGGGTATAGGAGCCGACGTTGTCAGAGGTAAAGGTTTCGACGGCGATGGCGTGAACGTGATGGTAGTGGATACGGGTATCGCTCGCAGCGGCTCGACTTATCACCCAGACCTGTTATCAGGTCGGATTGTGGACCAGTACGATTACCAGAACAGCGATATCAGCGCGGCTGACGATAACAGTCATGGGACGCACGTAGCGGGTTCTATAGGTGGTCGCTATAACAGCAGTGATTTAAACAGCGAAGAGAGCTGGCAGGGCGTTGCCCCCGGCGTCGATTACTATATCTATAAACTTTGCTGCGGACCAGGACAGTTCTCCAGCACCTGGTTCCAGCAAGCTCTACAGCGCGGCACTTCCAGTGGTCGCAGGACGCATGTATCCAACAACAGTTGGGGAGGCGGCAACGGAGTTTATTCCACCGCCAGCGAAATCGCTGACCGGGCTGTGCGAGGAGAGTACAACAGCACGCCCATCAACATGGTCATTATCAGCCACAATGATAATCTACTGACGACTGCCCCCGGTACGGGGAAAAATGTGATCACAGTCGGGTCGGTCAAGGATGGCAACTATCCAAATACCCCGTTCTCAAGCTGCAGCGGGGTTGATGAATATAATTGGCCGCCCGGCGAACGAGTCTGCTACAGCAATTACGGTCCTCTCGATATCGATGGCGATTCCAATACCAGGGTCAAGCCTGACGTGATGGCTCCCGGCGCCATGATTTATTCAACTACTCCCTGGTATATGACTGGGGTCGATTATTACGGCTTCAAAGCCGGCACTAGCATGGCGGCGCCGCACGTTTCGGGCGCTATCGCCCAGATATTAGATGCCTATTCAACGTCCAATTCCTGGCTGTTCAACTGGCCGGAGACCATCAAAGCCATGCTGCTTGCAACTACGGTGGATGTGGGAGGCAATACCGACCTCTACGGTCGCGGGCTGGTCGACCCCTACCATTCCATATATTACCAGCCTGGAATTAACTCCATGAGGTTTTGGGGCAACACACTTAACTCATCCGGAGATACAAAAGACTTTACTTTTAGTGTTCCCAGCGGCTATGAGGAGGTGAGGGTAGTTCTGACATGGCCCGACCCGGCCGGCTCCACCGAAGTGAGCAATGACCTTGACATTTTATGGGTGAAGGACGGTGGTGGTACGATGAGGGGGTTGTCAAGATCATCTGACGATACGGTAGAGTACGTCAGTATACCCACCGGATACACTCCCGGCACCTGGACGGTGAGGGTTGAAGCCTTTTCGCTTTCTTCGTCTCAAACTTTCGGTTTGGCTGCCCATCCCATTCTGGAGGATTCCGACCTAAATATCACTGCTTCCGCGCCGTCAACCGTTGACCCTGGAGATTTCCGCGCCGTCAATCGTTGACCCTGGAGATTATTTCTACTACCACCAATATATTTCCAACAACGGTTACACCGCTGGCGGCAGCTACGCCCGGCTTTACGTCCCCAACGGGTTTACGGTGCAGGGGGTGCGGATATACACCAATAACAGCTATTCGCACTATTATGATGATAGTGAGATATATCATATATCTGGCAGCAATTGGTGGCGCGCAGCCGTGGGAGAGACAATAGCCCAGTATCCTATCAGGCAGCAATTATTGGCGCGCAGCCGTGGGAGAGACAATAGCCCAGTATCCTCGTCATGTGCGCTGGTACATTCGGGCTGACACGGGTGTATCAGACGGTGTATATACTTTTACGAATAACGTTTATTGGCGGGAGGGTGGAAGTTTGCAATCTAGTGGTGGTGCAAACACATATATAAATGTCGGACCTCTATATATATATTTACCGCTCATTCTAAAGAACTAATGAGTCTTCCTGCAGTTGTGTGATTTGACGGTCGCTGCCGGCATCCTTAGCCGGATTGCCGGCAGTTGGTACATACTCCGAAGAGCTGCAGCCAGTGCTCCTCGAGACGAAAGCCGCTCTGCTGCTCAACGGCAGCCATGAACGTGCCCATGTTTTCATCCTCGCCGCTGAAGAATTCCGGCAGTTGGTACATACTCCGAAGAGCTGCAGCCAGTGCTCCTCGAGACGAAAGCCGCTCTGCTGCTCAACGGCAGCCATGAACGTGCCCATGTTTTCATCCTCGCCGCTGAAGAATTCCACCAAACCGCATTCTTGACAGATCAACAAATGCTGGTGCCCGCTGAAGGCGCTGATGAAACCATGACATCCTGACGGCTGGTGGACGCGCTGCAGCAAGCCTAATTCCTCTAATTTTTCAATCGTACGGTATACAGTGACCAATCCCAGCCCAGGATATCGTACCCGGGCTGATTCATAGACATCCAGCGGGCTTAAAATATGCTGGCTGGATGCGAGCGTTTCCACTACCACTCGCCGGGGAGCTGTCAGGCGGTAACCGTTGGCTTGCAGGCAATCCAGCCATTCAGCGGGGCGATTCTGCG
>Ga0209986_10005093_pt1 | contig 10966 bp, 11 predicted proteins | sample BlataG_FD_183168 | JGI IMG/M metagenome (GOLD analysis project Ga0209986, IMG submission 183168) | Deep subsurface microbial communities from Black Sea to uncover new lineages of life (NeLLi) - Black_00105 metaG (SPAdes) (version 2) | ecosystem: Environmental > Aquatic > Marine > Oceanic >...
ACACATTTCGATAGAGCAAAGCAAATGAGATTCCAACCACAACACTGGTTACCAGGCCTGCGGCTTCAACGCAAAACATCTTTTTTGTTTCCAGCTCTTTCCAAATCAGTGTCATATCTATATTCGGCAGGAACAACAAAAGGGGTATTACTGACATTACGCGAATAACCGGGACACTTCCAGGGCTATTCATGAAAGCACCTATGTAAGGAGCACTAAGAAACATAATTACCCCAAGAAGCACCCCTCGTACCACATCGAAAGACCATATAGCATAAAGTTCAGGGCGACTGACTTCTGTTTTTTGCACAACTGAATGCTGAAGCCCGGAACGAGTAAACACTTCCAGGGCTCCTATGATAAGCATCGCAATACTAACGAGCCCAAAATCGGAGGGCACAAGTAGGCGCGCCAAGATAACAAAGCTTACTAATCCCAAAATACTGGTAACGAGGCGCAATCCATATAGCCAGGCAGCAGCCTTGAACATCCGATTGCCTAATCCCATTGGCTACTCCCTACTATCCTGGCATGTGTTCCATGCGATAATTTCTTCTGTATCAGCATCAAATAAAAGACTGCCGTTGGCGATGATGCCACTTAATTTCATCCCCCCATTCAGACATTAGGGAACTATCAAATAATCAGCCATCTCTTTGATAACACCCTCTCCGCCCTTTGCTTTTGTAATCAATTCCGCTACTTTTTTTATTTTGGGATGAGCATCGGAAGGTGCAACAGGAAAACCGACAATCTTCATAATTTCCAAATCGTTCAAATCGTTTCCAATGTATATTATTTTGTTCAAATCATAGTCATGTTGCCCGCAATAATTCTCTAAGGATAGTTTTTTATCTTTACAGGAAGTAATGACTTCTATACGAAGTTTTGCCGCTCTGGCCTTTACAACTGGATTTGTTTCTGTGCTCAGTATCAATTGAGGAATACCCAAATCACGGAAACGGTCAACTCCCAACCCATCTGCTCGATCAACGATAACAGCTTCGGTTCCATCTTGAAAAACAATGACGCGATTATCCGTCATCACGCCATCAAAGTCGTAAACAATGAGGTCAATATCTCTATAATTAAAATGCATCCCACCAAAATTAGACTTCTTTTCTACCAACATATTCTTCCTCCATCTACAATAAGATTTGAGCCCGTCATATATGAGGAAGCGTCAGAGACGAGAAAGAGAACAGCGGCTTTATATTCATCGTGTCGAGCCATGCGGCCCATTGGTATAAGAGCTGTAAGTTTTTCAACAAAGTCTTCTGGTTGATTAGTGTATACCCCCCCCGGAGAAATCGCATTAACCCGTACTTTGTTTTCTGCCCAGTAAGTGGCAAGGTATTTCGTCAGGCCGATGAGGCCGTGCTTTACAACGGAATATGTTACAGGTTTTACAGGTTGTTGGTGGTTTGTCAGATTAGCTTTGCGATAAATCCGCTGATCCGGTGCGATTACACCCAGGTCCGAGGCAATATTCAGGATCACACCGCCGTTATGTTCCGACATATACGATCCTATTTCTTTGCTGCAGAGAAATGCACCAGTTAATCCCACGGCGATATCTTTCTGCCACATATCGAGGGAAAAATTTTCAAGCCGGCTCCAAATCGGACTTTCCTCAGGCTCCACCTTGGGATTATTGGCAGCATTGTTAATCAAAATATCGATGCGATGTAGAGTTTTGAGCACTTCGTTAACCCCATTTTTAACATTTTCAGGGTCAGTAATATCTACGCTCATACCCAGACACGATACGCCGTATCTTTCGGCTATTTCCCGGCTTCTATGTTGAACGGTCTGGGAATTAATATCCCAAAGCACAGGTATGCCGTTGGCTTCGGCAATCGCTTCTGCATGTTTCACGCCCAGCAGACCTGCTCCACCAGTGATAATAGCAACTTTTTCATCTAAATTGAATTTACTTAATACGTCACCCATCAATCTCTTTCTTAATTCTCATGGCCAATTTTAAGGTCTCAATTCCATCATATAGTGTTATTGAAGATTGTCGTTTATTTCTTACGGAATCAATGAATTCTCTCATCTCGTCCATAAACAGATCATTTCTCTTAAGATCAGAAAATTCTTTTTGTGTAATCACTTCACCCATATTATCCAAAAGACTTATTCTGTTGTTTGAAAAATCACTTAAAATTAAGGCGTCTTCTAATTGAATCCTACTTTTTCGCACTTCTTTTGTCTGAGCGTATGATAAAAATAAGGTCGCAGGAAAAACTTTGACACCTCTTTTAAACCCCATCAGGATTGAAACGGTATCTTCAGCATCCATCTCCAATGAACTCAAATTACCCCCTACCGCAAACAATTTTTCAGGTTGTCCCCAAATACTACATATCATATCAATCTCATGGCTTAATCCCAGGATAACTCCACCACCCAAACTTTTTTTAGCCGCATATCCTTTTCTGTAATCTTCATATGGGTGATGAGCGGGGAGATATGTCCCCCATTCAAAACTTGCAGAGACCACATCGCCATATTTTTTTTCAGATACTGTTTGCACAATAAATTTATAACATGGATGAAATCTTGTTTGATACCCTATTGTTACAATCAGATTTTTTGAATCTGCCGTTTGTGATAATAAGTCTACACCACGTAAAGTATGAGAGAGAGGTTTCTCTATAAACAGATTACAACCATATCTTGCCGCTTTCAATGCAACGTCCAGATGTTTTGAACTTGGATTGGTAATAAAAACAACATCCGGTTTTGCTTTAAGACCATCATCAAGGTTTTGGACCTGATAAAATTTATAATGTTGCTGTAAGGAACCACAAGGTGTGCCAACACCATTTTTTATCAACACATTGTGGCCTGTTTCCCTGTAAACCAATATCTTATGCCCGGCACCGATAATATTTTTAAAATTATTCAAGTGCCGCTGCCCTATTGAGCCAAGGCCTATAAAGAGGGCTTTCATGGTAATGCTCCGGCAATCACGTCCTGAATAAATCGAAAATTCTTTTTTGCCTCTGCAGCAGGAGAAGTTTCATAAACTGTCTCTAATACTAATTGGCCATCATAACCGATTTCTTTTAAAGACTTAAAACATTCTCCGAAATCAACATCTCCCTCGCCGAGCATTACGTTGGGCCCATTAACCTTTCTATCCTTTATATGTATGTGGGCAATTAGATCATTTAGTATAATTATTTCCTTCTCAGGACGATTCCCAGCAGCCCTTGCATTACCCAAATCATAACAAATCGCAATATTACTAAATGAATATCCTTTAAAAGCAGAACTAATTTGAAGTGCCGGAAGGTTTAATTCCAAAGCCAGAATAGTATTACTTTTTGAGGCTTTTTCATCTAATTTTCTTTCACTTATCCACTCAAGTACATATTGCAGAGCACTTTGCGATGTAACAGAACTTACGTCCAGTAAAGGAATTACTAGGACCTCTATTGTAGTATTATTAATAGTATCAAGCAGGTTAATTATTTTATCATAAAAGAAGTGCTGCTTTTGTGGATTCAGTATAGATACTGAGCAAAGGTAATCCATACAGATGGACTGGGCAGTAAATTGGTTTCTTTTATTATCAGATTTAATCCCAAAACTTTTGACATTGTCAAAATCGCCTAACAATTTCTCAAGAATTAATTCTTTGTCAAATAGCAATTCAACACAATCAAATCCTGCCGCTTGAATTTCACAGATCTCTTTTTTCCAATTAGAAGTGGGAAATATCTGAAGTTTATCTAACCGTTCAGGGAGGACCCGCCCTTGCATGATTCCGATTTTATTCATTGGCCTTACTACCAACAGCAAGAAGCATCTTCTCTTTTGAAAATCGGATTAATCTTCTGAATTCTTTTTCCTCTTTATCTTTCCATTTAAATGAATCAGGTAACAATGCTATAAACATTGTGAGATATTTTATCCATGGATGTTTCCAAACAATTGGCAATTGTAGAAAATACGAACAGTTCACATTTTCAAAACCATTTATAATCATAGCATCTTGCAACGATTTCCGGGTAAAAGCTTTTACATGTGTATAATCATCCCAGAAAAATTTGCACTGGCTTCTCCAATCCGGCGTCATAAGCACGGCAATGCCCCCCGGTTTTAATACACGCAACGATTCGGACAAAAAATTGTCTGCATTCCTGATATGCTCTAATACAGATTTCGAATAAACAAAATCAAACCAATTGTCATCATAAGGGAACCTCTCACTCTCGATATCGCATTCCTTAATGGTAAAATTGTCCAGAACAGAAACACATTCATTCCTCTTGTCAATTCCATAGCTTTCCAGGTCCTTTCTCGAAAAACCAACCAAATGATTTCCTTTGCCTGAACCAATATCAAGTATTTTTTTGCCTTTGACGCTACCGGTTTTGGATAAACATTCTTCGACGATATGATTGCATAAAAGCTGTGGATAAGCTTCTTCACTATATTCGTCTCTGAAATAAATCGTTTTCAAATAACTACTCACCAGTTTTATCCCCCAAATAATCTATAATCTTTTTGAACTTTTCTTCATGCAAAACATTTTCAGCAAAAGTAATATCCGCAATTGTGTCGATATCTGGAATTTCATCAGTTTCCCACAGCTTTATTCTGTCCCCATGTAATAAACCAGTTTCAATAAATAGTGATGGTATAATAATGTCAACGTACCCATTGGGTATGTATGCATCTTCAAATATTTGGCGGGGCAAATTATAAAACTCCTTGGATCCCTCATAACTTAAAAAGGATCTCATGTATTCACCATTTAACTTAAACATTTTATAAGGTGTTAAATGAGTTTTGTGTGCCGACCGCAAGGCCGTTGCGTCGGTATTATTAATCATATATCTAATTGCATTTTCTATTACTTCAATTTTTCGTAACGGCGATGTTGGCCGCAAGTGAACTAAGTAATTTGGTATAAAACCATCTTTCTTCTGCATCCAATCAAGTGCATGCCTGACCCATTCATAATCCGTACTACTATCACCGGATATTTCCGGTGGGCGCAAAAACGGGACGTCGGCACCATATTTGCGTGAGATATTTGCATACTCCTGGGAATCCGTTGACACAATAACACGATCAATTCCGCTTGCCAATTGTGCCGCAGAAATACTATAGGCTATCAACGGATGTCCGCCTAACAACTTGATATTTTTATTGATAACACCCTTAGAACCTGAACGTGCGGGAATGATCGCAACAACGTTTACCATAAGACAACACCTCTATCGATGAGGCACAAAGCAAATATGCGATCGGAGTTTCTTCGCAATCGGGACTTCTTTAATATTTAGGGCTATTTTGCCGTTTCCCATGGCCTTTTCAATCTTTCGCACAGCACCCACCAGTTGACGAAATCCCGCAGGCTGCACAGACGCCGCCTGATCAGACCCATACATAGCGCGATCAAGAGTAATATGCCGCTCCAGTGACGTAATTCCAAGAGCCGCAGCAGCATACGAGACCGCCAAGCCGACCTCGTGCCCACTGTAACCCACATCGCATTGATAACGATCACGGAGCGTCTTGATACGGCTTAGATTCGCATCCTCATCTGCCATTGGATAAGTAGAAACGCAATGCATAAGCTCGAAAGGACAATTTGCAGTTCTGAATATCTCCACAGCACGGTCAACCCGTTTAATTTCCGTCATTCCCGTAGAGATAAATGTGTGCTTCTTTTCCAAAGCTACTTCTCTAAGCAAATCCTCATGAACAATCATTGCAGAGGCGATTTTATTGTATTTACAGGCAAACTGTCGTAGAAATTTTTGACTTTCAAGATCCCATGCTGAGGCAAACCATGCAATTCCCTTTTCTTTACAGTAAGCATCGATCTCTTTATATTCATCCAGACCGAATTCAAGACCTTCCTTTTGCGCTCGCTGCGTGGTTCCCCAAGGGCTTTCCCGTGGTGAGTCCAGCATTTCCTTTGAATATACCAAATCAATAGTTCTTTTCTGGAACTTGACGGCATCAGCTCCGGCTGTTTTGGCAACATTAATCAACTGCTTTGCAATTTCAACATCTCCATTGTGATTAATACCGATTTCAGCAATAATAAAAGTAGACATTTCTAACATCCTTTCTTAACTTGCGATTCAGATTCTTTTTAAAAATCGTAAATCTTCTCAGACTCTGTCCCCGTCGTCTGCGCCGAAAGGGAAAAACAATACCGATTTTCTAACCGCATAGCCCACAGAGAAAATATGAAAAAAATTTGAACCCCGATTAAAACAGGCAAAAATGATAACAATAAAAAGCTATCAGCCCTCGCTTTTTGAGAGCCGATAGCTGGTTTCAAACTACTTACAGCACGACCATAGCTGTATTACTGGATTCACCGTCACCGGCTTTGTTTACGGCAATGATGCGGTATTCCAGTTCTTTGCCGCGGGGCTGCTCGACCAGCGTTGCTTCAGTAATAACCGCGGTAGCAGCATCTTCCCAGGGTCCTGCAGGACGCTCGCGCCTCATTACTTTGTAAGCTGCCGGTGCGCCGCCGTCGATAGGCGCTTTCCAGTCCAAAAACACCCAGCCCTCACCCTGTTTGGGAGCTTCCAGCAGCCGTGCCTGGCCTGGAGGGGCTAATGGCGTCTTGGCCTTCCTACCGGCCCAGCCGATGAGTTTCAACTTATCATCATCAAAATCGACGGTGTTCTCGGCGTAGCGGATATCGCTCTTCATTGCGTCCGCCAAATCTTCGAGTGCCTCATCCTTGGCAGTTGTGGCCTCTTCAGCCGCCGCCTGGGCCGCGATAGCGGCGTTTCTGGCGGTGGTATAAGTGTTGATCAGCGCTGTTAATTCCGCCGGCGCTACCGGTGGCGATGGATAGACGTTAGGTAAGCCCTCGGTACCCGTAAGGCCGCTTACCATTGCCTGGGCTAATGTTACGATCTCTGCTTCTGTTCTTGGGAATCTTGCCATTTTATAATTCCTTTCAATTAAAAAGTGTTATTCATATCTGCAACCGCGAATTCACGCGAAGATACGCTAATAATTATTTCTATTTATATCAATTCGCGTTTATCAGCGTTCATTAGCGGTTTCCCTTTTAACCGCGAATGCACGCGAATTCACGCTAATAATATTATTTTGTATTGGCATACCTTTTCCATTCCATTTTTGGGTGGCCGAAGTTTATTATTAATCAAAGAGGAAGTTCAGTCGCTTTAAGGTAGTTGAGCATTTGCGCCTCTTCTATTCCAGTGATGCTTTTAATCGCCTTTATTTCAACGATAATTTTATTGTAACATAGAAAATCGGCAACATACTCCCTTTTCAACATTCTGTTTTTATATGAAATAATGATTCTTTTTTGCGGTTCAAAAGGCACATTGCAATCGGCAAATTCCATTTCCAGCGCTTCCTGATACACTGCTTCCAGAAAGCCGCAACCAAGTTCCCTGGAAACATTCATTGCCGCGCCAACAATGCGATACACCTCATCTTTATATATCAATTCGCGTTTATTAGCGTTCATTAGCGGTTCCCTCTTTAACCGCGAATACACGCGAAGGTACGCTAATAATTATTTTTATTTTTGTTAATTCGCGTTTATTAGCGTACATTAGCGGTTCCTGCCATCTACAACGCCTCAATGTAAGCTTACAACACCAAGATGTAAACTTACAATGCCACGATGCAAGCTTCCAATACCTCAATGTAACGCTACAATGGCTCGATGTAAGCTTACAACGTCCCTGCGTAAGGCTACAATACCTTAACGTAAGCATGTAATAGAATGATGTAAACTTACAACCCTACGATGCAGGCTTATAATACCACGATGTAAGGTTACAATACTACAATGTGACGTAACTATGCCATGATAGTACATTACAGAATAACCAATGAACAATTATCACTAATCAATCTATATTAGACTCCGTCCCCTTCGGTTGCGCTGCAACGCTGCCGCAAAGACAAGGCAATGGGTACCTGAAATCCCCACGCTTTTACTTTTTTCTTATGCGCCTTTACTATTTACAACCCCTTCGCTGGGGGATGCATTTACTCTGGCAAAGTACTCGCGTGCAAATGCCGCAAAGGTAGCAAGAAACAAAGCTGCTATTCCGGAAAGCATAACCATTTGTCTTCTTCTTGGTTTACACTTTACTTCAGGTACAACTGCCTTGTCGAGAATCTGGATTGTGGGCATGCTCTTGACCTCCTCTATCCTGGCAAGCTCATATTCAATCGTAAGCGTTTGGTACAGAGTGTCAAGAACCTTAGCTCTCCTAGTCGGAATATTGGGAATGTTGCTAAACTCATTGTCAATTTCTATCAATCTATTCTCAATAAATATCCTCTTGTTGGTCGCCTGTCCCGATGACAGCCGTTTATTTTGCCTGTCCAGCTCTTCGGCATAGGCATTCGCCATAGCCGCTGCCCTGTTAGGGTCTTTATCTTCCACTGTTATATTGACAATCCCTTCGTCGGAAACTTTAATGACAGTGCTATTTCTTAGTTTTCTCCTGACGTTCGATTTGTATTTCTTCTTTTCATAGACTTTCATTAAATCGAACCTGTCAATGATAACATCAACGACAACTCGACTCTCAAGAATGCCGGCGTACATATTGGCAACGCTCGTAACGCCAATAACTTTACTGAGCATAGAGCTTTTCCCCGCTCCTAATGCCCCTGTGAATTCCGCCTCTTTTTGTATAATGTCCATTGGCGGTACGATTGAAGCAGTAGCTGAATAGATTTTTGGCAATAAGAAACTGATAATCGCCGTCGTTACCACTGCAAATATGCAAATGCACAGTATCATTATGCGATATTTGAAAATTACACGCAGGTAATCGATAAGGTTTATTTCATCCTCATCAAGCTCTTCCTGATGCTTATCATTGTTCTGGTATTGGTTTTGAATATCATCCATGCCAAGAAATTCCTAATAGATTATAGTGCAAGCACTACGCCGGCAGACAGCGCCATATGGAACAATATCTCTGTTATGTCCTTCGTTGTTTTGAGCCAGAAGAATTTATCCATTTTCCTTGGCGCAACAATCGTGTCGCCCGGGTCGAGCTTAATGCTCATAAACCCACCGAACACCCATTGATGGGACTGCGAATCCCAGGATGTTTTACCAGGGTTTTTCTGTGCGATACTGATTACAGAGCCGTCCGCTTTAATAATACTTATTTGTTTCTTGTCGGCCTCCTTGGTCAGCCCGCCAACCCTGCGCAGATAATAGCTCACAGTCCTGTCTTTTTCGTAGAGTATCGCGATAGAATTGAAAACCTCCCCAACAACATTCACAACGCCGGGAGTTTCAGGAATAACCAGATTATCGCCCTTTTCTAATTCTAAATCATACTTGGACTCTTTGAAATCAGCCAGTGAAGTTAATCTTATAACAACCCTTCCGGTTATCTTGGCGGCTTTGAGTCTGCCCAGAAGCTCTCTTTTTGCCTGGAGCGCCATCTGCTGAGTCTCGATGGTTTCTTTGTCCAGAGCACCAGCTATCGCTCGGTCCGTACTTGTCAAAACAGTCTCTTCTACCTGTCTGATAAGCTCGTCCATCCTTTGCCGCTGGATAATCTTTGCGCTTTCCCTGGTAAAGACTGCACCTTTCAGATACGCCCGCTCGGTATATCCCCCCGCCCTTTCTATAACCGAGCTTAAAGTCTCGCCCCTTCGTACCGGGTACGTCCCGGGAAATTTCACTTCGCCGGAAATTTCAGCCACCCTGTCGAATTCGAGTTCAGGAATCGGCCGAATTATCAGATGATCATAATCCTGCAAAGCAATATTATGCTCAGCCACACCTGCCAATGCTTTTTCCAGATTGATATCAATTTTCTCAGTTTCCATTCCACTCTGAGTTATATGCCTTCGAGTAAGCTCTGCGGTTTTCAGGTATGCGTTTTTCCTAAGACCGCCCGCTACATCGACAAGGTCGCTCACCTTCATATCCGGAATAAGACGGTATTCGTCAGGCCGATAAACCAGCCCAGAGACGGAAACACCTCGCTTGATCCTTTCGTCCCAGCGAAAAACACGAATTGTATCAAATCGGGCCAATTCAATGTTCTGGGACTCATCTGCTTCGAGCAGCTTTCCTATGTTGAACGGAATAACTATAGGATGGTAATCCGGCTCAACAAGCCTTACTATTTCCGCATATTCCAGATTAGGCTGCTTCAGCAATACCTCGTAAGAATTAAGTACGTCCCTAAGCTGCATCTTGGGTTTTAATTCATATTTGCCCGGCCTGTACACGTGCCCTTCGAGATAGACAACATTTTGTTCAAAAGGCGACACCGGGAAAACCTTGACAACATCTCCGTCCTGCATAACTATATCTGACGCCTGCTTCTGCTCGATGACATCGGCTCTCTCTGAGATATCAAAGTCAGCTATAATCCGCCTCTTATGATTATCAACTCTTTCAACCTGCACTCGTTGCAGCCAGCCCGCATATGTTACCCCCCCTGCCAAATCCAGCACCTGCGCCAACGTCATAGGCTCAGACATTTCATAAATCGCAGGCCGTTTCACACTCCCCGCCACCCCCGCCACAGGCCCAATCAGGGGGACGAAAATCGTATCTCCGTCCTGCAGACGAATATCTTTGCTTTTGTTGCCACCCAAAAGAAACTCATAAAGATCGATAGTTGTGGTTCTCGCCCCATTTCTCAACAGTTGAATTTCTCGCAGAGTACCATTCTTGGATGGCCCTCCCGCTGCAAAAAGCGCGTTTATAACCGTCGAGAGCGAACTGAGCGTATAACTGCCGGGTGTGCGGGTTTCACCGACCACGAATACCTGAATCGTCCGAAGTCTGCCCATAGTAACAGCCATCTTGAAGTTCGTATGTTTACGCAAGAACTGATTTTGTAGATAATCCTCTAATTTTGCTAACGTCATACCCGAAACACTCAAAACACCCACTTCAGGCAGGATGATTTCACCGTTTCGGTTCAGGGTAGCCGGATAC
>Ga0209986_10005095_pt1 | contig 10963 bp, 10 predicted proteins | sample BlataG_FD_183168 | JGI IMG/M metagenome (GOLD analysis project Ga0209986, IMG submission 183168) | Deep subsurface microbial communities from Black Sea to uncover new lineages of life (NeLLi) - Black_00105 metaG (SPAdes) (version 2) | ecosystem: Environmental > Aquatic > Marine > Oceanic >...
CAAAAACTTAAATTGAAATCACTCGGCTACGAAGTTGAAACCGAAATCACAGTCAAAGGATTAAAAAACGGTTTCATCTACCAAGAAAAACCAATAAGCTGCCAAAAAAGACAATACAACATCTCCAAACTAAGAATACTCTCTGACGGCATAAAAATCCTCAAAACAATATTTACAGCAAATTTTACATGAACCAACCCTGAAGCTAGAAAAATAGAAGTTTAGCAAAAATGTTCTATACATATTTTCCATCAAGTTTTATAAGATACCAAACCTTAGACACCTTAAGGTTAGACAAATGAAAACCAAATTCCTAATCATAGCATTACTGCTGGTTACGTTATTTGTCGCAAGTGTCAACGCACCATGGGCGACTTTAAGCTCCGGCTACGCCATATGGACCAACTACCACGGCATAGACATTCCACCAGGGACGGAAGTGACCGCAACAGCCGGAACCACCGAACACCCAGATTCAAGTGCCCACAACAAACTTCCAAACGTCACCGCAGTAAGATTCAGATGGATGCCCCCAGAAGGCCCAGATCTGTACAGCCCAGATCTCAACGATCCACCAAAACCTTTGACTTGGGACGGCACCACATACTATAACGGATGGCCAGTATACACAGCAAATGATACTCAAGCCCTTGATGATTTTGGTGACTGGGGTGTGCAAGCATGGTTCTACGATTCTGACGGAAAGCTGAGGAATGAAACAGGCATACAGAAGATTAGGGCAGTTTCCGTCAATGTTACACCTGAAATTCCAGTTGTAGGGACCGCTGGAGCAGTAGCAGTAATGCTTCTCGTCCTGGGATTATTTTGGCATATAAAGAAAAAGCGTCCAATAAACAACTCATTTCTTCCTACGTGATTTTTACAGTTCGCCGGATGCTTGTTAATTCAGGTCACTAGACATTAAAGTATGACGACACAACTAGATGATTTTTATGGAAAAGGCAAAGCACGTTCTGAACAAAACAGCTGCAAACATAAAAACGTATTATCAGCATATTCTTTCAGCCGCCTTGATAATGTTATTGATTTTAATTGTTTATGGTCGTGACCTTGAAATCCTTTTGAACGAAGCTTTACAAAGTGAAGCTCTCAGCCATGTTCTCTTAATACCTTTCTTCGCAGGCATTCTCCTCTACCTAAAGAAAGACATGCTTAAGGCTTCACTTGCCTTGGAGAAGCTTCGGAAGAAAACGAAAACACAATATCTAGATGAAATCATCGGAACAGCATTATGCCTCATCGCCTTTCTTCTTTACTGGTACGGCTCCCACACTTTCTACCCTTTAGAATATCATATTTTATCAATTCCCATCTTCATCATGGGCATCACACTGGTTTTGTTTAACCTAAAAACACTAACCGTGTTGATTTTTCCAATATTATTCCTCTTATTTCTAATACCCCCACCCACAGAGTGGATGTACACCATAGGCGGAAGCATGGCTAACTTTAACACCCAAGCCTCGTACACTCTGCTGAAAACGTTAGGCTTACCCGTCACGTTATCTTCATCCTACGGACCCCCAACAATAGCACTCACCACCTCCACCGGACAACCTTTGTCGTTCGCAATTGATTTAGCATGTTCAGGAATATACACTTTGATAGCTTTCGCCATGTTTGCCTCTTTTCTCGCCTTAGTCGCTTCAGCTCCAGTTTCAAAGAAGATCTTGGTGTTCGCACTCGGATTTTTCACATTCGAGATTTTGAACATTATCCGCATAACAACAATTGTATCCGTTGGATACTGGTTCGGCGAAGAAGTTGCCATGCTTATCTTCCACACCGTTGCAGGTCTACTGCTTATCTTCATCGGAATGTTGCTTATTCTTCTCATAGCGGAGAAAATTATGAAGATACAAGTGTTTCCCACATCACAAGAACCTCCATCATGTCCAAAATGTAAAACAAGCCTGAAAAACTTTGAAAGCTTCTGCTCAAACTGTAGCAATTTTCTCAACTCGCTTCACACAAAGATTTCTCAGAAATTTTGGACGAAACTACTTCTCTTGCTGGTAGGTTGCTCCATAGTAACTTTAAGCATTAACGCGCCCACTTTCGCCATTGCCCAAGGAACTATTGAAGTCACATCAAGTTGGGAGAACGCAACAAATATTTTCCCCCAAATCCCAGACTATCAGCTCAGATTTCTTTATCGAGACACAAACTACGAAAAAATAGCACATCAAGATGCTTCGCTCATGTACGCGTACTTTCCAACAGAAAAGTCAAGTGCAACAGTATACGTGGATCTGGGGGTCGCAAGCAGCATCTCAAATCTTCACAGCTGGGAAGTATGCCTAGTGACATGGCAAACCGCTCAAGGACAGCACCCTCTAATATCCGTATTGGATTCAAGGGACATAGAACTCTTGCCGGATGTTCCCATAATAGCCCGCTATTTTGTCTTTAGAGACGAGAACGGAATATATGTGCCGAAAAACTACACGCAAGTCACACTTTATTGGTATGAAAAAGCAACATTCAACACGGGCATAACAGTGGAACAAAAATATGTTAGAATCAGCTTGATAATCTTAACACAAAACTCAACAAACTATCAACAATTTGAAGATGAACTATTAACTTTCGGACAAGTCATCGCGTCTTATTGGGAACCGCTAAAAAGCCAATCTTTAATTTCCCTCGGTGTTCCCGCACAACAATTGCTACTAGTCTTGTCGATAGCCTTCGTAGCATTCACAAAAACAGCGGAACATTCCAACGAGTGGAGAAAGAAAACCAACAACCAAAAAGTCTTCAACAACTTCGCCTCTGCAAACGATAAACTCGTGCTTCAAACAGTTTTAGACTTAGCCAAAGAAAACAAGGTCATGGAAACAAGAGAAATTAACACAGCCATTAAGAGAAAGAAAAAGAAATCGCTGAATTTTGCCAAGCTACTAAACACGTTGGACAACTTGGAAGAGTACGGATTTATAAAAAAGGATGTTGTCGCTGTTAAAAACAGACCTAGACTAGTATGGAAAGTTAAGTATTGAGCGTCTAGAAACTTTAAAAGATGACTAGTGTTATTTGTTGTTGAAAGACATGTGCTCTGACAAAACAGAAAGAACAGAAGAAACAGAAGATAAATCAGTCGAATTAAAGAACACACAGTACCTAATAGAAACAATCAAACAACTACAAACAGACATTGAAAAATTGAAATTCGAACTCAGAAAAGTAAGGCGTATCCCCTCCGGCAAAATCGGCATAATATTCATAGTTCCAGGCGCTCTTTCACTCATCTTCTCAATACTCAACAACTCTCAGATTCTAGCCTTTATCGGCTTAGGCTTAACTTTTTGGGGCGCCCTCTTCTTCTTCGTCAGACCCATAAAATACGTCAAGAGCAGCCTCCTAGACTCCACAGCAATTTCATCATACTCAACAATTGACCGAATAGTCAAAGACTTAAAATACAAAGGCAAAAGCTACTACATACCACCCTACCCGAAAGAGGTTTATCTCCCAGAACATCTCAAAGGGCTCAAAAACATGATAGTCTTCATCTCTGCAGACAGTGGTCCCGGTATGCCCTCCATAGAAGAAATGGCGAAGAGCGGGTTTCTACTTGAAAATCCAAAGGGAATATGCGTGGCTCCGCCAGGTTTAGGTCTCTTAACTCAATTTGAAAACGAACTGAGAACAGACATCACAAAACTAGACCTCAAGGAATTATGCGAAACTCTTCCTCCAATAATTCTTGAAAACTTCCAATTAGCAAAAGAAATTGAAATGAAACCCGAAAAAAACCAAGTTCAACTAAAAATCTTTGACTCCATATACACGAACCTTTATGGCAGAGAACAAAACCTGAAAAGCGTGCATTTCTTAGGATGCCCCCTCATAAGCGCCATAACGTGCGCAATAGCCAAAACCACAGGAAAAATAGTCACAATTCACCAAGACAATGTGTCTCCAGACGGACAAACTATCGAAGCTTGGCTCCGTTTCGTAGAAGGCTAGAAAATGAATTTCCCCTTATCCATATCAGACGTAAGTCTCTGGCTTGCGGTCATGGCTATCATCCTCTTAACAACGTCTGAACTGGTATCTTCCTCAACCGGATACTCCGGAAACATCGTAATAGAAAGGAAACGTCTAAGGCTAGCAGCCTTAGCATTAGGAGCCGGCTTCATGATCACAGTTATTATGCGTGTGTTTCAACCATTTTGATTCTTAAAATTTTATTCCCCATCAGGAAATAACAGAAACGAAGAGTAACAAGATGCTGAGCATTGGGCATAAGTTTAAAGCAACATTGCTGGAATGCTACTTCAAGCTTTAAGTGAACTTGACATGAAAAAAGACACAACAACCATTGCCGGCACTGCTATTCTCGGCTCCTTAGTGATAGTTTTCGATTATTTCATGAAGTTTTCCGGTTTGAAAATTCCTTTCCCTTGGCTTCCATACCTGAAATTCGATTTCACCGGAGTCCCAATAGTGCTCTCACTGCTGCTTTTCGGCTTGGCACCTGGAGCAACAACGTCCGCAGTTGCCTTCCTTGCAATCCTCATACGCAGCGGCGATTTTGTCGGAGCATCAATGAAAGCTCTAGCAGAACTCTCCACAATATTAGGGATGGCATTCAGTTACAGATGGCTTAAAAACACAAAAAATTTCGGAAAAGCTTTATCGCTAATCCTCGGCGTCACATCACGAGTCCTAACCATGTTCTTTGCAAATCTAATAATCCTTCCCACCTATTACCAAATGCCCCAAATGGCAGTGATTGCGGTAAGCCCCCTAATAGCAGCGTTCAACGTCGTTCAAGGCACAATAAGCATCCTGTTAGGATATTTTCTATACAACGTCATTATCAACAGAACATCTCCGTCAGCTACTAGAAAAAACGAGGTTTTCTTGAAACACCACAAAAATTAGATAAACAAATCCTTCTCCCTTGGTCTAATCAATTTAGTTGCCCTTGCTATTTCCGATTTCGGGTAAGCGTATCCACGAATCATCGCAACGGGAACCCCTTCTGCAACTTGTCCAATAACCAACTCAGCCGCCGAAGCCAGCTCATCAGCAACTGCAGTTTTCTTCACTGTCAAAACATATCCAAACAAATCCTTTTCTCCCTTTCGATTTTGAATAGGGTCAATTCCAGCAACGCCTATAGCTATATTAATCTGACCGTCTCGCAAGGGTCGGCCATGAGTGTCAGAAATGATGACCGCAACGTCCTTTCCCGTTAGCTTTTTTATTTCTTTCCGAATTCTCTGTGCCGAACAGTCAGGTTCTACAGGCAGCAAGGCAACGTTTCTCTCTCCTGGAACGTTGGATTTATCCACCCCAGAGTTGGCACAGATAAACCCATGGTTGGTTTCCGTGATTATGTTTCCATCCCCCATCCGAACAATACTCTTTGCCTGACGAAGAACAACTTCAACAAGCGCCGGGTCCTTGTTAAGCCGTTGACCCAAGCTTTTTGCAAATTCAGAAGGCTTCACCCTGTCAAGATTCACGACGCTTCCTTCCGCACGGGAAACAACAACATGCGTGATCACTATAATATCGCCGTCTTCAACGTGAACCCCCTGTTGCTCAGCCCCGCTGCAAATAAGTTCAGCTAAATCGTCTCCTTCCTTTATAATCGGCAAACCTTCCAGCCCAACTATCTGAATCATCTATAACCCTCCAATATTCCATTACATGAGACACATATAAGATGTGACCGTTAACATGATTTATTTGTCCAAGGATGAGCAACATGACCAAAAATTCCAAACTAAATTTTGAAGAAACATTAAGAAAAGTTGTTTTCTCTAAGAAGTGTACAGGCTGTGCCGCTTGCGTTATTGTCTGCCCACTTAACTGCTTAAAATACGTCGACGGGAAACCCGAAATGGTAGGCAAATGCAACGTTTGTGGAATCTGTTCCCAAGTGTGTCCTCAATATTATTCACCTCAACATGCTTTGGAAAAATTCGTTTTCGGAAGAGAAAGAAAACTTGAAGAGGAATTCGGCATCTATCGACGCGTAGTTGTGGCCAGATCAACAGATAAAAACATACTTGAAGTCTGTCAAGATGGCGGAGTCGTAACATCTCTTCTCACATTCGCTCTAAAAAACAAAAGGATTGATGGCGCTGCAGTATCCGGAACAGACAAGGACAAACCACTTTACCCAGTTCCAACCCTGGCTACAACACCACAACAAATTTTGCAATCTGCTGGAACGCGATATTCTCATTCTCCAAATCTACTAGCCTTCCAAAAGGCTATCGAACAAAACAGAAAAAAATTGGCGTTCGTCGGCACTCCATGTCAAATAGAAGCAATCAGAAGAATCCAAACGATTCCATTAAAAAATTACGTCGAAAAACTGAAATTAACAATAGGGTTAATGTGTAGCGGAAACTTCTCTTATAAAGGACTTGTAGAAGACTACATAAAAGGAAAACTCGACATCAATCCAAGCGACATAAGCAAAATAAACATCAAAGGGCAAGTTCTCTTAACAATGAAATCTGGTGAAACAAAGGCAATTCCATTAAAAACAGTGCAGCCGTACATCCGAAAAAGCTGTAGCACATGTACTGATTTCTCAGCAGAGCTTGCTGACATTTCAGTTGGAGGATTAGGATTAAACGGTTGGTCACTAGTTATTATAAGAAATGAAACAGGAGAAAAACTCTTCACGGATGCTGTGAAGGCAAAACTGTTAGAAGCTAAGCCCATCAAAGAAGAAAAGCACGCCTATAATTTACTGGTGATTTTATCAAAAAAGCAGAGAAAGAAGAAAATCATGATATAAAGCTTCTTTCTAGTTCATTTTTCCACAAGTATCTGTACACGCCATTATATACGAAAACTTGGATGAACCAGAAATGTTTCTGATCGGTTTCGAAAACCTATATGCGACCCATACTGACATGGACTATAACGACATGGTTTTTTCACTTAAGCTTCAAACGCCCCAACACGTAATCCCTGAAGTGCCCTTCGGCACAGTCCTAAGCTGCCTCATCATGTTCGTAGGCTTCATAGGCTTCGTCGGCTTCAAACGCTTCCGACCTTGGCAAAAATAGATAAGAACATCAACACGCTATCCTTCCTTTATATAACCAAATAAAACGCAAAATTGATTTCGTTTTTCCGTAGCGCATTAATAACAAGTTCATAGCATCCAGAATTTCCCATCTAAACAAGAATGTAAAAAAGCGAAAAAAGATAGAGGTAATCAATTGCACAATACTAAACCTAACACACAAAAGCGCGCGCTAATAAAATGTGAAACAACCGAAAGAAACATCACACCAGAAGACCAACCATAAAACAACAGCCATGAACACACGTGCAAAAAGATTATATTTCCATTCTAAACTCTGAACATCTCCCACTTGAAAGCATTAAACAGAGAAGGCGAAAAAATGAATGGTTATACAACTCTTGTCACTGGTGGAGCCGGCTTCATAGGCAGCCACTTAACTGAAAGACTGCTGAAAGAAGGCCACAAAATTGTAGTATTTGACAACTTTTCAAGTGGAAAATTAGAAAACATTAAACACCTGCAAGACAGCTCGCAACTAACTTTAATCAAAGAGGATTTAAGAAAGCCTGTACAACTCGCGGAAATCGTTAAACACTCTGAAATAATCTTCCATCTTGCAGCAAACCCTGAAGTGAGAGTTGGCGAAACAGATCCAAAAGTTCACTTTGAAGAAAACATCTTGGCAACCTTTAACCTGCTTGAAGCCGTTCGACAAGCCAAGAAACCAAAAACAATAGTTTTCACTTCAACATCCACAGTCTACGGAGAAGCCTCACAAATTCCCACATCGGAAAACTATGCACCACTAATTCCAATATCAACCTATGGCGCAACAAAACTCGCCTGCGAAGCCCTAATGACAAGCTACGCCCACACCTTCAACAACAAAGTGCTTATTCTACGCCTCGCCAACATCATCGGACCAAAATCAAACCACGGAGTCATAATAGATTTCATCAGAAAAATCCAGACAAATCCAAAACAGCTTGAAATCCTCGGCGATGGCACCCAAGAAAAATCGTACTTGCACATAGAAGACTGCATCGAAGCAATAATACACCTAACAAAAATCTTCGCCACAGGCACGAAGAAAGTGGACATTTTCAACATTGGATCCTATGACAAAATCACCGTTAAAGAAATCGCAAAAATCGTTGCAAATGAAATAAGCAAACCAAACATTGACTACACGTTCACAGGCGGGGTCGAGGGCGGAAGAGGATGGAAAGGAGACGTAAAAACCATGCAACTATCCATAAACAAGCTTCTCAGAACCGGTTGGAAACCAAAATACACAAGCAAACAAGCCGTAAAACTCGCAGCAAAAGCCTTAATCACACACTAAACAGGAAAAACAAATTTACCCTTGCACTAGAGTATTCGAAATGAAATGACGGAATTTTGTTAATATATATTAAATTTATCGCCATTTTTGCTGAAAATTCTGTGAAACTTCTTTATCGACCAGTTATTCTGCCGCAAAAAGAGAAAACGGCAAACTGTCGATATCCATCGTGTATAATTTATCTGGGCGCACGCGAATCTATATCTACGGGAAAATATTAGAAATAAACAAAGTTTGTAGAGGAGTTTTCTTGGATAATGCTGAGACAGCGGTGACCAAACCTAAAGGCTTAGTAGTGTTCGACGTTGAAGGCGTTCTATATCCCAAAAGGCGTTTCATACCCTTCGAAGTCACAAGAAAACTTGGACTTCTAAAATTCCTAAAAATCATATTGTTGGGTTTTCTTTACGAAATAGGTTTACTATCGCTTAAGGCTGCCTTGAAACGAATTTACAACTGTTTGGAAGGATACACGGTAAAGGAACTGCGTTATTACTATGAGAAGATACCTTTGCTTCCAGGTTCTGATGAAGTTTTTGAATATTTGCACGAAAACGGATGGAAAACTGCTCTCATAAGCTCAGGTCTCCCAAATTCTTTCGTTCAAGAATTGGCGACGAAGCTGAAGGCAAACTACGCTTTCGGCCTAAAAATGAAAAAGGTCAAAGACAAATTCACTGGCGAAATTGAAGGCGATGTTATAGAAAAGAATGGAAAAGCCGTAATTCTTAAAGAAATTCTAAATCGCGAAAACTTGGATTCACAAAACTGCATCTTAGTTGCTGACGACCGAAACAACCTGCAAATGTTCGCGTATGCCAACTTAAAAATCGGCTATAACCCAGACTTTGTGCTAAGCGCCAAATCAGACTACGTCGTAACCGGAAACCTCACCAATATCCTGCCAATAATAACAGAAACAAGACGCGAAGAGCATAAGCAAACTCTTTCAAGAAATCAAATCCTCCGTTTAGCCATCCACATGAGCGGTTTCGCAATACCCTTCGTTTGCACTTACTTCCTTAACCGCTATCTTGCTGCTATCCTGATTCTTATTGTAACTTCCGTTTACGTGATTTCAGAACTCGCCAGAATGGTGAGAATAACCTTTCCGATTTTCACTTCAATAACAACAGGCGCTGCTGTCAAACTAGAATTATATGAGTTCACAACCGCCCCAATTTTTTATGCTCTTGGCATAATGCTTTCACTAGTAATCTTTCCCACACAATTTGCCTATACTTCAATAGCCATACTTACGTTAGGCGACGGCGCCGCATCCTTATTCGGTAAAAAATTTGGGAAAACACCGTATCCATTCAACAAAGCCAAAAACCTCGAAGGCTCTTTTTTCGGTTTCATCTTCGCCTTTTCAGGAGCGGTCTTCTTTGTAGACCCTGTTAGAGCCTTTATAGCAGCTATAGCAGGCATGCTTGTAGAATGTCTTCCCATGCCACTCAATGACAACTTGACTATCCCGTTAACAGCCGGTTCTATACTTATGATGATTTCTATCTGATCGTATCTGCCAAAATTCAGCCTCATCTTGTCGAAACAGCGTTGGCGATACCTATTGGTAAATATATTTGTTAAGGTTTATCTTTCTTTTATGGAGAAAATAGAATGTTCGCTGTCGGTCATCTAGCTATCGGGTACCTATCCGCCAAAGCTTCTCAAAAACTTCTAAAAACAGACATTAACTTGCCCCTGATATTTTTCCTATCTTTAATCCCTGACGTAGATTTGCTGATTCCAGGTCTTGTGCACCGTGGAATAACCCATTCCATAATAGTCCTAACACTTGTGTTTACACCCATCTTTCTGTTCTACCGAAAAACTAGCATACCTTACTTCGTAGCGATAACACAGCATGCTCTTGTAGGGGATTTCTTCATAGGTGGGATTCAAATGTTTTGGCCTTTAACATCTAACTGGTATGGTTACAGAATTGACGTACTAAGTTTTACGAACATCTCAATAGAGTGGGCAAGCTTTCTATTAGCTATAATAGTCTTAACGAAAACAAATGATTTAAGACTGCTTTTTAGATCTCAAAAATCAAATCTGCTCCTCATAGTTCCATCAGGAGCCATTTTTGTTTCATCAATTATCGGCATGAGCAAGGCAGCTCCAATAGAGCTTCTGATTCCTCATTTAATATTTCTGACAATTTTCACGTTTTCGATGGTGAAATTCCTCTCAAAGAAAACTCTGTAGAATAGAAAGGCAATAGCACGCAAAAATAATGGGGTTTGAGGGTTTTATGTTGATTCTGTTCCAGTTATTATTATGTCAAAGGTGAAGCTTTCAACTCCGCTGATACTTGACGACACTGAAAGAGTTAACACTGTCTCAACTGATTGCCCATGATTCAGTACATAACCTTGTTCAAGGTTCCAACCTAATGTTATGTAACTCGAAGCTGACGCAGGACTCCAATTTTCTGTTGTCATACTTAGAACGACAGCTACGTTACCCTCGTTACGTATGTAAACTGTCTCATCACATGTTTCCCCAGGATCTAGGGTTCCCCACGGTATAGACAGAACTTCTTGAGTGCAAGCGCTATCCGAGTACACACCGACCCC
>Ga0209986_10005096_pt1 | contig 10960 bp, 9 predicted proteins | sample BlataG_FD_183168 | JGI IMG/M metagenome (GOLD analysis project Ga0209986, IMG submission 183168) | Deep subsurface microbial communities from Black Sea to uncover new lineages of life (NeLLi) - Black_00105 metaG (SPAdes) (version 2) | ecosystem: Environmental > Aquatic > Marine > Oceanic >...
CCGACTGGTTCGTAGGTACCGTTGCCTCGGTGTTACTCCTGGGTCTACCCAAGCCGGAGGAGCTGGATGAGCACAAACGCCCCAAGCTTTTCTACGGCAAGCTAATCCACGAGAACTGCCCCCGACGAGCCTACTTCGACGAGGGCAAATTTGCCAAGAAGTTCGGCGAGCCAGGCTGTCTTAATGAGCTGGGATGTAAGGGGCCCGTTACCTACGCCGATTGCCCCTTGAGGATGTGGAATCACGGTGTAAACTGGTGTATTGGCGCCGGTTCACCTTGCATCGGCTGCGTTGAGCCCGGGTTCCCCGATCTGATGGCGCCCCTTTATCAGAAACTGACCGATGCCAACTTGCCGACGATAGGCAAACTCCAGGGAGAGGAGGCTTAAGAATTGGCCAAGATCATAGTTGATCCGATAACTCGTATTGAAGGACATCTCAAGATTGAAGTTACTACCGAGAACGGCGTCGTAAAAGAGGCGCAGAGTTCAGGGGTGCTTTTCAGGGGCATGGAACTTATCCTCCGGGACAGGGACCCCCGTGACGCCCAAAGATATACCCAGCGCATCTGCGGAGTCTGCCCCACCAGCCATTCTATAGCCGCTACCCTGAACCTGGATAGCGCCTTCGGTATTGCCGACAAGATACCCGACAATGGCCGAATCGTCCGCAACCTCATCCTTGGAGCGGCGCACATCGCCGACCACATTCTACATTTCTATCACCTGACAGCTCTGGATTACGTGGACGTCACCAAAGTTGCTGGCTACGACGGTAATGACCCAACCCTGAACTCTGTAAAGGAGTTTGTCCAGCGCGGTGAGCTGGCTCCGTTCGTCCCACGCTATGAAGGCGATTACCGCCTCAGCGACCAGATGAACATAGATGCCCTGGCACACTACGTCAAGGCGCTGGAGATGAGGAGCAAGGCTCAGGAGATGCTGAGCATCTTCGGCGGCAAGATGCCCCACAACATGGGCGTCATCCCCGGCGGAGTCACCGAGACTGTTACCGTGGATAAGGTAGCTTCCTTCCTGTGGAGACTGAATGAGCTGAGGGACTTCATCAATAACGTCTACATTCCCGATGTGCTGGCGGTGGCTGAAGCCTATCCTGATTACTTCGAAATCGGTGCCGGCTGTGGTAATCTGCTTTCCTACGGGAGTTTTGACCTTGAGGGCGATAACCCTGACCTGACCAAGAGGAAAAGGCTCCTGAAGCAGGGAACGGTATCAACCGACCTCAAGCTCGGCTCCCTGGACACCAGTAAGATCCTGGAGTATGTGAAGCACTCGTGGTACGCTGATTCGAGCACCGGTAAGCAACCGACCCAGGGAATAACGGAGCCTCAACCCAACAAAGAAGGGGCCTACTCATGGGCCAAGGCACCGCGCTATGACGGCAAAGTCTATGAAGTTGGACCTCTGGCCCGCATGGCAGTTACCTATGCCAGCGGTGACCCAACCGTAAAGGACCTGGTTGATTCTGTTCTCTCCAGATTTAGGGCTGGCCCTGAAGCCTTGTTCTCTGTCCTCGGCCGCCATGCTGCGCGCGCCCTGTATACCAAGTTCGTGGCTGATTCCATGCCCGGCTGGTTGCTCCAGCTCAAGCCAGGAGAGCCAGCCTACGTAGACTATGATATCCCTGACGAAGCCACCGGAATGGGCCTGGTCGATGCCGCCAGAGGTGCTCTGGGCCACTGGATCGAGATAAAGGACAAGAGGATTGCCAACTACCAGTGCGTGGTGCCTAGTACCTGGAACCTGGGGCCCAAAGACGACAACGGGCAGCCGGGACCTGTGGAACAAGCCTTGATTGGCACCAAGATAAGAGACGAAAGCAATCCTTTTGAGATCGGACGCATTGTCCGTTCCTTCGACCCGTGTCTGGCTTGTGCCGTCCATCTCATTACACCTAAGGGGAAGACTCTTGGGATATACAAAGTCTGTTGAAACCGAGATGTCCCGCAGAACTCACGATAACGTTCCGAGAGTGACCATTCTGGGAATTGGTAACCTGCTACTGAAAGACGAGGGCGTGGGAGTCCATGTTGTTCAGGAACTGGCCGGCATTGACCCCGGCTGTGAGAACCTCAACATAGTTGATGGGGGCACCTCCCCTGACATCCTATCCCTGGTAGATGACGATGTAGACAAACTAATCATCATCGATGCTGTCAAAGGAGGCGGCAAGCCGGGCACCATCTATCGGTTCAGGTCGGACGCCCTGGATTTGGATTCGACAACGCCTGTTTCTCTTCACGAGGTGGGAGTACTGGACAGCTTGAGGATGATGGCCTTGCTTAAGAGGCAGCCGAAATCCACCGTCATTATCGGTATTGAACCCAAGACAATAGACCACGGACTGGAGCTCTCACCCGAAGTGGAAGAGAAGCTACCTGAAGTGGTGAGGCTAGTTCTCAGGGAGGTACAGGAAACTCACAATTAGGCGCGAAACTCGTTATGATTCTGCCTCCCCTGGCGGGAGGGAGTCAGAGGGAGGGGGACCAGTAAGGTATCACCCTCACCTGGCCTCTCCCTTCGAGGGAGAGGAATCCTGCACCATATCATGCGGGAAACCGGAATACAGCTACGGAGGTAGATAGATGATAGTCTCTGAACTGAAGCCCTTCCCGGAAATACTGGGCTACCTGGAAGGGGAGAATAGAATCTTCATTGTCGGCTGTAAGGGTTGTGCCGAGGTTTGCCATACCGGCGACGAGCCTCAGGTTCTGGAGATGAAGGAGAAGCTGGAGCAGGAAGGTAAAACGGTCTCCGGCTACTGTGTGATTGATTTCCTCTGCGACAAAGCGCTGGTCAAAATCAGGCTGCTTCCCCATGAAGCGGATATAGAAGCAGCCGATTCATTGCTCATAATGACCTGCGGTATCGGCGTACAGGCTACAGCGGCAGTGGTGAACAAGATAAGCCATCCGGCGTGCAACACCATAAATCTCGGAGGGGCTCGCGGGGAGTGGCGGGGCAGTGAACGCTGCCGCGAGTGTGGCGACTGCGTCCTGGATCTGACCGGGGGCATTTGCCCCTTGACCGCCTGCACCAAAGGGTTGATCAACGGGCCCTGTGGAGGGGCAAAGGACGGCAGATGTGAGGTGGAACCTGAAGTGCGTGAATGTGGCTGGCACCTGATCTATGAAAGGCTGAAGAAACTGGGCCGCCTGGACAAAATGGAGGCCATGCCTCCCCCCAAAGACTACAGCAAGATGCAGCCACCCAAGGAACTCAGGTCTACCATAATGTGGGCGCTGGAGCAGGAAGAAACGAAGGTTTAGCGTCCCCGAAGGAGGTAAACATAGCATGAGTCTACGTGAAGCACTGAAGAACGGCAAGTTTGCGGTCACTGCGGAAATCGGCCCAGCCAAAGGCGTAGATGTCACCGAGTTCCTCGAGAATGGTGAATTGCTAAAAGGGAGGGTGGATGCGGTCAATATCACCGACCAGCAGAGTGCTGTGATGAGGCTCGGCTCACTGGCCGGCTGCTGTTTGCTCAAGGAAAAAGGCGTCGAGCCCGTGTTCCAGATGACCTGCCGCGACCGTAACCGCATCGCTCTGCAGTCCGACTTGCTTAGCGCTTATGTTCTCGGCATTGAGAATGTTCTGTGTCTCACCGGTGATTACGTCACCCTGGGTGACCATCCGCAAGCCAAGCCTGTGTTTGACCTCGATTCTGTTTCATTGCTTCAGGCTGCGCGAGAATTGGAGCAAGGTAGAGACCTGGCTGGCAAGGAGTTGAAAGGCAGCCCCAAGTTCCTGCTCGGTGCTTGCGTAACCCCCGGGGCTGACCCCGTAGAACCACAGCTAATCAAGATGCGGAAAAAGGTCAAAGCTGGCGCCGAGTTCTTCCAAACTCAGGCGATTTACGAACCAAAGAAGTTTGAGGCCTTCATGCAGGAAGCCAAGAAGCTCGGCGTTCCGGTGCTGGTCGGTATAGTGCTGCTCAGGTCGGCAGCCATGGCCCGGTTTATGAACAAGAACGTTGCTGGCATCCACGTCCCTGACGAACTCATCGAAGAGATGGACGAAGCCGAAAACAAGGCTCAAAAGAGCATCGAGATAGCCGCCCGTCTGATTAACGAGATGAAGGACGTGTGCCAGGGCGCTCACATAATGGCTATCGGCCTGGAGTCCAGGGTGCCAGCAGTCCTGGATGCCGCCGGACTGTAAACCCTTCTCCGACCTCCTCAGGTGCCTTACGCCCCTCGCCCGTTATCTGGTATGATATCTATCAGTGTAGCTGCCTGCGGCAGGGGAGGAGCCATGCATGGACAAACCGCGTAAGACAATTCCGCTATTCGAGCATTACCCGCTGCTGAGAGACAGGCTTCCCTACGTACCTCTGGGCGATTTCCCAACCCCGGTGCAGAAGCTTGACAATCTAGGCCAGGACATCGGCGTAAACCACCTCTATATAAAGCGGGATGACTTGAGTGGCAAGGTCTACGGCGGAAACAAGACACGAAAGCTGGAGTTTCTGCTGGGCAATGCTCTCCGCTCAAAGGCAAAGGAGGTTTTGACCTTCGGCTTCGCCGGATCAAATCATTGTCTGGCTACAGCCGTCTATGCGCAGCAGGTGGGCTTAAGAAGTATCTCCATGCTTATGCCGCAGCCCAACGCCCACTATGTCGGCCGCAACCTCCTTATGAGTCACCATTGCCAGGCCGAGCTTCACCAGTACCCGAACATACCGGCCGTTGCCCTGGGAACCATTTACCAGTTCCTGCGGCACGTGCTAAAACGCGGACGTTTCCCACAGTTCATTCCACCTGGCGGTTCTTCACCCCTTGGCGCCATCGGTTTCGTCAACGCGGCGTTTGAGCTTAAAGAACAAATCGAGAAAGGGGAAATACCTGAGCCCGACCATATCTACGTCGCCTCAGGTACCACCGGCACGGCGGTAGGGCTAATGCTTGGGCTCAGGGCTGTCAACCTGACAAGTCGGGTAGTCTCTGTGCGGGTGGCTGATGTGGCTTTTGTCAATGCAGGGAGAATGGCCAAGCTCTTCCGCCGAGCCAACTCCCTACTCCACTCGCTGGACCCATCCTTTCCCAAGTTCGAGTTCTCCGAAGCAGAAATAGACCTCAGACACGACTTTTTCGGGAAACAGTACGCCCTTTTCACCGAGGAGGGAATGGAAGCTGTGAACCGCGTGGAGAGATGCGAGGGAATCAAACTGGAAGGAACGTATACGGGGAAAGCATTTGCCGGCTTGATCGATGAGGTGAGAAAACAAGGCTTGAGAGATGCTGTACTCCTATTCTGGAATACGTACAACTCTCACGATTTCTCGGATGCTATAGCTACCGTTGATTATCACGGGCTCCCTCGATGCTTTCACCGCTACTTCGAAGAGGAGGTCCAGCCCCTGGACAGGCACCCTTGACCGAGGAAAGCGTTAATCAACCTGACGAGCTGCTCTGCCTGCACGACCTGTGGTTCCACGGCCCGCGCAACTATGCCACCTTTCGCAATGCTCTCCCGGAATTTGGCAAGGCGGGATAGGCTGCATTCAATTCATAGGATGGGCAAGTAATTCTTCAGTTCGTAGTCAGTCACGTGTGTCCGATATCCGTCCCAGTCCACCTTCTTGTTCTGGATAAAGCTGTCAAACACATGGTCACCCAGGGCTTGTCTGACTAGTTGGCTCTCCTCGGTAAGCAGTATAGCTTCGTACAGGCTACCAGGGAGTGTGGCTATGCCTCTTTTGCCACGTTCCTCCCGGCTCATCTCAAACACGTTCTCCTCCGTAGGCGGTGGCAGTTCATATCCCTTTTCGATTCCCTCGAGCCCGGCAGCCAGCATGACGCTGAAGGCAAGATATGGGTTGCACGCTGGGTCCGGGGACCTGATTTCTAGTCGCGTAGCAGTTTCCTTTCCCGGTTGATATTCAGGAAGCCTGATGAGGTCAGACCGGTTTCTTCGCGCCCAGGTCACATAGCAAGGCGCTTCGTAGCCCGGGACAAGCCGCTTATAGGAATTCACCCACTGGTTAGCAATTGAGGTGATTTCCGGGGCGTGCCTTAGCAGGCCGGCCAGGAAGCCTTTGGCTACTTCGGATAGATGATAGGGGGCACCCTTGTCGAAAAAGGCGTTTGTGTTGCCTTTGAATAGCGACATATGCACATGCATGCCGCTGCCATTGACGCCGAAGACAGGTTTGGGCATGAAAGTGGCGTAAACCCCGTGCTCTTGGGCTACCTGCTTGACTACAATACGGTAGGTCATCACATTGTCAGCCATAGCCAGGGCGTCGGTATAACGGAGGTCTATCTCGTGCTGGCTGGGGGCACCCTCATGGTGACTATACTCAACGCTGATGCCCATTTCTTCCAGGATGAGGATTGTGTTCCTTCTCAGGTCGGTGGCCACTTCAGGGGGCGCCAAATCGAAGTAGCCACCCTGGTCTAAGAACTGCATCTCCTCCGGATTGTTGAAGTAGAAGTACTCCAACTCCGGCCCAACGTAGAAGGTATACCCCAGGTCGGCAGCTCGCTTCAGATTCTTCTTCAGTACGTAGCGTGGATCACCTTCGAAAGGCTGTCCTCCAGGCCAGTATATGTCGCAGAACATTCTGGCAACCCCCTGCTCCTTGGGTCGCCATGGCAGCAATTGGAAGGTACTGGGGTCGGGCAGGGCTACCATGTCGCTCTCGTCGATCCGAGCAAAACCCTGAATTGAGGAACCGTCGAAGCCCATACCGTCACTCAATGCGCCTTCAAGGTGGTTGGCGGTGATGGCAAAGCTCTTCAGAAAGCCCAGAATGTCAGTGAACCACAGCCGTATGAATCTGATATTCTGCTCCTTTGTCGTCTTAAGCACGTACTTCTTGGCGTCTTCTGCTTTCTTGGTCATAGTGTTCTCCTCCAATTAGCCAGAAGGCTAAGGCAGGATTTCCCATATCTGGTGTTGTGGCTATGTTAAACGCCTGATGGCTCGCTGTCAAGGCCTCTAACAGGCCCAAAACCAACTCCTCACTTCACTCGCTGGACCCGTCACGACTTGCACTCATAGAAAGCATCCAGCAACAAGGCACCTTGTGCAATACTGAAAGAAGGACAACGCCAGGTTCTCCGATGTGTCGGCCTGTTGCTCCAGAGCCCGCCGCGGCGCATTGGACACGCCCTGTAGTGCGTGCTAGAATCTACGCTATCGAAATGGACTGGCCAGACTGCGAGTCCATCCACACGGCTAGTTCTCTGCCCCACCTGACACTGCGGTAAATGGTCCCGAGGAATCATCGAAGCTGTTGATTACGAACAGCGGTGGAGGCGAAGGCGTGGGAGACTGGCCTAGACAAGTTGGAGGTGATGACGGTCTTCAAGATGACCTTCGCAGACGGGGCAGTGCGAGATGGCCTGACGAACATTAATACCGGGGGATGAGAGAGCTGGTGGAGGGAAACAACTGAGGGCTCTTGGAAGGCCCGGTGCATGCTTGAGCAAAGAAAGGGGGGCAACTAAGCTATGAAAGATGCAGTGGCGATGAACATGAACGAAATAGTCCAGTTCCTGGGAAAGCCTGCGGAGGAGTTTACCAAACAAGACCTCATCAAGTTCATCGTAGAGAAGAAGATTCAGGTGGTCAACTTCCGGCATGTAGGGGGAGATGGCAGGCTAAAGACCCTCAACTTTGTGATTACCGGCAAGACTGAGCTGGACCGCCTGCTATCAGTAGGAGAAAGGGTAGACGGGTCCAGTCTACTGCCTTATATAGATGCGGCCTCAAGTGATTTGTATGTTATTCCCCGTTACAAGACCGCCTACCTGAACCCGTTCTCCCCCATTCCTACCGTAGACATACTTTGCTCTTACTACACGAAGGAAGGGGTCCCGCTACCAAGCTCTCCGGAGAACGTCGTTGGAAAAGCTCATGAGGCACTGAAGAATAGCACCGGGCTAAGCCTCGAGGCCATGGGGGAACTCGAATACTATGTTTTCTATGACAGCCAGCATCTCTACCCCGTTACGGCTCAGAGGGGTTACCAGGAGTCTTCCCCATTCTATAAGTGGGAAATGCTCAGATGTGAGGCTATGCAGGCTATCGCCCAGGCAGGAGGAAACATCAAGTATGGTCACTCCGAGGTCGGCTATATCGCCGGAGAGGACCACGATATGGAGCAACATGAGATTGAGTTTCTTCCTGTGCCTATAGAGGATGCGGCCGATCAGATTGCTATTGCCAAATGGATTTTGAGGATGACCGGGTATAAGTACGGGGTGACGATCTTATTTGCCCCCAAGATCATGGTTGGACATGCCGGTAGCGGTCTTCATATCCACACGAAACTGGTCAAGGATGGGAAGAACATGATGACCGAAGGAAGCCAGTTGAGCGATGTGGCCAGAAAGGCTATCGCAGGCTATCTAACCCTGGCTCCCTCGCTGACCGCCTTTGGCAATACCGTCCCTACTTCCTATCTGAGGTTGGTCCCACATCAAGAAGCGCCGACAAACATATGCTGGGGTGATAGGAACCGGTCTGTCCTAGTGAGAGTCCCGCTAGGATGGTTAAATGTTGATAACATGGCGAGAGATGCCAATCCGCAGGACAGGGGGGAGGCTTCCGGGCTTGTTGACAGTCAGACGGTAGAATTCCGCTGCCCTGACGGTTCAGCCGACATCTATCTGCTACTGGCTGGCCTGGCAGTAGCTGCTCGACATGGCCTGGAGATGAAGGATCCGTTGGAGCTGGCCGACAAACTCTACGTGGATGTAAACATCTTTTCCGCTGAGCACAAGGGAGTCCAGGAGAGACTGCCTCAGTTGCCCACCTCATGCTGGGAATCAGCAGAAAGCCTCTTGAGAGACCGTGAGATATACCAGCGGGACGGTGTCTTTTCTCCCACGGCAATAGATGGGATAGTGAAGAAGCTCAAGAGTTACGACGACAAGGACCTGAGCGAGAGGCTGTACGCTAAGGGAGACGAGATCAAGAAGCTGGTCGACGAGTATCTGCACTGCTCGTAACCTCGAACGTCGTCGGCACACGACTAGACAACAGGCTCCGTCGCGGCGTCATGACGGAGCCCGCTCATCCGGTCAAACTGGAGGCTTAACCCGCCAGGATACTCATCGCCTCTTCCCTGTAAGCGTTCATCAGATAGGGTATTCCGGTGACTTCGGCGCATTCCTCAGTCAGGGACATAAGCTCACGCCGGGTAATAGCGGGGACGCTGAAGCATCTGGCGCCCGCCATCAGTTGCTGCAGCCCCACCCTGATTTTCTCGCCGTAGCTGTAGATTCCTACGGCACCTAGAGGGATGTTCTTCATTTCATCGGCGCCTACCACTTTCTTGACGTCCTCGTAGCAGACAAAGATCTCTTCGGGGGTTGCGCCGAATTGCTTGACTGTATTTGGCAACTCGCCATCTTTGATCCATTCCTGGATATTCTTGCCAACCATACCCGGAATCATCAAAGCCCGCCCCATGCATACGGCCTTGGTGAAAGGTGCACCAAGGGCAAGCGCCTTGAATACGCCGTCTTCGCTGCTGAATCCTCCAGCAAAGGCCAAATCAGGTACTCGCTCGCCTTTATCGGATAACAGCTTGCAGAACTCGTAAGCCGCGGCGTGCAGATAGAGACTCGGCATGCCCCATTCCTCCATCATGCGCCAGGGGCTCATTCCAGTGCCACCACCAGCGCCATCTAACGTGAGGAGGTCGATCTTGGCTTTCGAGCCCCACTTGATGGCCATAGCCAGCTCTCGCAGACCGTAGGCACCCGTCTTCAACGTAATGCGTTTGAAGCCCAGATCCCTTAAGCGCTGGACCTCGACATGAAAACCTTCCTCATCGATAAAACCAAGGCGGCTGTGGCGTTCAAACTCCCTCAGAGACCCATCCCTGTAGGCTGCCTGGGTAACAGCATTCGAAGGATCAGGGGTAACAATATATCCGCGTTTCTGGAGCTCCAATGCCCGCCCCAAGGTATTGACCTTGATCTCCCCGCCGATGCATTTCGCGCCTTGCCCCCACTTCAGTTCGATGGTATCCAAACCGTGCTTCTTGCGAACGTATTCAGCAACGCCCAACCTCGTATCCTCTACGTTCATCTGGACCAGGATTTCACCGTATCCCTGATGGTAGCGTCGATAAACCTCAATTCGGCGGTCCATATCTGGCGCGGAAGCAACTTTGCCTTTTGGGTCAAGCTTGAGCCCGGGGTCAATACCGCAAACATTCTCGCCACAGACCAGCGTAACCCCGGTGATGGCAGCGCCAATGGCGAAGTGCTCCCAGTTCTTACGGGCTACCTCTGTGGAGCCCAGGGCACCGGTAAAGATGGGGACCTTCATCTTGACCTTAATATCCCAGCCGTACTTGGCCTCCGTACTTACCGATGGGAACGTGGCGGTATCCGGATCGGCGATAACACCAGGCGGCAGCCCTTCTGCTCCTAAGGCATATCCCTGGATATTGAGGTGCGAGTAATCAACCGGATAGTCCTTATCACCTCCCGCAGTGATTTCACCGTAGGGTCCCGGATAAATCAGCTCCCGACCGCGAAAGGATGCCTTGAACACCTCACAGTTGCCTGTGCAACCGTCAACGCAGCGGGTGCAGAGGCCGCTCATGGGGACTATGCTTCTGGAGCGATTCGCAGTCCTGGTGGCGTCATTTGAGTTCGGTCGTTGTAGATTCATTCTTCAGCGCTCCTTTCTCCGATGTCGTTTTTCGTCGATGGTCTAGCCAGTCTGTAGGGCAAACGGCAGCCGTTTGCCTACCATCAGCATAACCCATTATGGGCACAATGTCAAGACCTTTTGTTGGATGGGTAACACCTAGCGCCCATGGGCCGCGTTATCGATCTTAGCGCCCATAAAGCAGATTGCTTTGTTTGCATGAGGGTCAGCCACTATTTGCGCGTACAAGCCCCTGGCGGACGAGGGAACATCAAGCAAATGTACCACATCGCTGAATTCGACCATGTCGGGCAGGAGGTCGG
>Ga0209986_10005097_pt1 | contig 10960 bp, 11 predicted proteins | sample BlataG_FD_183168 | JGI IMG/M metagenome (GOLD analysis project Ga0209986, IMG submission 183168) | Deep subsurface microbial communities from Black Sea to uncover new lineages of life (NeLLi) - Black_00105 metaG (SPAdes) (version 2) | ecosystem: Environmental > Aquatic > Marine > Oceanic >...
GGGAACTTTAGCCAAGTTTAAAGAAAAGGGAGCCAAAATTTTTATGTCCTATCTTTGTGATGGGAGTATGGGCCATTTCGAGATCCCAGGCCCTGAACTAGCAAAAATTAGAAAAAAGGAGGCTGAGAACTCAGCCAAAATCTTAGGAGCCGAGATTCAGGGAGGAATATTTCCCGATCTTGATATTCATCCGGATAAAGAATCGAGGAAAAAGGTGGTGGACCTCATTAGAGTTGCTCGACCAGACCTCGTCATCACTCATTCTCCTAATGATTATCTATGCGATCACACTACAGCCTCGAAGCTAGTCCTCGATGCCAGTTTTATCGCCACTTTACCTCACTATAAGACAGATCATAAACCCCACAGTTTAATTCCCCCTATCTTCTTTATGGATACCCTCGCCGGGGTAGATTTCATTCCCACAGAATGGGTTGATATTAGCGACTTTATCAAAATTAAGGAGAAAATGCTTCTCTGTCACCAATCCCAGTACAATTGGCTTAAGGAACACGACGGAATTGATTATATAGATTTTATGAGGAAGGTTGCCTCTTTTCGGGGACTACAATGCGGAGTTCCTTACGCCGAGGGTTTCCGAGCCTATTCAGTCTGGGGCAGGATCAAACCAAAAAGACTGCTTCCCTGAGCTTCTCTTGCTCTTTAAATTCATCTAAACCGCCGAGGTATGTACTGGAGAAATTACATTTCGGTGGAGTATATCTTTTAACTTTCTTTTGGGTACATGAAGCAGCCCTTTTTTATCTTTCCAATATTTAACTGAATTTTCGAAAGGTTCGAGAACTGGACTTTCGTTGGGATAACCTAAGGCAATAACTAAGTTAATTATATATTTTGGGGGAATATGAAGTGCTTTTCTCAACTTTTCTCTGTCAACGGAACCAAAACAGCAGGAACCCACCCCCTCTTCAAGAGCCGTTAAGATGATGTTTTCTACCGCCATCCCCACGTCATGGTCAAATCCCTTCGTCTTCACCTCTTGATTAATCAACACGATGATGTAAGCGGTGGGCCTCTGTGAGGCAGGTGGTGCGCCGTCCGAAATATACCCGGCCCACTGTAGAGTACCGAAAACTTCATCCAATAGATCCTCCTCATCAACAATCAGGTACTCACAAGGCTGTAGATTGGCCGCTGATGGAGCAAGTCTGGCCGCATTGACACATTTCTCTAAAACTTCATAGGAAACTTTTTTCTTTTGGAAACGCCTAATTGTCCTGCGTTTGAGTATCATCTGGTATATGTTCATTTCAATCCTTTCAACTTAGCCCAAAAGATCCCAGGACCCTTCCACCTCATATTCTTCTTTGATCAAACGTTCCATCTCCAGGGCCACCTTCTTCTGGGCTGCCTCAATATCATCGGGATCTTGAGCAAGGGAACGCTCGTAAGCCTGTCTGATAGAGGTTCCAATGTTGATCTTGGTTATTCCATTTTGAATAGCCTTCATTACGTATGATTTTTGAATTCCTGATCCCCCATGAAGAACTAAGGGAACTCTGGTTACTTCCACCAATCTTTTAAGATGTTCTATATTAAGGCGGGCGAAAATTTTTTCTTTATCCTTAGCTGCTCCACTTATGGCTCCATGGACATTCCCTATGGCTACTGAAAGCCAGTCTACCTTGGTCTCTTTTACGAAACGCTCGGCTTCCTCGATCCTGGTAAATCCTTTTCCAGTATGGAAAAGCTCCTCATAGGGAGGAAGAGGGCCTTCCTCATGACCCAGAACTGCTCCCAGTTCAGCCTCAACTGGTACATCTTTTTGGTGAGAAAGCTCCACTACTTTTCGGCTAGCAACAATGTTTTGCTCCAGAGGCAGTCTGGAGCCATCAATCATCACCGAATCATATCTTAGTTCCAGGGCAGCTCGTATTAAAGACTGCCAATCTACCCGCAGGCCATCCTCATCGATTACCGGGATATGATCCAGATGAAAACGGCTGAATCTTCTATCGGCCAGGGCATAATACTCCTCGGCAACTCTTTGAAAACTCTGGGATCCGAATTTCTCTACATCGGGACGGGCAACCTCTACCAGCCCAAAGGTACGGGTGGATTTCAAGGTATCCACTATGGGTCTGACCATAGGAACATAGGCAACATTGAAGGCAGGAATAAGAATTCTCTTTTGGTAGGCCTCTCTCATAATCTTAGCCACGGGGGTCTTTTCTGTAATCATTATGATCCACTCCTTCGGTAAGTATTCAGTGAACCCCGTCATTTTTGGTAGTCGCAAGGCTCAGAGCCTGCGCACCCTAAAGGGTGCGGCTACCCTGAAAATTCAATGTGACACGGCGTTTACTGAGCATTTACCTCCTTCGACTCTTAAAGGTAAAATCCAGTCTTAGTCTATCATAGGTGAGGGTAGACTGTCAAATGCTTTATTCGTATCTCAGAGCTTCGACAGGGTTGAGTTTGGAAGCCTTGTTGGCCGGATAAATGCCAAAGAAAAGACCGACTACCGTGGCAAATCCCAGGGCCAGAGCTATTGCCGGAAAAGAGACTACAGTAGTCCATCCCCCGATCGAGGCAGTTATTATTGATCCTATCCACCCAGCAGCTATCCCAATGACTCCTCCTAGCAGACAGAGAACCAAAGATTCCCAGAGGAACTGAAGGAGAATATCCGACCTCTTAGCCCCCACGGCCATCCGGGTACCGATCTCCCGAGTTCGTTCGGTAACTGAAACCAACATAGTATTCATGATGCCAATTCCTCCCACCAAAAGAGAGATTGCCGCAATACCCACCAGCATCACGGTGAAGGTCTGCATGACACTCCCCATAGTGGAAAGAAGCTCCTCCTGGCTGAAAATCCTGTATTTGGTGTCATCCTGAAATCTCCGGTAGAGGATGGCATCGATCTGTTCGGTGGCCTCACTGGCAGCTTCTTTACTCTTGGCCTGGATCGAGAAACTATTCACGTATTTGGTCTGGAGGAGTCTCTTCTGAGCGGTGGTAAGAGGAATAAAGGCCTGCTCATCAAAGTGAGAGAACATCACCTGTCCCTTGGACTCCATCACCCCAATCACCCGGAACTTGTATCGACTTGACGGGCCGTTTACCATAATACTCTGGCCCAAAGGATCCTCGTCCCCAAAGAGATCAGTAGCTACTTCCTGACCGAGGACAATGACGGTACGAAGACTCTTAAGGTCCCGATCATCGATGAACTTTCCCTCCTCGACCCAGAAATTGAGGACGTCCTGATACTCAGGAGTAACGCCATTGACCTGGATTTCTGCATTTTTGTCCCGATACTGAAGGAGAAGTCTTCTATTTACTACTGGTACTACCCGTTTGACCGCTGAGGCTCCCTTGAGAATCTTCTCTCCATCCGCCACGGTAAAAAGGTCGGTAAGTGTTCGAGCTCGCATTCCTCTAGCTCCTCCTCTTCTTCCCGGGCTGACATTGATGAGATTGGTTCCCAGAGCCTCAATTCTTTCCGAGATACTCTTCTGGGAACCCTGAGTTATGGAGATAATTATAACCACTGCCGCTATACCAATGATAATTCCGAGCATAGAGAGAAAGGACCGCCTCCGGTTGGCATTTAACCCTTCTAAGGCACTGGTAAAGGTTTCAGTAAACTTCATTTTTCGCCTTTATACTCCTCAAAGCATGAGAATTCCTGAAAGACAGAAGTCAGGTTTACCTTCGTCTTTCATCGTGCTCAATTAATCCGTCTCTTAAATAAACGGTTCTTTGTGCAAGTTCACTTACGTATCGTTCGTGAGTGACCACAATCAGAGTGTGTCTCTGTTGGTGAAGTTTTTGAAAAAGCTCCAAAATCCCTTCCCCGGTTTTGCTGTCAAGATTTCCAGTGGGCTCATCTGCCAGAATAAGAGAAGGATTAGTTACCAGGGCTCTGGCTATGGTAACTCTCTGTCTTTCGCCTCCCGAGAGCTCATTGGGCCGGTGATAAAGGCGGTGAGCCATTTCTACTCTCTCCAGAGCAACCCTCGCCCTTTCGGCTCTTTCCCTCCGATTTACCCCCGCATAAGTCAAGGGAAGTTCCACATTTCTAAGGGCTGTAGAGCGAGAAAGAAGATTAAACTGTTGAAAGACAAAACCGATTTTCTTATTGCGGATCTCCGCCAGGGCATTATCTTTTAACTTTCCCACTTCCAGATCGTCTAAGAAAAGTTTACCCGAGGTGGGCCTATCCAAACAACCCAGAATATGCATCAGAGTCGACTTACCCGATCCCGAAGGCCCGGTTATGGAGACGAATTCTCCCTCTTTAATCTCGAAACTTATTCCCTGCACTGCCGCTATTTCGATCTTCCCTACCCGATAGGTCTTATTAATGTCGATTGCCTGGATCATATTCTTTTTTTCCTCTGCTGAAAATCTCCCCCAACGTCTTCTCGGTCAGTGAAGGGGAAATCTCATTCCCGGTCTCCTCTGCTCACCCTCACGCTGTAATCTTCGCTGTTCAATGAGCTTCTCGAGACCAGAAGAGATAACCGCCTCCCCCTCCTCCAGACCGGCCTTGATCTCGACATTGGTTTCATCGGAGATCCCCAGATTGACCTTACGCTGAGTGGGACTACTCTCTTTAGATACCATCACGAAGTTGCCTCTCTCAGTTTCACTGACCGCCTCTACCGGGAGAAAGAGGACATTTTTGGCCTCTCCCACAATGATATCGGCACTGGCAGTGAATCCTGGCTTTAGCTTGGGGTCTATTTTTTCGAGTTCAATTTTGACTTCTACCACCACCAATCCCTCAGAACTGGTGGTTTCTGGCGCAACATACACGACATTCCCCAGAAAAACCTCCTCAGGATAGGCATCAATCGTCACCTCTGCCTTTTGTCCCAACTGGATTTGGGCAATATCGACTTCATCCGCGGTAACCTCGGCAAAAAGTCTTGAGGTATCAATCAGTCGCAAGATTGCTTTAGAACCGGAGACCGCTTCTCCTGCCACTATTTCCCCCTTCTCAACGTAGGTTTTGGAGACCATCCCCGGAAAAGGAGCCTTCAAAACCGTATCTTCTAAATCCTTTCTCTCAAGCTCGAGTTCAAGCTTTCTTTCCTTGAGCTGCCTTTCTTTTTCTTCAACCACATTCTTAGGAGAACCGAGTCTGGCTGACTCTAACTCCGATTCTGCTTCCTTGAGGGCGTTTTCTGCCCTCAGCAGGGATAATCTTTCCTCTTCGTCCTCTAATTTAGCCAGAGTCTGTCCTTCTTTTACATAATCTCCTTCCTCGACTACAATCTCCTTGATTCGGCCAGCTTTACTGAACTTCACTTCCTGACTCGCCTGGCAGGAAAGAGAACCAGTGGCGGAGACAATTCTGGCAATATCTCCTCGTTGCACGGTAACTAAAGACCCTTGCTGCTGAAGCTCCTCTTTTTTGGAAAATAAAAATCGGGAGCCAAGACCTATGCCTCCGACGGCTACGATCACGCCAATTATTATCCATAAAATCCATTTCTTCACTAAATTCTCCTTGACTGTTAAAGCTTCCTTCCTAGGCTTTTTAGAAATGTTGATCCGGCAGTTTCATAATCCAATATTGCATCTAAAAGGTCTATCTCGGCCTGTTTAAAGTTAGTCTCTTTTTCTCTAAGCTCATTCTCGGTGATACCACCACCGGAAAATCTTCTTCGGGCTATCTCCAGATCTTTTTCAGACCAATTCTGCGAGAGTCTGAGAAGCTCAATTCTTCTCGACCCTCTCTGAAGATCAAAAAAGGAGTTTCTTGCCTCGGCTCTGATATCCCTTCTAAGCTTTTCCAAATTAAGATAAATCCCTTTTAATCTAGTTTCCGCTGTTTCAACTTCCGCTTTACCTTCTCCTCCATCCAACAGAGGAATCTGGAAGATTAAGGAGGCCTCGTATTCCCCCTTTTCTAGTTCAGTGTAGCTGTAGCCTCCAGAAAGATTGAGCGAAGGTGATCTTTTGCTTTTTACCAGGGCTAAGTCAAGCTCACCTTCCTTCATGGTGAGCTCTTCTTGTTTTATCTCCAGGCGATTGACCAAAGCTTCCCTCACTGCCTCCTCAAGATTTAGCTCCAGCGGTTCTGGCTCATAGTTAGATTCTGCTATCCATTCAATCTGAGCCTCGGGATTTATCCCTAAAAGATCCTTAAACTCTCCTGAATACTGAAAGAGCTCATCCTGGCTCTGGAGAATTACCTCTTCGGCATCAGCGACCTTCATTTGACCCTCCAATAGATCCACATCACTGGCCGATTGGTTCTCCCATTTATCTTCAACTACCAAAAGATCTTCCCTGGCTTGCTTCAGGTAAAGTCTGTTTAATTCGATTTTCCTTTGTTGCTTCAGAATCTCATAGAAATTGACGGTTACTTCAAGCTTCAAGCGATTTTTCTCTTCCTCCAGAGTAAGTCTTTTTTGCCTTAAATCGAGGAGCGATTTCTCCAGCGCCAGGTAAGAAGAATCAACTCTGGGATGAGGTAGAATCTTCTGAGCAAGAATTAAGGACCAACTAGTATTGATTCTTTCATCCTCCCCCTGTTCCTGCTCTAAGGTGAGACTGTAGGTGGTTCCCCTCTCTGTCAGGAGACTGGCCGTCAAACCAGCCTGCGGCTCATAATCAAGCGAGTCAAGTTTTCCCGCCCAGGTGCCCGGGGCGAGCTTCAGGTTTAGTTTTGGCATGAAGGAGGCCTTGCTTTGAGCAACTTTGGATTCCGTCTCCTGAAGCTGGATTTCAGTAATTCTAATATCGAGATTATGATCAAGTGCCTGTTTGACACTCTCACTTAAAGTTAGCTTAATCGGTGGTTGGGCAGACCAAGCTGGGGGCGATAGAAGAAAAAGCGACCCCACAACCAGAAAAGCAGCCCTCATCTTCATCATCGATGCCCCCTTTAAGAAGGTTTCTCTGTTTTCTCTTGAATTTTCTCGAGTTCGCCCCCTATAGCCCTAATAAACTGTCTCTTGGCTAGATTAGCGGTAAAAAGCGCTTCCAGAGCGTTTATCTTTGCTTGAGTGAGTTCAATCTGAGAATCTAGTAGATCAGTCGCAGTAATGAATCCTGCCTTATACTGAGCCTGGGAGATTCGATAGCTCTCCTCCTTTTCTTCCACTTCTTTTTTAGTAATCGGAACGTTGGCCTCTTTCACTTTCAAACTGAGGAAAGAACTGGTGATCTCTAGAGGAATTGAAGTCATTAGCTGTTCCAGATTTACCTTCACTTTTTCAAGTTCTATTTTTGCCTTCTTTTTCTCGATTTCAGAGGTGTATTGGTTCTGCTTAAGACTTAATTTCAGTTTGGCAAATTCAAGACTATCCCCAGCCTCAACAATCTCGTACCTATTGTTCATAGCCTTTTGGATACTCTCCTCCAGGTTTATCTCTAATGTTTCCAAAGAAAAAGTATCGGTGAGTTTAACCGGTAGATCCAGGGGTAGCCCCAGGACATTGTTGAAATCCATTCTAGCGTAAGTGAGGTCATTTTCAGCCTGGGTTAGGTCCCGTTGAGCCTGGGAAAGGTCTACTTCGGCTTGCATGACGTTCAACTCGCTGGCATCTCCCAGAGAGAACTTATTCTTCACTATCTCCAGATTCTCCTTGTTTTGCTCAACCGAGATCTGTTCAATTTGCACTTTTTCCTCGGATTTCAAAACTTCAAAGTATCGGTCAGTTATCCCCTCCAGCATCAACTCTTTCTCTTTCTCCTCAAAGGCATCTTGAGCTTTCTTAAAGTTAAGTTCAGCATTTTTTAGGGTGACAATCGAAGTTTTGAGCAAATTACTTATTTTAGCCTCCTCATATTCTGTCTCCTTGAGGCTTAGATCATAAGCCGCCTCCCTCAGGTCGAGATTGTTCTCAAGGCCTATGACGATACTCTCCTCTAGACTTAACTGTCTCACTTTAGGTTCCTCGGCTCTGGAACTAAAGGAAGTTAGAGCAACCAACAATGCCACTGCGCCAAAAAGTGAGCTTTTTCTCATTCTAACATCTCCTTTTATTGGTTATTTACTATCCTATAATTATGAACATATCTCAAATTATGGCAAGTCCCTGCCCTGGAAAAAAATCGGGGGAGGCTTCACCCTCCCCCTTCATCGTTGACTATTTTCCGCTATCGCCAGCAGCCATGACCAGCCATAGCCCCTTTGCGACCCATAGCTTTGCCAAATCCCCGACCTAAACCCAATCCGGGGAGCTTCTCGAGCTGCTCGCTGGTGAGAAGGCTTTTTAGCTTCAACCGGAATTCAATAGTTTTCTTCTGGATTTCAGCCTGAATGGGCGCCATCTCATCCACCAAGGCATAGACTGTGGTCAGATCGGGAGACTCCTCCAGGAGAAGTTTTTGGATCTCCAGCCTCTTTCTGGCAAGCTCCATGCGCCGCTCTAAGGTCTCCTCTTTAAAGGTGAGCCTTAAATTAGCTATCTTCTCTTTCTGCTCCGCGGTTAAGTCTAATCTGCTTGCCCGATCGACGGTCTGTTTTCCTGTCCAGCCCTTGCCGACGAATTTTCGGCCTTGGGAACGACGGGTTTTAGTTCCCGAGCCGTAAGCGGCGGCGCTGCCAACCAATCCTGTTATCACCAAACCTGCTAGCAGTAAAACTAGCCATTTCTTTCTCATCACTAACCTCCTTAAGATCTATTTTTCAACAGTTAAAATCTTCCTCTTTTAAATCTCATCCACGGCCTTCCAGGATGCAACCTCTTTCTTATCAGGGAGAAAAACTTAGCCTGCTGCTCTGGAGTTAAGAGAGATCTTATCTCTACCAGATGATTTATCGTCTCTCTTTGAAGCTCAGTCTGAAGGGAGGCAATTTCACTCACCTTATTGGTGATTTCTTTCTCACTTGAGGGAGACTCTCCCAGGAGCTCACTTAATTCAGTTCTTCTTTGGCGAAGCTCAGTTCTGATCTTCTCTACCCTGGCATAAAATGATCGATCTAGGGACTCTATCTTCTTTTTTTGAGATTTAGATAGAGAAAGATAACTAGAGATAAAATCGACAGGGGATGGTCGTAAAGTTTCCTTCTTTAATAATCGAGGAATGTATAAGCCTAATAAAATGCCGCTAGCAAAGACAACTACCAAAATGATGACTACTTTTTTTCTCATCCGTTTTCTACCTCCTCTGCGCTAGCTAAGTTAAGGTAAATTTCGGGGAGAGAACCTGTAGGAAGGTCCTGAAAACTGTCTAATCCGATTGAAGTTAAATACCTTTCTTCTTTTAATTTAACAGTTGGAGAGGGTATGATCTTCTCCACAGAGCTCCCCACAAGAACCCCTATGATCAAAACGGCAGCAACTGCCGCTGGTAAGGCGGCGTGAACGAGTCGTCCAAAAATAGCTTGAGGCAGAAGCTTTCTTTCTCCTGAGGAGTGGATTCTCTCCCAGAGATTAGCCAGAAAATCCTCAGAAGGTTTCAAGTAATCCTGACCCTTAAGAAGACAAAAACTCTCATTCAATAAGTGTGCCTCTTTCCTGCACTCAGCACATTGACTGAGGTGTTTCTTTATCAAGAGCTTTTGTTTTTCTCTGAGCTCCCCATCTAGATAAGCTACCAATTTGCGTCTTAGTCTCTTGCACTTCATGTTACTCTCTATTAATATAAACACGGAATTTGTTAAAAACCCCCGCTGCTTTCTCTTGTTAAGTAGGGACTGAGCTTTTCTTTTAAATTTGTTCTTGCCCAATAGAGACGCCTCTCCACGCTCTTTACCGAACAACCTAAGATTCTGGAGATCTCCTTATAAGAGAGTCCTTCATATATCTGAAGAATGGTAGCCATCCTTTGCTTGGCCGGTAAAGAATCAATCGCCTTTCTTATTAATGCATTTCTTTCTTTTTTTTCCAAAATCTGCTGAGGTGAAGGAGCAGCATCGGCAATTTTCTCGATCAACTCCTCCTCTTTTTCTTCTCCTGCTGAAATAGGTTTACTCAGCGAGACAGTCTGAAGTTTTGCCTTTTTTCTTATTTCGTTGAGACAAAGATTGGTAGTAATCTTGTATAACCAGGTAGTAAATTTTGCCTTTGCTTGGTACTTTTTTGCTGCCCGGTATACTCTTAAGAAAACTTCAACAGCTAAATCTTCTGCCTCATCTCTCTCACCAATAAATTGATAGATAATATTTATAATGCTCTCTTTGTGCTTTTGCACGAGTTTTTCAAAGGAGGAAATATCACCCTTTTGAAACTCCAGCATTAAACTGACATCGGAATCCAGCATCCTTCTCTCTTTTTTATCAACCCGAATTTTCGGAAAAATCCCCGTTTTTATTAAAAATGGTAGAATCAGGTCCCTCTATAAACTCAGTCGCATTTTGCTATATACTTTCGCCAAAGTCAAAGGAAATCAAGTCAAAAAAATCGGGGGAGGTTTTACCCTCCCCCTTCATCTATGTAAAAGGAGAGAAGATGAAGTTTTCCCTCCATCATTAACCTTTCGGTTTATCGCTAGCAGCCAGGATAACCCATAGGCCCTCTGTGTCTCATAAGTCCACCGAATCCCCGATCTAAACCCTCCCGGGAAGCTCCTCTAGCTGCTGCTTGGTAAGAAGATCTCTTAAGGGTAAATCTCCTTTTACCTGTTAGTTTATTCATTAGACTACCAAAGGAGAAAAATGTTCCATCACAGCTTTCTATTTTCCCTTAGTGGTGGGAGGTGTAATTTTTACCATCGGACTGGAGGTAAGTATTCATCGGTTCGCCCATGTCGAATTAAAATTACTCTCATCTTTTTCAGGCTACCTCTCGCAAGACACCGGTTTGCAATCTCAAAACAGCAGTTTTACGGATTGATTCAAAAACGATATTTTATAAAATCCCAGGCAAGAAAATCCCCGAGTTTATTCGTGGGGAGGAATTGTATGGAATATAAACATTCTCGTAATCAGGTATTTTTGATTAACTACCATCTTGTTTGGTGTCCTAAAAGAAGAAAGAAAGTGCTTGTTAATAAAATAGCTAAACGTCTAAGACTATTCAAAAATATA
>Ga0209986_10005100_pt1 | contig 10957 bp, 10 predicted proteins | sample BlataG_FD_183168 | JGI IMG/M metagenome (GOLD analysis project Ga0209986, IMG submission 183168) | Deep subsurface microbial communities from Black Sea to uncover new lineages of life (NeLLi) - Black_00105 metaG (SPAdes) (version 2) | ecosystem: Environmental > Aquatic > Marine > Oceanic >...
TCCGGGCCCGTTGTAGGAACGAGAGAACAAACGTATGCCACAGCCGATAGTAATGGTGAGTAGCTACCCGCCGCGACTGTGCGGGATTGCCACCTTCTGCGAGGAAGCCCGGCAGTTTATCCAGAAGCACAACCCCGACCGGGACGTGCTGGTCATCAGCCACACCGACGGCGCGGGCGATGGCGTCATACCGATAATGGACATCGCCAAGCGGAGCTGGTGGCGTCCCGTCGCTGATGAAATACACCGCCTCGACCCTTACGTGGTCCACGTGGAACACGAATACGGACTGTACGAGCACCTCGACGAGCGAGGCCAAGGCGACAACAACGAGGGCCTGCTGGACCTGCTGGACGCCATCAGCGACGTGCCGAAGATCATCGAGCCTCACACGGTGCATGGCCGACTGACGAACTTCGAGGCGGACTTCCTCTACAAGATGTGCGAGCGCGTCGAGGTAGCTCTCTTCAAGTGCCACTATCAGAAGTGGCGGCTGGACTGGAACTTCACCGGGCGCGGCTGGACGACGCCGCTGAACATCATGGTCGTGCCACACGGGGCCATGCCGGATATGGCCAACACCCTGGCTGAGGTCGTCGCGCTGCGGCAGGAGCTTGGCCTAGATGAACTGCCGTACCTTTCAAAGCACCTTGTCGGCCTGATCGGGTGGATACAGTCCAACAAGCGTTGGGACATTCTGACGACGATGTGGGAGGACATCGCCGCCGAGGTCTATGACCGCACGGGCGTGGAGTGGGACCTGCTGGCCGCCGGGGCCATGCGAGACCCCAACCATCTGGCCGACTATGAGAAGTACAAAGGCGATGTGGAGTTGCTGGAAAAGAAGGGCTTGGCGCACTATTTCGAGTTCATCCCGCGCGGCGACATCTACTACAAAATGATGGCCGTCTGCGACTTCATCGTCCTGCCCAGCACCGACGAGACACAGTCCGGCACGCTCGCGCGGATCATATCGCTCAACAAGCCCTACGTGACGACCGCGCCAATGGAGGGCCTGACCGCCCAGACCCTCGAGAGCCGCGGGGGCCTGCTGTTCACCACCAAGCAGATGCTCAGAGAGCGCGTCATCGAGATGGCGTGCAACGAGGGCCTGCGAATGGAGTTGGGAAACAACCTCAAGACGTACCTGGACAACGTCGTCTCGTGGGACGTGGTCGCCGGCCAGTACAATGAGGCCTACCGCCTGGCCGGCCAGGCCAACCAGTCCGGCATACCGATAGAACTGCCCAAGGAGTTCTAGCCGGCTGCGCCGGACATTCGAAATTCCAAGATGCAAGATACAAAGGTCTTCATTTCGCGGGCGACCGGAGCATGCCGACGGCTTTGTATCTTGTCTCTTGTGTCTTGCTTCTTCAGATTTCGACCTGCCCCCTGACAGATCGCAACAACGGCGGTCAGCTCAGCAACGCCTCGAGGTCTTCGGCCGGTGTGGTGATCGGCGCGATGTTGAACGTGTCCACCAGCACCTTCAGCACAGCCGGGCTCACGAAGGCCGGCAGCGACGGGCCGAGGCAAATGTTCTGAACGCCCAGGTGCAGCAGCGTCAGCAGAATGCAGACGGCCTTCTGCTCGTACCAACTGAGCACCATCGACAGAGGCAGGTCGTTGACGCCGCACTCCAGCGCCCCGGCCAGGGCGACGGCTATCTGAATGGCCGAGTACGCGTCGTTGCACTGGCCAATGTCCAGCAGCCGCGGAATGCCGCCGATGTCGCCGAAGTCCAGCTTGTTGAACCGGTACTTCCCGCAGGCCAGCGTGAGTATCACGCAGTCGTCGGGCACGAGCTGGGCGAACCGGGTGTAGTAGTTTCGGCCGCTCTTGGCGCCGTCGCAGCCCCCGACCAGGAAGAAGTGCCTGATCTTGCCTTCCTTGACGGCGGCGATGACGTCATCGGCGACGGACATCACGGCGGCGTGGCCGAAGCCGACCGTGATCGACTTCTCCTTGGCGTCTTCGGCGAAGCCCACGGCCGCCAGCGCCGCTTCGATTACCGGCTCGAAGTTGCCATCCGAGATATGCTGCACGCCGGGCCAGGCGACCAGGCCCGCGGTGAAGATGCGCTTCTCATAATCCTCGGCCGGTTCTTGGATGCAGTTGGTGGTCATCAGAATCGCGCCGGGGAACTCGGGGAACTCGGCCTTTTGGTCCTGCCACGCTCCACCGTAGTTGCCCACCAGGTGCGGGAACTTCTTGAGCCCGGGGTACCCGTGGGCGGGCAGCATTTCGCCGTGGGTGTATACGTTCACGCCTCGCCCCTCGGTCTGCACGAGCAGGTCGTGCAGGTCCTTGAGGTCGTGCCCGGAAACGAGTATCGCCTTGCCGGCGACGGGCGTGACGCGCACTGCCGTCGGCTCCGGGTCGCCGTAGGCGCCGGTGTTGGCCGAATCCAGCAGGCCCATGACCTTCAGGTTCACCTCGCCGCAGCGAAGGACCATCGGCAGGAGCTTGTCGATGTCGGCTGCGTCGTCGGTGGTCAGGAAGTTCAGCGCCTCGTGGAAGAATGCGTAGACCTCGTCGTCCTCCCATCCGAGTATCTGGGCGTGGTCGGCGTAGGCGGCCGTGCCCTTCAGGCCGTAGACCAACAGCTCCTGCAGGCCGGCCACGTCCTCTCCGAGCGCCTCTCTGCGCGGCGCTATGCCGACCTTCTCGCCCTGTGCGATCAGGCCGGCCAAGTCGCCGGCCGGAGCGAGCTCTGCCGGGCCCGCTAGCGCGTCGGCCTTCGAGCCGGCCTTGTCGCACGCCGATTGATAGGCCATCAGCAGCTCATCCCGCAACTGCACGACGCAGTTGATGAGCCCAGCCAGCCTATCGGGATCGAAGTTGACGTTCGTCACCGTCGAGAATAGCGCTTCCACGACGGTCACGTCCGCGCGCCTATCCACCACACCCACGCCGCGCGCGCGGTGGGCGACCATCGCCAGGCCCTTCGTTGCGTGAATCAGCAGGTCCTGTAGGCTGGCGGTGTCCGCGTCCTTGCCGCATACGCCCTTTCTGGTGCAGCCTGCGCCCTTGGCCGTCTGTTCACATTGATAGCAGAACATGGTCATCGCTATCTCCTTACCTGTTGTCTTCTCTGGCCTTCTTGGTCGTCCCAGACAAATGCCGTTTCGTCACGCCGCAGCCGAAGCGGGCAAACGGCTAATCTGGCCTAAGTACTATCACTTCTCCATATTATTGTCAAGATTGGTCACAAGGCAACAAGAAAATCGCACAGAAATGGATTTCTTCCGCCCCTCGCCGCTGCCGGTGCACTAACCTACTTTACAGCCGTAAGATAGCTCCAGCCTCGCTCGAAGGCCTGGGTGTTGATCTCAACGGCTTTGTCTCCCTTTCGCCTGGAGGTCGCCTGCACGCCGGCCAGGGCCTTGTCCTGGTCGATCAGCTCGGTCTGGCTTAGCATCGCCGCGAAGATGACGACGTTGGCCGCCCGCACGTCGCCCAGCTCCAGGGCCATGTCCGAAGCCGGCACCAGCAGCACGTTGTCGCCAGCGGCCGAGGCGAGCGACTCGTTGACCAGCACCGTGCCCCGTCCCTGCATTTGCCGCAGGAAGCGGTCCACGCTTGGCTGGTTCATCAGCACGGCCGCGGTCGGGTGCTCGGCCATCGGCGTGGCGATGGGCTTGTCCGAGAGAATCACCTGGCAGTTGCTCGTGCCGCCGCGGACCTCAGCCCCGTAACTGGGGAAGAACGTAACGTGCTCGTATTCGTCCAACGCCAGGTTGGCCAGCAGCTTGCCGATGAACATCAGCCCCTGGCCGCCCGAGCCGGAAAACACGATCTCGTGGTGAGTCATAAGAGCTACTCCACTGTCCTGTCGCGGAATATTTTCACGGGGAAATACGCGCTGACGTTCGCCTTGACGTGCGCCATTGCTTCAGTGGGGCTCAGGCGCATGTACGTCGGGCACGGCGAGAGGACTTCCACCAGGCTAAAGCCCTTGCCCGCCAACTGGGCGTCGAACGCCTTGCGCAGCAGCGTCTTGGTCTTGCGGATGCCGCCGGGCCCGTCGATCATCGTGCGGGCGATTACGCACGGGGCTTCGAGCGTGTCGAGGATTTCGCACATCCTCAGCGGGTAACCCATCGTGGCCACGTCCCGGCCCTTGGGGGAGGTGGCCGTTACCTGTCCTGCCAGCGTCGTGGGGGCCATCTGCCCGCCGGTCATGCCGTAAACGGTGTTGTTGATGAAGATCGTCGTGTAGTTCTCGCCGCGGTTGGCGGCGTGGATGATCTCAGCCGTGCCTATCGACGCCAGGTCCCCGTCGCCCTGATAGGCCAGCACGAACGCGTCCGGCTTGGCCCGCTTGATGCCGGTGGCGACCGCCGGCGCCCGCCCGTGGGCGGACTCGGTGCAGTCCACGTCCCAGTACTCATAGGCGATCACCGAACAGCCCACCGGGGCGACAGCGATGGTCTTGTCGCGCAAGTGCATTTCGTCGAACAGCTCCGCCACCAGCCGATGCAGGATGCCGTGCCCACAGCCGGGGCAGTAGTGCATCGACACGTCTTCCAGGGCTGCCGGCCTGGTGTAAATTGCGGTCTCAGTCATAATGACGCTCCTCTACAGCAGGAGGTGGATTTCCTCGACGATGTCCGCCACGCTCGGGACGCCGCCACCCATTCTGCCGTGGAAGTGCGTGGGCACCTTGCCCTCGACGGCCAATTGCACGTCCTCGAGCATCTGCCCCCCGCTCATCTCGACGACCAGCACGCTCTTGACGTGGTCCAGATGGCTGCGGATGGCCTCGGAGGGGAAGGGGTACAGTGTCTGCGGGCGGAGGAGCCCGGCTTTGACGCCCTCGGCGCGAACGGCATCCACCGCGCCGCGCGACAGCCTGGCCGACGTGCCGTAGGCGACGAGCATGATCTCCGCGTCGTCCATGAGGTGCGGCTCATGGCGAGCTTCGTCCCGCTCGACGCGACGGAGCTTCTCTTGAATGCGGAGGTTGTTCTCCTCGACCTTGCCGGCGTAGTAGGAGCGGATGGTGCGTTTCTTTCTGCCGGCCGAGTCGCCGAGCGTCCACGGCTTGTCGGGCCTGACGGGCTCGGCCTCGGTGAGGACGAGGGGTTCCATCATCTGCCCCAGCCGGCCGTCGGCGAGGATAAGCACGGGGTTGCGGTACTTGTCAGCCAATTCGAATGCCAGCACGGCGGAGTCGTGCATTTCCTGCACGCTCGCCGGGGCGAGGACGATTGTGCGGTAGTCTCCGTGGCCTCCGCCGCGTGTGGCCTGGAAGTAGTCGGCCTGGCTGGGCGTGATATCCCCCAGTCCCGGCCCGGCCCGCATGACATTCACGATAACGGCCGGCAGGCAAGTCGCCGCGAGGTACGAGATACCCTCCTGCTTGAGGCTCACGCCCGGCGAGGAGCTGGAGGTCATGGCCCTTGCCCCGGTGGTCGCGGCGCCGAAGACCATGTTGATGGCGGCGATTTCGCTCTCGGACTGGATGAACACCCGCCCCTTGGCGAGCATGTTGGCCGCCATGTAGGCCGTCAGCTCGTTTTGCGGCGTTATCGGGTAGCCGAAGTAGCAGTCGCAGCCGGCGCGAATGGCCCCCTCGCCAAGGGCCTCGTTGCCCGTCATCAGGACGCGCTTAGCCATTGTCTTCCTCTTGGTCGGCTATTTCGAACAGTTCGATCGCCGCCTCGGGACAGACCGTCGCGCATGCCCGACAGCCCACGCAGTCGCCCGGGCGGACGCACTCGGCGAACGGCATGCCCTTGACGTTCATCCGGTCGGTCGTCATCGCCAGACAGTCCTTCGGGCAGAAGCTCACGCACAGGTCACAGCCCTTGCATAGGTCCTCACGAATCGCTATCCGGAACGTTCTCGCTCCGGCGGGCGACTTCTTGGTAGGTGCTGCCATATCAGTATATCCTTGCTTCGCTCTTTCCGGTGACGACGTCCAGTGCCGCCGCAGCGAGCGCCTGCATCTCCGAATTCTCCAAGATTATATAAACGGGGGCGACAAAGCTAATCATTCTACGCAGCCTGGCGACCAGCCGCTTGCCGCGGACCATGCCACCGGTGAGCACGATCGCGTCAACCTTGCCGGACATCGCCGCCGCCATCGCGCCTATCTGCTTTGCCACCTGGTAGATAAGTGCGTCGTACACCAGGGCGTGCTTCTTGTTGCCTGCGGCGGCGTTGGCCTCGATCTTCCGGCAATCGTTCGTGCCCAGGTGGGCCACAAGCCCCGCCCGGCGGGTCAGCAGCTTGGTCGCCTCGGCCAGGGACAGGCCCTTCTCCAGGCCGTAACGGTAGAAGTCCAAGGTGGTTATCGCCCCGCTCCGCTCGGGCGTGAAGGGCCCCTCGCCGTGCAGGCCGTGGTTCACGTCCACCACCCGCCCCCGCCGGTGGGCGCCGATGGTGATGCCCCCTCCCAGGTGGGCGACGATGAGGTTGCAGCGGCTGTAGGGCTTGCCCAGCCTGGCGGCGGCTTTGGCGGCGACGGCTTTGTGGCTGAGCGCGTGGAACGGGCACTGCCGCGGCAAGTCCGGCAGGCCCGATACGCGGGCGACGTCCCATAACTCGTCGACCACGACGGGGTTGGCGATGAATGACGGCTTGCGATGCTTACGCGCGAGCTCCCAAGCCAGCATCGCCCCGAGGTTGGAAGCGTGCTGACCGTACCTGGCCGACCGGAGATCCGCGAGCATGCGTTTGTTGATCCTGAATGTCCCCGACGGCACGGGCCGGAGCAGCCCCCCGCGGCCGACGAACACGTCGACCTCGGCCAGGTCCACGCCGTGGTCCGCCAGCGCGCCCAGCGCCGCAGACCGGCGGAACTCCGCCTGGGCCATCACGCTGTCGAACGCTTCGATGGTCTTTCGCGGGTGGGACAACTCGATGTCGAACACGGCCTTCGCCCCGGCAAACAGCGCGAGCTTGGTGCTCGTCGAGCCCGGGTTAATGACAAACACTCTCGGGGCGGTGGAGGTCATCTGCCCAAGCCCTGCCTGTACCGGAGCATCATGATCGCCAGCGCGATCGAGTTAAGCTTCGTTTCGACCGAGTCCGCTCGGCTGGGCACGACCAGCGGCACCTTCGCACCGAGCACGACGTTCGCGATGGTGGGTTTCACCCAGAGCAGCAGGGCCTTGTAGAGTATGTTGCCCATGCCGATGTCGTTCATGACGATGATGTCCGCCCGCCCAGCCACTTCACCCTCAACGCCCTTGATTGCCGCCGCCTCGACCGACAGCGCCGTGTCCAGCGAGTGAGGCCCCTCGACTACGCACCCGGTTATGCCGCCGTCGCGGTACATGCCCACGAGCTTCTCGGCGTCGGCCAGCGAGCCGATCCGCCGGTCGGTGACTTCTTCAATGAAGGACATGACGGCGACCTTGGGCGTTTCAATGCCCAGCGCGTGACCGACGTCGACGGCGTTCATGAGGATGTTGCGCTTCCGCTGGAGGTCCGGCTGAACGTTCACCCCCGCGTCGGTGATGAGCAGCACGCGATCCTCCCCGGGCACGTTGAAGACGCTCGTGTGGCTCAGCGCCCGGTCGGTCCGCAGGCCGTACTCCTTGTTCAACACGCCCTTGAGCAGCATGTGCGTGGACACCTGCCCTTTTACTATCACGTCGGCCCGGCCGGCCTGGGCAAGGCCCATGGCGGCGGCCACGCATTCAGTGGGGTCGGCCCGAACTACCAGCTCCAACGGCGAGATGTCCACGCCGAGCCGCCCCGCCGCAGCCGTGATGCCGGCTTCGTCGCCCACGAGCGTGCCATCGGCCATGCCCTTGGCGTGCGCGGCGACGACCGAGGCCAGTGCGGGCTCGTTCTCCGCACCGACCAGTACAAGGCGCGGCTTGGCTTCTTGTTGCGATGCCTGGGCCAGGATTTGCTCCACCTTCGTAATCATGATGTCACCGCTCAAGACGCGCTCGCCAGCCCGCTGAGCAGGCTTCCCGGGGCGCTCCGTCCGCCGGCCGACTGTCTGACCGGAACGGCCAGCCGAGTATACTACCCCCGCCGACCGGTTGGAAGCTTTTCTCCCGCACGCCTTCAGGCTTGCCACAAGTGCGGCACTGAACACTTGTTACACCGCATCGACACTGAACTCCCCCGGGCCTGCCGCCGATCGGGCCGATGGCGGGCCGGCAGAACGCCCACTGTGGTTGACCCGTCACGGTCGATCGGCTACCATAACCTACGGAAGGAGCAGTACGCCATGCCTATTTCCGCCCACTCCACTGCTTGTCGCCCCCCCGGTCGGCGGGGGCGGTCCGCTGCTTTCAGCCTTGTCGAGCTACTGGTAGTTCTCGCCATCATCACACTGCTGGCGACGCTCACGCTGCCGACGCTGATGGACATGACCGCCGCCAAGATTCGCCTCGAGTGCACGTGGAACATGGGCTCCATCGCCAAGGCCTGCCTGACATTCTCAACAGAAAACGCGACGCAGGAGTTCCCCGCCGGGTCCATTGGCGACAGCGAGACCGACACCCCCGACGACTACACCGTCGTCAGTCGACAAGTCTACACAGACCTGTCGCTGCTGGGCGTGTCCGACGAGATGATGACCTGCCGGAGCATCCGCCGGCAGGACTGGATGTTCTCCAGCGCCGTCGACCAGCCGTTCAGGATGGGTGTGGTTTACTGGCTCGGCAGAGACGACATTGTGGACCCCGACGACGATACGATTACGCTCTACCAGAGCCCCCACAGGCGCGACAGACAGTACGACCCCACTTCCTCGACGGTTGTTACCTGCCTGGCCTACGACCCATACACGTCCGACACGGCGGCGGACACCGTCGTGCCGGGATCGGTCATGCCCCACATGGGCAAGACTTACGTTAAGTATCCCTATGACGAGTCACCCAACCCATGGGACGACGCGCACCCCGACGGTATCGCCGTCGGCTTTCGCGGGGGCCGCGCAGAGTTCGTAGAGTTCGAAGACCTCACCCCCATCATCCAGTACCACCGTCTCTGGTACGTCAACTACTGATAGCCCGGCCCAACGGGTACCTGTCGAGCCGCTATCGCTGGTCGGCCGCCAGGTCCAGCCAGGCGAGTTCCGCGGGGGGCAATTCAACTTCCAGACACGAGACGTTCTGGGCGATTTCTTCGGCGTTGGCGCCGCCGGTGAAGGGGTGTGTCTTCATGGGCTGTGCCAATACGAACGCCAAGGCGATCTGCGGCAGGGAGATGCCCTTTTCCTTGGCCAGCTCCCACGCGCGGTCCAAGCGCTCGAAGTTGTCCTCGCAGTACATGGCGGCCACGACATCCTCCTCCACGAACTGCTTGGCCTGTTCGGCGTTTTCCCGCGTGACCCGGCCTGACAGGAACCCGCGCCCCAACGACGACCACGAGAAGATGGCTATGTCGTTGTCGGCGTACCAGTTGCGGTCGGCGGCGTGACTGGCCCCGCCCAGGCCGACGCAGCCCGGCCAGATCGGATTCACCATCTCCGCCAGGCTGTACTGCGGGCTGGACACCGTCATCGGCTTCAGGCCGTTGGCGGCGGCATAGTCGTTGGCCTCTTTCAGCCGCTCGACCGTCCAGTTCGACCCGCCGAAAGCGCCGATCCTGCCGGCGGCGTTGTATTCATTCAGCACGCCGACGATCTCGCCGGCCGGCGTCCGCCGGTCGTCACGGTGCAGGGCCAGTATCTCGATGTGGTCGAACTGCAACCGATCCAGCGAGATGTCGATCTCCTCGGCGATCCACTCGGGCGTGATGATGTCGTCGTCGGCGATCGGGTGGGTGACCTTGTCGAACAGCACGACCTCGTCGCGCACGCCGCGGGCGTGGACCCACTTGGCGAATGTTTTTTCGTTGTCGCCGTCGGCGCCGTAGATGTGGGCGCAGTCGAAGCAGTTGATTCCCCGCTCGAAGGCCGCATCCAGAATCGCCAGCGACTTGTCCAACTGCGAACTGCCGATCATGTCCGTGCCTTGGCACAGACGCGAGACGTCCTTATCAACACCGGTTACTTTTCCGTACTTCACGTTCTGCTCCTTCGGTTGCCAAAGCCCACGCATAGCTATGCGTGGGCTTTATGCACATGACTATCAATCAGATGTTACGAAAGATCACGTGTTAAGAACGATCACCCACGTCGAAACGTCAGTGCGCCTCGCTTCGCAGTTCGAGGTAGGCGATCTCCGCGTCGGTCAGGTCGACCTCGAACACGCGGGCGTTTTCGCGGATCTCATCGGACGTCGTCCCGCCGGTGAAGGGGAACATTTTCATCGGCTGGGCCAGCACGTAGGCCACCGCCAGCGCCGCCACCGGCACGTCCTTCTTGCCGGCCAGTTCCCGCACGCGGTCCAGGCGGCGGAAGTTGTCCTCGCAGTACATGCTCCTGGACATGCACTCGTCCATGTCCTCTTTCATCTGCTCGGCGTTTTCGCGCGTGACCCGCCCGGAGAAAAAGCCCCTGCCCAGTGACGACCACGGGAAAAGGGCTACGTCGTTTTCGGTGTACCATTTGCGTGCCTCGGCCGCCTCAGCCGATGGCCCGGAGATGCCGATGCAGCCCCACCACATCGGATCGATCATCTCTCCCACGCTGAAGTGCGGGCTGGAGACCGTTATGCCCACCAGGCCGTTGGCCTTGGCGTAGGCGTTCGCCTCGGCGATGCGTTGGTGCGACCAGTTCGACCCGCCGTAGGCTTGCAGCCTGCCTGCGCGGATTTCCTCGTTAAAAACGTCCACGAACTCGCCGGCCGGCACGGACGGGTCGTCGCGGTGCATGGCCATGATGTCGATGTAGTCGAAGCCCAGCAGGTCCAGCGACAGGGCCGTCTCGGCGGTGATGACCTCGGGCGTGAGGTGGTCTTCCGGGCCCGCCGGGTGGGCGCACTTGCTGAACAGCACGACACCCTCGCGAATGCCGCGGTCGTTGACCCACCTGCCGAACGTGCCCTGGTTGCCCTCGCCGTACATGACGGCGCAGTCGTAGCAGTTGATGTCCAGCTCG
>Ga0209986_10005105_pt1 | contig 10947 bp, 11 predicted proteins | sample BlataG_FD_183168 | JGI IMG/M metagenome (GOLD analysis project Ga0209986, IMG submission 183168) | Deep subsurface microbial communities from Black Sea to uncover new lineages of life (NeLLi) - Black_00105 metaG (SPAdes) (version 2) | ecosystem: Environmental > Aquatic > Marine > Oceanic >...
AGTGAAACGAGGCGAGATATGGTGGGCGGAACTGGCCCCGCCTGCCGGGAGGCGTCCTGTTCTACTTCTATCCCGCAATGAGGCCTATGCTGTTCGGGAACTGGTAATGGTGGCTCCACTGACCACGCGCATCCGTGGCATCCCATCAGAGGTGCCGTTAGGACCCGAGGACGGTGCGTCCCGTGCCTGTGTTGTCAATCTGGACACTATTACCACAATCGCTAAGGCGAGTCTGCGTGAGCGATTGACCACTCTGAGTGCTGAGAAGTTGAAAGCGGTAGAGGAGGCCCTGCATTTCTCTCTCGGCCTGGAACGGTAACAGGTGTGTCGTGAGTTAGCGGTGATATGTACGTTTTCGCCTCGTTAACCCGCATGTTCTGAAGGACACTATGATCCTGTGGACTATTCAAGACATGGCAGCCTGGGAACGGTTGCAGTGCAAAGGTGTGCTCAGGGGTGAGGGTAGGCGGGTTCCGGCATACTATCGCCAGGCTTACCGATGGATGTCAGACCAGATGCGCCTGCGGCTGCCGCCTCACCATGCTCGCTTTCCCCTCTGGGGGTGGTGTCGCTGGCAGGGAACAAAGCAATGCCGGCCGGACTTGCGGGCCTCGGGACATCTGGCCAGAGGGCTGCCCGGCGTCCGTATCGAGCTTGAGCTTCCTGAGGATAGCGTCCTCCTTTCCGATTTCGATTCCTGGCATTGTGTCCTCAACCACCGCTATCTATCTATCAATGAGCAAGAAGACGAGGCTTTCGTTCGCGAAGTGGAGAGAACAGGCGTGGAGCAGAGGTGGCCCTACCCCGAGCCATTTCATCTTCGCGTGGTCTCCAGTTGGCAACACATATTCGACCTGGAAGCTGGCGACGTAGAGTGGCGGGGTCCGCTATCCGAGCGCAGTATTCAGGCGACATTCTGGGAATTGCCCATTCCCCAAATTCGACGCGTAGACATATTCAGGGCAAGATGACGGGAACGAGAGAGCCGGGCTGGTGTCCGTATTTGGCCCGTCCTCAGCTACCACACTTGCGACACCGCCGCTGCCTTGCCCGGGCCGGTAACTTCGAATTCGGGGAACCATATACTAATCAAGCCTATTGGCCCCTCGGGCGGGGACAAGCCCCATCCCTACGATACCGGTGTAGTGGCGAGGTTCATCCTCGCCTCCCGGGAGGGCACAAGGCCCTCCCCTACGCTGACTGCTTTATTGCTGATCGCTGATCGCTCGTAGCTCCTGTCTGACCGCTGACTGCTGACCGCTGAGCACTAATCACTGCCCGCTGACAGCTGAATGCTGATCGCTGAAAGCTGTTCCCGTGCTTTGGAATTTGGCATTTACAGAACGAATTCTCCCAAGAGCACCGGAGAACGAGGGATTTTCGCATTTGCAGCGACTAATATACTACGAAGGTAATGGGCCATCAGTTCTCTATTGACAGAAGAGAGGAGCGGGGCTATACTAGACCAAGGTACTGTGACCCGGTACCATCGGGGGTGAAACAATGAAAACTACCGTGAAGAGAGCAATAGGAGACGAACAGGGGCACGTACTGATTATGGCACTCATTCTGCTGGTGGTGGGCGGACTTATCCTGACTCCTCTGCTGGGCCTCATGAGCACCGGGCTTGTAGCCGGGCAGGTCTATGAAAAGAAGACAGATGAGCTTTATGCCGCGGACGCTGGGGTGGAGGACGCTATCTGGAGAATACAGAATCGCGTGCCTGAGTCTTACCCTTATTCTTATCCGGAGCCTTTGACTGAAGACCCCTTTATCGTGAATGGCAAGAGCGTGGAAGTAGAGATTCTCAGAGTGGAGACGGATGAAAGTACCCAATGTCGCAAAGTGTACCGGTATCAGATTGGTTCGAACGCGACCGGCACCGATGGCGGCACAACTACGGTAGAGGCCTTTCTTGTGAGTGTCGGCCTGAACTACTCCGCCCTCGCGGGCAATGCCATTACCAGCGGCGGTGATGTAACCATTCTCGGGCAGAAAACCAGCATCAGTGGTAACATCCTGCTGGCAGAAGATGGCACATTGAACGTACCCGGCGATTTTGAACACATAGATGGCCAAGTTGTGCGTGCTGACCTAGAGTGGCCGGATGGAGACGAACTTGCCGATTTCTACTTTTATGATGTACGGAACGCTCCCAGCTATTATGGAGACACTATTATAGATCTCAGAGGTAAGCACTACCCAACGGGGCCGGTATACATAAATGGGAAACCTTCTAGCTCTGCCGCAGGATTAGGGCCGCTATATGTGGACGGCAACTTGGAAATCACCAATTCTGAGAACCCTCGCGCTGAATTGACTCTTGCAGGAACTCTCTACGTTACCGGTACCCTGCTGATCAAGCCAACCAAAGACTTGATAATCAACTTGGACGGCAATACTATCTTCGTCGGGAGTCCTGCTCGCAAGCCTCCCGAATCTAGGGAAGCGCTCTACGTGGGGGGACAGTGCGGGATCAACGGGCCAGGCACTATTGTAGTTGTAGGCGATATTCATTTTGAGCCACAGATAGAGGCGGGAAAAACCGACCCGGTGTTGATATATTCGGTTTCGGGCAAGACAGATGTGTGGCCAAAAGGCGCTTTCTATGGTTCAATAGTTGGTAATGTTCAGGTGGACCTGCAGCCCAACAACACGATAGTCTACCCGGGAGGTGGTTTTGGCCTGATCAATTTCCCTGGTCTCATTGAAGGCAAGGAAAGGTACACTCTGGAGTCCTGGCAGATCAAGTAGCGGAGCCGGTATAACCCGGTTCTATTGCTCCTTTCCGTTCAAAAAAGCAAACATTCGAGGCGTGAGGGAATCCCTTCCTTCACGATTCAAATCCCGGTGGCGGCGTCCATCTCCGCCTCTTCAAATAGTGTAGTGGCGAGGTTCATCCTCGCCTCGCTTCATAACCCCCTTTGGTCCCCCTTATCCTTCGGCTTCGCTCAGGACAGGCCCCAGAGGTGACCTGGAGATTTCCCCCTCTTAAGATAAGAGGGGCTAGGTCCCGACCTCGTCGAGGATGCTCGATTGAATCGGCAGGAGTTACGAAGCTGGAGATTGCCTCGTCCCGAATTACATCGGGTTTCAGGTTCATAACCCCCTTTCATCCCCCTTATCTTAAGGGGGAGATGGTGGTGGGGCACAAGACCCTCCCCTACGCTAGCTGAATGCTGATCGCTGATAGCTGACCGCTGACAGCTCTATGCTGACCGCTGATCGTTCATAGCCCCGCGCTGCACGAGGTGCCGATCTGATCGAGCATCCTCGGCCATGTCGGGACTGAAGTGCCGATTTCATCGCGCATCCTCGATAGCATCGGGGCCTCGCACTACATCTTCTTCCCGCTGATCGCTGACCGCTGGCAGCTCGTGTCAGTCATCTGGATCTTGACACCTCGGCTTCTTCAGGGGAGCGAGTTGTCTTCATAATCCGACGGCATGCCTGAGCCTTACATCCAGTTCCTTCTGGATAGCGGGGCTAACTCTGCCGAGACGGCGGATAATCCTACTTCGCTCAACGGTTAGCAGTTTTCTCGTTCTGAAGGTGGAGGTTTTCTTGAGACCGGTCTTGGCGAAGTCAGGATCGTCTTGGTGAAGGACATAATCAGTTTCAGATAGTTCTCCGGGAGACACTACAGAAGAGATGAAGGCGATGATAACATCAGTCTCTTGGGGATCGACAGATGCTATGACCGCTGGCCGCAACTTCTCAAAAGTCAGGTCGGTAAAGGGGAAAGGGACAAGAACAATGTCGCCGCGTTGCAGCATAGCTCCTGGCTTGCGCCTAGACTGCCTGTCCATCATCCCTGGTGTAAACGTCCTCAGCGGCATGGTGAAGGAAATCGTACCCCCCACCTTCCTCTGCCACCCGGGCGATAAGAGACAGGGGCAAATCGTCTTCCAGGATGAATATCTCTAATGTCCGGTGTTCAGGAATATCCAGTTTTCTCAGCGGCTTGAGAACCCCGTCTTCGTAGATTGCCTGAATTGTTTGCGGCATCCTTATGACCTTGATCCAAGCGTAGCAAGAACCGGAACCAGATGTCAAGGCAAGAAGAGGCCGACCCTATTTTTCTCGACGGTGCCTCGCAACGACACGAAGGGCACGACTCCCGACTCAGGTCGGGGAAGGGTCGCACTACAGAGCAGCGCAGTGGCGAGGTTTATCCTCGCCTTCTGATAACCCCCTGCCGATTTCATCGAGCATCCTCGACGAAGTCGGGACTTTATCCCCCCCTTATCCTTCGGCTTCGCTCAGGACAGGTCTTAGGGGGAAAATGGCGAGATTCTTCGTCCCGATTGCATCGGAACTCAGAATGACAAGAGGGGCACGACCCCCGACTCAGGTCGGGGCAGGCTCTAAAGGGTCGCACTACAGGGCAGCGTAGTGGCGAGGTTTATCCTCGCCTCCTGATAACCCCCTTCTGTCCCCCTTATCTTAAGGGGGAGACGACCTGGGAGGGCCCGAGACCTTCCCCTACAGCGGGCTGAATGCTGATAGCTGACTGCCAATCGCTGCCTTCCGCCATTCGGATTCTGACCTCTGGAACAAGGAACCGACCTTGACAGTCGTATACAATTGATATACACTAATACTGAGGAAGAGGCATGACCGATGCTGCGTATTGAATCCCTGGAGATTGATGACCACATTCTCGACAAGATTGAGTCCAAGCATGGCGTTTCTCTCAAAGAGGTGGAAGAAGCCTCTCTCTCAGACAAACGACATGTCAGGAAAAGCAGGGAAGGGTTGTACAAACTCTTCAGCCAGACGCCGGCCGGACGATACGTGCTCGTAGTCCTGGCCGGTCTGGGGAAAGGTAACTGGAAGGTAGTTACGGCCAGGGAGATGACTGATAACGAGAGGCGGCTCTATCATAAGGAAATAACAGGAGGATAAGATGGTTGATTTGGCTAAGGCAGTAGAAGACATTGAGCGGGGCGATGCCTGGGATGAGAGCGATGAGGTGGTGCGCACAGAAGTCAAGAAACCGCTGGACAAGGTAATTCCGGTTCGGCTCCCCGCAGACAAGTGGGAACAAATCAGAGAAGAAGCCAGAGAACTCGGCGTCGGGCCCACTACGCTTGCCCGAATGTGGATATTGGAGCGGCTCCGCTCATGCGTGAAGGTCTAGGGGAAGAAGAGGTCCACTCCGTTTCTTCTCTGCGCCAACGGGATCGACGCCCATGTTTCGCCGCGCAGGCATTATGTCCGCCTACTACGTGACTGAGAACCCCACCAGACCACATCGCCGCCCCGATCTCCAGTTGGTTGTGCCCCGCGATGACACTCTTACGTTATCTTTGCGAGCCCCGACCTGTCGGGACGAGGCAATCTAGACACGCCCCTTGTCTTTGCCAGGAGTCCCAATGGAATCCCGATTCATCGGGACGTGGTAATCTATGGGGCCTAAATGTCCTCTCCCTCGAGGGGAGAGGACTAAGGTGAGGGTGACAATGACGGTGATCACCAGGCGCCGTGAAGACGCAGATCCCCCTCACTCTCACTCTCTCCCTCCAGGGGAGAGAGGACTATGATTAGGGCACAAGACCCTCCCCTACGTTTAGCTGAAAGCCGGAAGCTGATAGCTGAATGCTGATAGCTGACCTCCGGTACTTCCTCCCTATTACCGATGGGTGATTGACGTAGTTAGGGATTCCGATATACTGGAAGTAGTGCAATAGGGAGGCGAAATCATGAAGAACAGCGTGAAAAGAATAATGGGAGATGAGAAGGGCAAGATACTGATCCTGATCCTCGCGTTGCTCGTAGTTGGGGCACTGGTCTTAGCTCCCCTGCTGGGCCTGATGAGCACCGGCCTTGCTGCCGGCCAGGTCTACGAGAAGAAGACGGATGAACTCTATGCCGCCGATGCCGGCATTGAGGACGCCATGTGGAAGCTGCAGAACCCCGATGTGTCTCAACTGCCACATAATCAGTGTGCAGACACACCATGGACCCACAACTACACAATGCCCACGATCAACGGCAAGAGCGTGTTTGTCGAGATAGAGTACTTGGGCGGAGGGCTCTTCAAGATAACGTCTACCTCCAGTGATGATGGTAGCAGTACCACGCTTCTGTCTTACGTCCAGGGAACCTACGTTGAAGGATACGATGTGGTAGTGGAGAATGGTGGCACGTATGAGGGCGCTGTCACGGACGAGAGCGTGTATGGCGAAGGAGACCTTCACATAACGGGGAGTATTGAAGACGGCGGGGTGGTGTTCGTCGAGGGAGCCCTGACGGTAGACGCCAACATAGAAGGTGATGCCCAGGTCTATGTTATGGGCGACCTGACAATGAACGGATTCAGTAACATCGAGGGCACAGCTATCGTCTGCGTCGGCGGAAACTTGACGATAGGTCACTGCAGTGAAGACGGGGTCGAGGTCTATGTTGAAGGTAACCTTATAGGCGCGGGTGAAGACAATGGTATCGAAAACAACTCAAAGGTCTGCGTTGAGGGAGATATAACGGTCAACAAGATTGAGAACTATCCGACCGTCTGCTCCGGTGATGTCCTCACGGTCACCAATAATCAAGGTGGTTACATCTATGCCGATGGCTACCAACCTTTTGTCGAGTGTCCGATGTGCTGCGAGGGCGAATGCCGGATCTGCTGTGAGTGTCCTCTTCAGTTGGAAGCTACAGGGGGCTGGGGTTACTGGTCCGATTGGGCGGTGACGACATACACCATCAACCCATAGCCATCTGAGTCGAGCCGTGTCGGTTTGCCCGTTACGGCTGATCGCTGACCGCTGGACTGTGTAGAGGCGAGGTTCATCCTCGCCTCTGTTCATAACCCCCCTTAATCCCCCCTAGGTTAAGGGGGAGGTAACCTGGGGCTGGGAGGGCACAAGACCCTCCCCTACAGTAGACCGTTAGCCGACTGCTAATCGCCAACCACTGAGCACTAATCACTGCCTACTGACCGCCGAGAGCTGAATGCTGATCGCTGACCGCTCAATCTTATCATTTGGATTCTGAGATTTGGGGTCCTGCCAGCCATGACTATCTCCCTATTACTCATGGGTGATTGACCTGGAAGAGGATTGCGGTATACTTGTATCGAGGCCGAACCTGATGGGGTCCAGCTTGAGTGTGTCACCCTCACCTGAATCCTCTCCCTTCAAGGGAGAGGATTGGTGAAGCGGAGAGGGAACGCAGGTCGAGGGAGAGGAAGTCCGGGAGTGGGAGTGGCAGGAGCGTGAGCCTCAAGAAGACCGCGGCACGATAATGCGGAGTGCTTGAAGATGAAAATGGCAATCATCTGTCCGGAACTACTAGACAGGCATTTTGAACGGTGCTATATTACGTTATGGTGAGTAGTTTATGAGGTTAAGCAGGAAATTCTGGATCATCCTGGGCGTCGGCATCTTCGTTGTGCTCATCGCCCTTCTGGCCTCGACCTACTTCGGGCAGGTGGAGGAACGAAGGGAGCTGAGCGACAAGCTGACCCTGGCTCAGGCCCGCCTGCCCGCCCTTGTTACTGAAAAGGAGACCCTGGAAAGCCAGCTGGGTAGCGCGAGGTCGGCACTGGACAACAGTGCCGCGAAATATCCTCAAGAGCTGCATAGCATTGAATATGGGGAGTACCTGTTTGAGATTGCCGCCAGGTCTAATGTGACCCTGGCTTCTCTTAGCTTTCCGAGGCCGAGCGGAAAACAAGTAGGGGCAGCCAGTTTTTCGGTCGTGGCTCTCTCACTGCCTATCAGTGGCAGCCTGGCTGACATATTTGAGTTCATTCAGACCATCAGGACTGACGCCAGGTTTGCCAGCACCCAGGTGAACTCGGTCAGTATGGGGGCCGGAAGCGCAACGATCTCCGTGACCCTCTACGCCTACAGAAGGTAAATAAGCATGGCTAAGAAAGTCACCACATTGTTCATTACGGATACCGGCATCAACCTGCTGGTGATGAAGGGCAAACAGGTGGACAAATGGGCCGGCCTGTCCCTGAGACCGGGCCTGGTCAGCCAGGGGCTCATTGTCGATGAGGAGCGGGTGGCCGAACTGGTTAAGCAGCTCTTCAAACAGGAAAAGGTTGGCACAGACAAGGTCATCACCGCGGTGAGCGGGCTAGATTCGCTCTATCGCATCATAACCCTGCCTGATCTGCCGGAGGCTATAGTCCCGGAGGCGGTCAAGCGCGAGGCGCAGAGGACCATGCCCACCTCGCTGGACGAGGTGTACTTCTCCTACCAGGGCCTGCCCGGCACCACTGAAAAGCGCTTCTTTCTGGCCACCTTCCCCCGCAACCTCACCGATGCCCTGGTGAGCACGCTGCGTAAGGCCGGTGTTAAGCCATATGTCATGGACCTGGCACCGCTGGCCCTGTGCCGTATCCCCAACGTGCCCCGCTCCGTTATCGTGAACGCCAGGTCGGAGCATTTCGAAGTGATGGTCATCACCGACAGGATTCCCGAAGTAATCCGCACGTTCTCGCTGCCCGGTGACGCTGAATCCCTGGAGGAAAGACTGCCCTTCATGGCTGAGGAGTTTAACAGGACGGTTACCTTCTACAATTCCGGCCACCTGGAGAGGGCGCTCGATGCATCGGTGCCTGTGTTCGTCTGCGGCGACCTGGCAGACGCGCCCGAGACCTGGCAGACCCTGGTGGGCGAATTGGGCTACGCGGTCTCAGCGCTGCCATCGCCCGTGGCTGCCCCCCCGGGGTTCAAGCCCAACGAGTTCATGGTCAATATAGGGCTGGCCCTCAAGGAAATGCCGCCTGACAAGGAGGTCACTAACGCTTCACTGGTGAATTTCAATGCCCTGCCCGAGGCCTATCTGCCCGAGCATTTTTCCATAGCCAGGGTCCTCATCCCCGTGGGCGTAATCCTGGGCGTGGGCCTGCTTGTCCTGGGCGGTATCCTGGTCCTGCAGAACCGCGCCGCCATTGACGACCTCCGTTCGGAAGTGACTATTGCTGAAGGCCGTGTTGCTCAGCACCAGACGGACAACACAGCACTGAGGGCACAGATCACTCCGCTGCAGGCGACCGCCAAGACGCTTAATGACACGATCGCCGCCCTGCAGCAGGACCGGGCAGAGATGCATGAGGACCTGCGCGAGATCTACAGGCTCGCTGGTGAGGGAGTCACCCTGGCCTCCGTCAGTCATTCGGGCGGCTCGGTGACGCTGAGCGGGTCGGGCCCTAATGTTAAGGCCGTCTATGATTATGCCCGGGATTTGAGAAGGAGCGGCAGATTCTCCGTGGTCTGGATTGCCTCTATCAATCTCGAGGGCACGTTTAGTATTTCCTTGACGAAATAGGATGATTGACAGAAGACCTACTATGTGTTTGACTTAATACCATAAAGAGGGAATCAAATGGACATTTTCGCATTACTTCGTGAGGGCAAGGCCAGGAGAGCTTCCGACCTGCACCTGGTGGTGGCCAGCCCGGCGATGTACCGCATCGACGGCGCCCTGCAGGCCATCAACGGCTCGGCCGCCCTCACTCATGAGGAGATAAACGAAGGTTTTCTGCAGCTAACGACGCCTGAGGAGAGAGAGCACTTCCACCGCAACCTCGAGCTTGACTTCGGTTACACGCTGCCCGGTGTGGGCCGGCTGCGCTGCAATGCCGCCCAGCAACGCGGCTCAATCAGCCTGGCCGTGCGCCTGCTGCCGCCCAAGATCCCCACCGTTGATGAACTGGAGCTGCCCGCGATATGCAAGGAGCTGGCCATGAAGCCGAGGGGACTGGTGATAATCACCGGGCCTACAGGCAGCGGTAAGAGCACCACCCTGGCAGCTATGATTCATCACATCAATACCAATGAAAGCCGCCACGTGGTTACAGTGGAAGACCCCATCGAGTATGTGCACTCCAGCATCAAGTGCGCTGTGACCCAGCGTCAGCTGGGCTCTGATACCCTGTCCTTTGCCAATGCTCTCAAGCATATCCTGAGACAGGACCCGGACGTGATTCTGCTGGGTGAGATGAGAGATCCGGACACCGCAGACGCGGTCCTCACCCTGGCCGAGACCGGGCACTTTATACTGACCACCGGCCATGCCCCCAGCGCTACCCAGGCCATGGAGAGGATAATCGACCTCTTCCCGCCCCATCAGCGCCACCTGGCGCAGACACGGCTGGCCTCCCTGCTTGTGGCTGTGCTTTGCCAGGTGCTTGTGCCGAGGGCCGATGGCTCGGGCAGGGTAGCCGCCGTGGAAATCATGCTGGGCAATCCGCCGGTCAAGGCCCTCATCCGCGAGGGCAAGATATACCAGTTGCCCAATGTCATCCGCACCCACCGCGACATAGGCATGATCACGCTCGATGAAGCCCTGGTCAGCCTCTACCTCAGAAGCGTCATCACCGGTGAGGGCCTGCTCGATTTCTGCAACGACCGCAAAGAAGTGGAAAAGCTCATCGGCAAGGTCCTGGTGCATTAGGAGACCACACAGCCCCGCGCGCTTTGTCATTGCGAGTCCCGATGTAATCGGGACGCGGCAATCTCATAATAGTCCATCATACAGGTCGTGCCATTCTGGGTTCATACCATCGACCAATTGGACTTTCTTCTGTCTCGACCCGGCCTTGATCTGCTTCTCCCTCAGAATGGCGCTTTCTACGTCCTCGCAGACCTCGTAGTATACCAGCTTCACAATGTTGTACTTCTTCGTGAATCCATGAACCAACTTGGCCTTGTGCTCGTAGACTCTCCTCACCAGGTCACTTGTCACGCCGGTGTAGAGGGCGGTATTCCTGGGGTTGGTCATTATGTACACATAGTACTGCTTGGGCATCATCGGCAGTATACCATGAGAGCCCATCTTGCCATTGCGAGCGGAGCGCGGCAATCTCACCACCACACCACCCAGATTGCCACGTCGCCCCGATGTGTCGGGGCTCCTCGCAAGGACGTTGAGGGGTGTCTTTGCGAGTCCCGATGCAATCGGGACACGGCAATCTCATAATAGTCC
>Ga0209986_10005106_pt1 | contig 10945 bp, 14 predicted proteins | sample BlataG_FD_183168 | JGI IMG/M metagenome (GOLD analysis project Ga0209986, IMG submission 183168) | Deep subsurface microbial communities from Black Sea to uncover new lineages of life (NeLLi) - Black_00105 metaG (SPAdes) (version 2) | ecosystem: Environmental > Aquatic > Marine > Oceanic >...
ATCCACCTTCGTATTTAAACCCCTTTTTCAAGCTGCGTTCCTTTTTATTAATAGAAATACCAAAATGCAACTATATGCTTATGATGCAGGGCAGTGCGACCCGAAGAAATGCACGGCGAAGAAATTAGCACGTTTCGGGCTGATAACATCGGTAAACGTACTGCGAAAAATACCGTATAACACGATTTTATTGGTTCCAATTGCGGAAAAGACGCTCTCTCCAGCAGATAGAGAATCCACGAACAGCATAACCGTTTTCGATTGCTCGTGGAATAAAATAGCTGCCTTTGAGGCTACTTTGAGGAAGATGAAAAGAAAAAAGCGCGCATTACCTTTTTTGATAGCTGCGAATCCCGTAAACTATGGCAAACCTTTTATTTTGGGTTCCGTAGAGGCGTTCGCCGCTGCTTTGTTCATCCTCGGCGAGCACGAGCAATCGCAACATATATTAGGCAAGTTTAAGTGGGGAACGGAATTTCTGAGATTGAATGAGGAACTGCTGCTCGCTTATGCTAAGGCAAAGGACAGTAGTGAAGTAATAGAAATGCAGAAAATGTTCATGGACGTTGGAACGAAAAAAGCGAAAAAAACTTAAACTGAAAAAATCATTTAAATTTATAGTCATGTCTATAACAGGGAAGATGGGCGTATGTTGTGCTATTGAAGAGGTAAATACGGGCGAGAAACACCGTGCATTAATACTGGGCAACGAGGATGCGATGGACGTCTCCGCTCTTTACAAGGAGGTGTGGCTGAAGGCATACGAGTATCCGAAGGAATGGCGAGAGAAGCGGGCGATGAGCGAAGAGGAAATAAAGAACGATATGGACTCCGGCTATTTCTTCATCGGTGTTCGTGTAAATAGTGAATTGGTGGGCGTGTATAAAGCTTCCATAACCGAAAGAGGTTGTTTCGGCGAGCAACAGGCGGTTCTACCGGAATATCGAGACCAGGGCGTGGCATCGGCAATGTATGAGCAGTTCTATGAACTCGCAAAAACGAATAAATGTAAGGTGAATTACGTGAATATACTCGCGGGTAACGAACCCTGTGAGCGAGCAATGGAGAAGTATAACTTCTACAAAACGGGCGAGCCCTGGGAGCAAAGTAAGGGGATGCTCGTTCAGACTTACGAGCGGAAGGTGGATGAAGAGGAATAGATTATTATAGTCATTCCGAAAATTATAACCACAAGATTACACAGATTTTCACGAGAAACCTTTCTTTAAAAAAGAAAGCTTTACCAAAGAAACAGGTTTTTGATAAAACTTTTTTCTAAAAAGTTTTAGTGTTAATCTCGTGAACTCTCGTGGTTTATTAATTGCAATTTGTTACTGGAATGACTATAGATATTTTTCCATCGAAAATTGGGATACATTAGACAAACTACAAAGTATATTTATTACAACAAAAACATGACCTCATCAAAAAACAAAAAGCCCGTAGCTTCATGGCTCGATTACGACTTCTTCACCGAAGAGCAAAAAGCGATAAAATGCCTGACCGTCATATTGAGAACCGTGGGCTGTCAGTGGCGAAAATGCACAATGTGCGGCTACTGGCAAGAATCCGCAGACGTCTCACAAGCGGACATTCTGGCTCAACTGGAACGTTCGTTAAGAACCAGCCCTGAAGAAGAATTCATACTCAAGATTTTCACCTCCGGCAGCTTCCTTGACGAACGAGAAATATCGAGCGATACGAGAAAAGAGATAGCTAAGGTGGTGGAGACGCGGAAAGAGATAAAGAAGCTGGTGGTGGAGACGAGACCGGAATTTGTAAGCGCGGAAAAAATCGCCGATTTGAAAGCTGTCGAGCATCTTGAACTCGCTATCGGGTTAGAAACCGCAAATGATTTCATCAGGTCGAAATACATAAACAAGGGTTTCTCGTTCGACGATTATAGAACTGCGGCGAGAATCGTGAACGAATGTGAAGCGACGGTAAAAACGTATCTTTTGCTTAAACCGCCTTTCGTTTCCGAGAAAAAGGCAATGGAGGACGTTATAAAATCCGCTGCCCTCGTCTCCGACTATTCTTCTACTATCTCGTTGAACCTCTGTAACGTGCAAAAATACACTCGTTTAGAATATTTATGGAAGAGAAGGTATTATAGACCGCCGTGGCTCTGGAGTGCCGTTGATGCGATAAAAGAGATAAAGAACAAACGGGATGTCGTGGTGATGTCCGACCCCGTGGGTGCAGGGCATAAAAGAGGACCGCATAATTGTGGTTCGTGCGATTTCGTTGTAAAAGAAGCGATAAAGGAATTCAACGTAACGCAGGACCTGGGCGTGTTAGAACGACTCGAAGCGGTAGATTGCGAATGCAAGGAAGTATGGCAGGCACTGCTAAAATTTGACGATTTTTTGTTTGGCTCAAACCTGGGTTAAATTCCTTGACTTATTGCATCTTATTTTTGCTCTGCTCCATCATAAATAAAAATATCCTCAATCGTCACGTCAAATAATTTCGCACATTTGAAAGCCAGCTCTAACGAAGGGTTGTATTTGCTTTTCTCTATTGCGTTTATGGTCTGCCTCGTTACTCCTACTTTCTCTGCCAAATCCTCCTGCGTTAAATCGTGTATCGCGCGGAAAACTTTTAGTTTGTTCTTCATTTGAAACCTTTTCGGCTGTAGTAAAAGCGATGTACAATGAATGAAATCGTTCCAACAACCCAAACTAACGTCACAGACTCTCTAAAGTTCTGACCCAATGGAAAATAGAAATCCACGTACGTTAAAACCGCTAAAATTCCTAAGGTATTCCAAAATGCATTGAAACCCGCTTTTTCATTAATTCTCATATATCTTTCGTCACTTGGAAGTTCTGTTTTGGGTTTCCTTGCCCAATGTATGCCAATAAAAATTAACATCAAGCCCGACAAAACAATTCCCATTCCCAGAAACGCCAGGTCAAATATCGCAAGTAAAACTAAGCCAAATGTTAGGATTATAGAGCCCACAATCAGTTGCCATTTGCTTCTTTTTAATTCCATTTTCTTTCTTCCTTTGTTCTTCATTTAAACCCCCTTCTGTTGTAGTAAAAGTGGATTATAAAGTATGAGTAAATGCCGATGAGCATGAGCAAAAACAAAATATCGGTAGTTCTAAACCTACCAGGAAGATAGATACTCACCCAAAGTAAAATTCCAATTGTTGAAAATGTAAGCCAGAAAGCGAAATATCCTGCTCTCTCATCAATTCTTCGCATTCTTTCGTCTAAACGAATTTCTGTTTCAGGTTTCGTTGCTCCGTACAAACCGGCTATAATTAACATTAAACCAGAAAAGACTAAACCAATTCCAAGAGCCAGAAGGTCAAATACCTCAAACAAAATCACGCCAAATATCATGATTATAGAACCCACAATCAGATGGTTTTTAATCCTTTTTAATTGCATTTAAATCACCTCACATCCTCCATTCGTAATAGAGCCTCGTTAAAACAAAAACAACCCAGCCACCACAGAGCGTTAATAATAATATCTTATCAAAAATCCCTGCTTCAAGATAGCCCCTGATTAGATACGCCAATAAAAACAATGAAAGAGCGATAAAACCAACGGTTGCACTTTTATCGTTCAGAATTGCACCCCGTTCATCGGTTTTGTATGCCGTCTCAAGTTTTTTGCGGTCTGTCTTCTTATCAATCAACCCGAAAAGAACTATACTTATGCAAACGCCAATAATGAGAAAAACAATGAACATCGGCAACGTCACTTCGACTTTGAGGTATTTGGCTATGCCTACAAATAGCCCTGCAATTGGGAATCCAAAAGCTATTGAAACTATTTTATTCAAAAGTCTCTCAAACTTTCCTCCAAAAGTTACGTAAAAAACGATGAACCCTGCCGCAGCACCTATCGCAATAGGGAGAATACCACTGTAGCGTGTAAGGGGTATAAATGTGCCTAAGAAGACCATATATATGAATATTGCAATGCTCGCCAGCACCATCGTTGTAATATTCTTCTTTTTCATGACAATCACCTCATAAAAATTTTTTATTCTGGTTTTCACTCCATATCATCCTCCATACCTTTGATTATAATACCATCGAAGTATAACAAATGAAAACATTCCAACAATGAAAATCTCAGGTGAAACACTTTTATAGTTAAGATTTAATCTCCAGAGCATAGCTATTAATTGAACAAGAGATATGGTCCCAATGAGAATCCAGAACGCATGATAACCTGCCTTTTCATTAATTCTCACAGACCTTTCATCCTGTATCAAATCTTCTTTAGGTTTTGTAGCGGTACATAGACTCATAATTATTAGCATTATCCCAGCAAGAATGAAAATTCCCCCGATAACATAAGGAAATGTCCATGCTCTTCCAACAACATCAGGAACTATCCACATGATTATTATACCCAGCAGTACCATCCCCAGACCCATTCCTAAAAATCGCAAAATAGCTTTATCTTTTCTTATTTTCATTCTGCATCACCCCTTCTGTCATAAACGATTGATGAGATTATACACGCTGATATGCCAATAGCCAAAACGGAAACCGATAGCAGGTTGAATGGTTTTTGTGCGAATATTCCTAAGGCAACTAATCCCACGCAAACAACTATAAAGCTGTTTCTGGCACTTTTGTCAAGTATTTTATCTATCCTTTCATCAGTTATGATTTCCTTTTTCCTCTTTGCCAGAAGAAGTGAGGTAAGACCGAAACTAAATGAGAAGATCACAAAGAAGATCAAAAAGTCTGATGGCGACTTGTCTGCCCCTATAAAGTACCACGCAAAATATGCCCCGACAAACGCTGAAAATGTAGGAAGGATATAATTCATACAAGGGAACCGGGACTTCGTTTTCATTTTAGCTATCAACCTCCTCAAAGTTATTTTACTTTATGTAAAGCTAATTAGACTTAGAGTATTTAAAACTTTCTATTTTGTAAAATATATTATAGCTTTATATAGGATGAATACCCGTAGGTGCCTGTTATGATGAAACATAAAACTTTAATATATTCTTTCGCTTGAAGCCATGCCTCTTTCAGCGGTGGTAAGGGCGGAGGACTCTATTTCTTCACCTCATACCTACCTTCATTTTACCATCACCGTATATCCAACCTCATGAATTTTACGTATGCAATTGCAAGGAACACAACCGGGAAGATTAAGAGCACTAAGATATGCTTCCAGAACTTTTCGAGTAATTCCTTGAAGTTCGTTGTTTCGGCAGGAATGGTGGATAATAATTTTCCACTACTGCTATGCACCTCTATAAAGCGTGGCTCAATTAGCCATCCTGTGAGCTTTCCATAACTGCCGAGCGGAGAGGAAATCTCAAATGCATCGCGAATTGCACGTCTTTTCTTCCAATATGCATCTCTCACTTCTTGATATCGTAACCATTCCTCTCTTTCCTCATCTGGATGCTCATAATCTATCACTTCAGGACGCTGAAGCCCAGGTCGTTCAGGTGGCTCTCCAACCATGTGTTTTGCGGCCATTCCTCCGAGCATCGGTGCGCCGAACGAAATTGCCAAAAGAATAACGAAAGCAAACATGAGCGCTATTCCACTATTTTTTGAAATCGTTGATGCCATAAGTGCAATCGAGAAGTATGTGAGAAGGAGCAGAACTGTAACAGCCCCGAACAATGCAATCCTCAAGAACTCGTCCATGTTTGGCACGATGCTGAAAATAAGAAGTATTGCAAATAATAGGATAAATACAATGCTAACAGCAAACGCAAGTGCTGAAATACCACTGAGTGCCTTACCGTTGATTATCTCATCCCTATATACCGGATGAGACAGTAACGATTTTAGCGAGCGGGTTTCTTTCTCTCTCGTTATCAAATCGAATCCCATCGCAATCGCAAGTATCGCACCCAGAAACGACATCGGCTCACGCATCCTTTGGAATATACACATTGTAGAAGGCATTGTTGGTATCACATGAGTACCCTCTATCTCATCAGTCCGCGATATTTGCTCTTTGTACTCATCCAGCCTATTGTTGTAATCACCTATGCCCTCATGCATGGAATATGCTGAAATTATGAGGAACAATACAAGAATGAGAATGAATCTCTTGCTCGCCAGGTGGTCAATGAATTCCTTTCTCGCGACGTTAAACAATCCCTTTGCTTCCATTTCTTTTTCTTCACCTCACACTTCATTTATCATCACCGTATATCCAACCTCATGAATTTTACGTATGCGATGGCAAAGAATATAAGGGGTAAGATAATGAGTGCAAAGATGTTCTTCCAGACTTTTTCGAGTGATTCCTGGATGCTTGTTGTCTCGCCGAGAGTGTGGGATGAGCTCCAACTGCCGCTATGCAACTCTGTAACATACGGGTCAGTTAGCGATACCGCGACCATTCCATAATTGCTATCCGGCGATAAGACCTCAAACGCATCTCGAATTGCCCATTTTTTCTCATTATATGCCTTTAACTCTTTCCTATATCGCTCCCATTCCTCGTATTCCTCGCCTGGATGTTCGATATCTATTACTCTGGGAGATTGAAACTCAGGTCGTTCAGGTGGCTCTCCAACCGCGCTTTTGACGACCAGCTCTCCGAGCATCGGCACACCGAATGAAAGTATTAAAAGAACAACGAATGCGAACATGAGCGATCTTCCGCTATTTTCCGAACTCGTAGACGCCATAAGCGCAATCGAAAAGTATGTGAGAAGGCACAGGACCGTAACAGCCCCGAACAGTATAATTCGCCAGAACTCACCGAGGTCCGGCACGATGCTGAATAATAGTAGCATTGCAAATAATATGGTAAATGCAATTCCTACCGCAAACACAAGGGCTAAAATACCGCCCAGCGCTTTACCGTTGATTATCTCATCTCGATATACCGGATGCGAGAGCAGCGATTTTAACGAACGACTTTCTTTCTCCCTCGTTATCAAATCGAATCCCATCGCAATTGCAAGTATTGCACCAAGAAATGGCATCAGCCCCCTCATCCTTTGAAATATAATCAGTATAGAAGGCTTTTCTGGCATATATCTACGCTCTCCTTCTTCAACCTGCGATATTTGCTCTTTGTAACTTTCCAGCCTATTGTTGTAGTCGCCTATGCCCCCATGCATCGCAACTGCCGAAATAATGAGGAACAATACAAGAATGAGAATGAATTTCCTGCTCGTCAGATGGTCAATGAATTCCTTCCTTGCGACGTTAAATAATCCTTTTGCTTCCATTTCTTCTATGTAGTAATTTTAATCCACAAAAATTCCTTTTTCAATCTCCTTACTCACTGCAAGATTATCAGCCGTTTTGATTCTGTCGAGTATTTGCTTTACCGCGCCTTTGCTTTTCAGCTTCTTTTTCCAAAGAGCTTTTAAAATCGCCTGCAAAGAAAAGACTTGAATGCCTTCGCTCTTTGCAAACTCTCTCGCTCTCTCATCATTGGTTGCGAATATGCATTTTTCTGTCTTGGAATATGCGATAGCTTCAAGTTCCCCTTTTCCCAGGTTCAAGTTCCTTTGAAATCTTATATATTCTTCTATCGCTTCTTTGCTTAAAGGCACCGTTTTTATTGTTGAAAGCACTTTAGATGGGAAGGTATACCCGTATTCCAAAGGCGCTGAGATTTCATCTCTTATCTTAGGAGTCATCACCGCTTTGTTGCCAAAAAGCTGCATCAATAAATATACCTCATCTATTTTTGCAAACATGCTCAGGATGTCTGTGTCGAAGACTACCACCATTAGGCCGCCTCTAAAATTCTCTCCACCTCTTTGTCAATTTCTTCAACTGGAATGCTCGGAACTGATATTTTAATGCTCCTCTCCTTCAGTAATTCCTTGAAATCCTCCACATTCATTCCACATATCTCAGCGGCTCTTGACAGAGATACCTCCTTTTTCGTATATAATTCTACCGCTACGTCTCTTCTTAATTCCGGCTTCGCTCTGAGGAGGGCACGCAAGGCATCCTTTATAAGCTCACTCTTATTTTCATACCTCCCTATCCTTAGCAATATTCCGTCCAAATCACTCAACACAGTTTTCATCATATTCTCCTATGATATTTTGCTAGTTTTATAATTATAAGTTAATACAAATATCTTACGCACCATATTCACCTCCTCCCATACTTCCTGAACATATACCACAATCCCACAATCACCACAACGAGAATCGCCACGCCATATATTGCGATATTAGACTGCTCTTTAAGCTCAATTATGAACTCATCCTCTTTTTCTACTTGTTCGCTCTTTACCTTCACGCTCAACTTATAATCGCTTGCAACGATGTCCGCAGGCGGTACTACCTTTATCGTGAACGTTCTTCTGTCCCCGGGTTTGAGGCTTGCTACCGACTTCGGCGTAACGTCAGCACTCCAACCTTCGGAAGCGCTAACTCCAACGCTGATATTCGTAAGTGAGCCGCCGCTACCCCTATTTGAAACGCTGACGTCAAACGATACCGTATCTCCTTTATTCACCTCGTATCTATATCTGCTGGAATATACTAGCATATCATGACTGCCACGCAACTTCAACGTCAGATTTTGTTCATACGACCTCGTGGATGACTCAACGATGCTCGTGAAGTCATATTCTCCGGTTTCAACGTTATAAGGCGGGACGAACTCAAGATACAGCGTTTTCGCATCACCCGACTTTATGAATATCTCTGCTATCTCTTCTGTTCCCGCAGCACTCTCTTTATACCTTGCATACCACCTATCCGGCAGCCCTTGAAAGATTAATCTATATGTATCATCGCATTTACCTACATTTTTTATCTCGAACTCGTATACCGGATTCTTCCCTACCATAACCGTCTTTGACGGCGACTTTACCGAGACGTCAGCAAAGAACAGCTCTTTTTCCAGCGGTATGATGCCGAGGTCAGTTGTCCTCCCGATTCTTATCTTTACTTCTCTTTCCTCCTCGCTTTTGTAGCCCGCTTTCTCTATCACAACGTTATAGGTTCCCTTTGGCAATTCTATGCTGACTTCTCCCTCTGCGGTCGTCATCATCTGGTCTATTGGTGTTCCACTCTTATACGCGCTCACAGTCGCACCTTTAACCTTTTCTCCATCTTTATCAACGACTGTAAGCTCAAGCGTTCCTTTCTCGCCCTTGTGCGTCTCCGTTATCTTCACGTAAAGCGTGATGCTCCCATCACCAATATCCACGTGTATTGGAGATTCACCAACCTTTGCGTCTCCTGGTGTCTCCACGGCGAGCGTTACCGTCTTGGTGCTGCTGCCTTCGGGTAGCAATACCTTATACACTTCCTTCTCGCCGTCCTCAAATTTTATGTCCCACATCTTCGCTTCCCGGTACGCCCAGTATCTAAGGTTGTAAGTGGCGGTCTTATCGTTATTTATGAGCGTTAGCTCAAAAACGGCGGTATCTCCTGATTCTATCTTCTGAGCCGGGAAATCGCACCTTATCTCTATTCTCTTCTCCACGCCCTCCGCTGCCACTAACAGCGGGTAAAGGGAAAATAGCGGGAGAAAAAATAAAAATAGAACAAGGATTGGCACCAATTTCCCCGCTTTCACTTCCATTTTTGCTTTTATTTTTTTCATTTTTCACTTTCCATTTTTTACCGTATATCCATCCTCATGAATTTTACGTATGCAATGGCAAAGAACACGATTGGGAAGATAATGAGCGCTAAGACGTTCTTCCAGATCCTTTCGAGCACGTCTTGACCCTCTGTTTCACTACGGTATCCCGGTCCGAACATGTGGACACCACCATTCTTACTGAGCACCGCAGAAGAAACTGCAAGGTAATTGGTCGTCGGTACGAGAGTGAAGATCGCATCATCTATTCCCCTTCGCTTCTCCCAATATGCCTTTGATTCCTCTTCATATCGCTGCCATTCCTCATCTTCCATTGGTATTTCTATTTTGACAGGCTTGATGACTCCCCCTGTCTCATTTTCATTTTCACTCGGTGTCGGTGGTGGTATTTCATACCGAAACGTAGGCGATTCAGGCGGTTCTCCAACCACGATTTCTGCAACTATTCCTCCGCCCATTGGCAGGAAGAGCGAGATTGCGAGGAATATGATGAGTGCATAAATGATTGACTTACCGCTATTTTCCGAAATCGTGGACGTCATAAGCGCAATCGAGAAGTATGTGAGAATGCACAAGATCGAAACAACTCCGAACAACGCAATCCGCCAGAGTTCATTGAGGTCAGGCACGATGCTGAATAAGAGTAGCATTGCAAACGATATGAGAAGTGCGTTACCTATTGCAAACACAAGTGCTAAAATACCACCGAGCGCCTTACCGTTGATTATCTCATCTCGATATACCGGATGTGAGAGTAGCGATTTTAACGACCGACTTTCTTTTTCTCTCGAAATCAGGTCAAATCCCATTGCAATCGCAAGTATCGCACCGAACAGCGTCATCTGGAAACTCATCATCTGGAATATATCCAGTATCGAAGGCTTTTCTGCCATATATCCCGGCTCTATGCCTTCCTTTTCCGTGATCTGTGACATTTGCTCTTTGTAACGTTCCAACCTATCGTTATAGTTGTCTATGCCCTCGTGCATAGAATATACCGAAATAATGAGGAACAAAGCAAGAATAATAATGAATTTCCTGCTCGTCAGGTGGTCAATGAACTCCTTCCTCGCGACGTTAAACAATCCTTTTGCTTCCATTTTTTTCCTTTCACCTCCTGTAAACAGATAAAAATACGTCTTCAAGCGTCGGCTCTTCCATCCTCATCTCTTTTACCTTCACTCCCTTTTCAAATAGCTCGGACGAAATGTAATCCCGTAAGTCAGATTTAGCCTCGATAATTACCTTTCTTTTTGTTTCGCTGTATTCTGCATTTATTATATCCTCGTGTGTAATTTCAGGCAACTGCTCTACCGCCTCTACGATGATTCTCAAATTCTCGGTCCCGGCACGACCAAGTTCGGTTTTTAGTTCTTCTAACGTCCCTCTTGCAATCAA
>Ga0209986_10005107_pt1 | contig 10944 bp, 8 predicted proteins | sample BlataG_FD_183168 | JGI IMG/M metagenome (GOLD analysis project Ga0209986, IMG submission 183168) | Deep subsurface microbial communities from Black Sea to uncover new lineages of life (NeLLi) - Black_00105 metaG (SPAdes) (version 2) | ecosystem: Environmental > Aquatic > Marine > Oceanic >...
CTCATTTAGAATCAGTGGCAAGAAGTTAGCCACTTTGGCCTTGTACACCCGGTTTCCTTTCTCATCAATAATACTCAAGACGGTATTACTTGAATGAAGATCCATTCCAACAAAATATTTCACGTGATAACCTCCTTTTTTTTATTGAATTTTACCACGTGTATAAACCTTCGTGTAGTTTTCCCTTCTAGATGATTATCAGGTCTTGCTTTTTGCTTTTCTCAAAAATCTCATACAAACGCATTAAAATCTCACTGCAAGGATGAAAGTGATATAGATATTTCCTATCTTCAGGATGAGAGTGCCACGCCCCCCTACCCATTTATAAAAAGAGCGGGATCGCCCGCAATGTAATGCATAAGTATGAATTGCGTATGTATGAGTAAAGGCAAAAAGCAAAAAGCAAGACCTGACCCCACCAACTTGATTTTTTGGCAGAAAAGAATAAACTATAAATCTCTCATGGAGATAAAAAATGAAAGGAGAAAACGTGAGTCAATGCAAAATATGCGGCAAAAATATTGACCCTAAAATTCCCTTTTTCGTCATTTCCTTCAACAAAGAAGCTATCGAGAATGGAACCAAGAAAATAATCCAATCCGAGGAAGGAGCTTCTATCTGTGAAGAATGTGGCAAGGAAGGCCTTACCTCAGTTCTCAGGCACCTGAAGCTCATCCATGATTCTGATACTGAGCTCAATCAAAAGATGCAATCCATAGAGAAATCGATCAATATGGAAGCTTTGATGAAAGAGTTTGGGATTTCAGGAGAAAAAGTGGGAACTAAGAATCAATATCTGGCAAAATGTCCCTTCCACGATCAAGAAGCATCTTTCTTAATCGACGCTAAGACAAAGGAATATTTTTGCTTCTGTGAAGGATTGAGAGGAGATGTTTTCAGCTTCGTCATCAATTACGATAGAGACGTCAACCATAAACACATGACTTTGAAACAGGCCGTTGATTATTTGATGGAAAAATTCCCGATTCAATAGCTTGCACTCTTCATAATATTACCCTGATAAAGTCTAAAAGGAGAAAAAAGATGCGATTTAAACAAGCTCTGTTAATTTTCGCTATTTTCTTTTTGTTTGTCGGAGTAACCTCCCGTTCCCTCGCTGATGAAGGCATGTGGATGCCACATCAGATGAAAGACCTCAACCTCAAGGATTTAGGTCTTAAGATGAAACCAGATGACCTTTACAAAAAGGACGGAACAGGCCTGATGAGCGCAGTGGTCTATCTGGGTGGCGGGACTGGAGGATTTGTAAGCCGCGAGGGCCTTATTCTGACAAATCATCATGTAGCTTTCGGTGCCTTGCAGCGAGCTTCTACTGAGAAAAAAGACCACATTAAAAACGGGTTTATTGCCTGGGGTAAAGACGAAGAAATCTCTGCCAAAGGATACATTGCGGATGTTCTTTTAGGATATGAAAAGGTCACAAATGAGGTCTTATCCAGTATAAGTCCTCAAATGTCTTACATGGAGAAATATAATGCCATCGACAGAGCAAAGAAAAAATTGATTGCCAGAGCAGAAAAGAGAGGAAAAGACATCCGTTGCACTGTGGCTAGCATGTACAGCGGAAATGAATATTACCTTTTTCGGTTTAAAAGAATAAAGGATATTCGACTCGTCTACGCCCCGCCGCAGGATCTCGGAAATTTTGGCGGGGACATAGACAATTGGATGTGGCCTCGGCACACATGCGATTTTGCATTTTTAAGGGCTTATGTTTCAGAGGATAATGTTGGCGTTGATTTCAGTCAAAACAATGTCCACTATAAGCCAAAATCCGTATTGAAGATCTCTATCGATGGTTTCAAAGAAGGAGATTTTACTTTTGTCATGGGATATCCTGGAAGGACATACAGAAATTATACTCTTTCAGAACTTCAATTTGATATGGACGCCATGTTGAAAAGAATGGGAATCTATAAAGATACTATCGCCTTCTTTGAAAAAGCTGGAGAAGAGTCGAGAGAGATTCAAATCAAATATGCACGTTTGATTACAGGGCTCAATAACTCTCTAAAGAATTATCAGGGAAAAATTGAAGGAATGGGGAAAACATCTGTCGTTGACCGGAAAAAATCCCAAGAAAAAGATTTTCTGGAATGGGTGAATAAAGACCGGGAAAGACAGAAGGAACGTGGAGAAATTCTGGGAAAAGTAAAGAATTTTATGCAAAAATATTCCGTTTATTACTGGAAAAATAACTTACTCTCAGAACTTGTGAGTTCTTATCTTGGCTCAACCGTACTTGCCCAGGGATACCAAGTTTGGAGGACTGCCGAAGAGAGGCAGAAACCGGATATGGAAAGAGAGCCTTCTTACCAAGAGCGGAATTTGCCCTACATCAAGATGAGAATCCAGCTTGCAGAGAAAGGTTATGACCTTAAAACTGACAGAAGTTTTTTAAAGTATACACTCAAGAAACTTTTTGACTATCCTGAAGACCAGATCCCTGCAGCTTTTAAAGGAATCATAGGGAAACATTCGGAAAAAGCTGTGGATGATTATGTCGATCATCTCTATGATAAAACATCCCTTGCCGATCCCAATAAAAGACTGGAGCTTCTCGACAAGAAGCCGGCCGAGCTCATGAAACTTAACGATCCCATCCTCAATCTTGCAGCAGAACTTGAAAAAGAAATGAAAGTTCTAAGGGAAGAAAAGAAGGCCCTCGATCAAGAACGTCTGGAAATGAAAAAAGTCTATGTGGATTCTCTCATGAAGCTGAAGGAAGGGAGGATTGCTCCTGACGCTAATTCTACAATTCGTTTTACCTATGGATTTGTCGAGGGATATTACCCCAAAGACGCTGTATACTATCTTCCTCAAACAGCTTTAAAGGGAGTAATCGAGAAAGATACCGGGAAATTCCCTTTTCATGTCCCTGAGAAACTTAAAGAGCTTTATGCGGAAAAAGATTTTGGTCCCTATATCGATAAAAAGCTAAAAGATATCCCGGCCTGCTTCCTCAACACCACAAACGTCACTGGAGGAAATTCAGGCTCTCCTACTCTCAACACAAAAGGAGAACAGGTGGGCATCATTTTCGATATGACCTATGAGAGCGTTATAGGAGATTACTATATCGTTCCAGAGCTGCAGAGAACTATAAGCGTCGATATCCGCTATGTTCTTTTTATAACTGATAAATTTTCAGGTGCAAAGCATATTATTAAAGAATTGGGATATTAAAACAGGCTGGCTTGAAATTCTTATTTGTAACATCTTCTTTCGTTCAACCTTCCAGAGAGATTCACGACTAAATATTAGTGGTGAATATCGCCATTGAATTTATGTCGATCTTCGTCTATTCAAGGCTATTCAATATGTTTAAAAGGAATTAATTTTATTTGAAATTCGTGTTTTTTTGTGTTATGAATTATTCAAACATTGATTCATCCAAAATCACGTAGGGAGGCTAGTGATGATTAGGAAAAATCTCTCTCTTTTCCCTTTTTTATTTATATTTATTATTTTTCTTGCCACATTTTCTTTTTCCCAACAGAAAGGCAGTGTAGAAAAAATTGTTATTTCTAAGGCTGAAAAAACTCTTGAAGTTAGGGTACTTTTAAGCTTTTTCTCTTACTACCGCCAGTTTGAACTGTCTGGACCTAATCGAATTGTCATCGACTGTTTAGACACAAGAAGTATTAAGGCACCTCGCTTCCTCAGGGTGAATGCTCTTGGAGTCCGTGGAATCAGAACAGGTATGTATAAGCCTGGTATAGCCAGAGTTGTTTTTGACATGATCGATCAAATTCCCCCTTATAAAATCGAGAATATTGAGAATGGATTGAGAATATTATTCTGGCCAGAAGAAGAAAAGGTTATTGAAGAAAAAGTAGAAATAGAAGATGCAATTTGTGATATAAAGGTCAATCCTGTGAAGGCTAACGTGAATGATCCGATATTTGTGGATATGAGCAGCTCTAAGAATACCAAGTCCATGGAAGTAGAGGTTTTTAACAAAGAGGGAATCAAAATCACCTCCCGGAAGCTAACTCCAGATTCTCCCAAATGGGAGACAAGATTTGACAAACCAGGAGAGTATTTTTTTAAGGGAAAAGCTTTCAGCACAGAGGATAAGCCGTCTGAAAATCTCTGTGAAGTAAGAACGCTCATCAATTCGCCTCCTGTCAGCAGATTGGAATGCAGCCCATGTAAAGATAGAATCCTAAAACCTATCACTTTGGATGCTACCGGTTCTACTGACCCCGATGGGCAGGTTATCAGGGTAGACTTTGAGATCACCGATGAGGAAGGAAACTTAGTCGACAGATTTACGGATAATGATATGCCTTTTTCCTGGGAAAAAGTATTTGAAGATAAAGGCGTATATACTGTAACAGCTATCGGCACTGATGATTATGGCGCAATGTCCGAACCAGCCCTCGTTGAGGTGGTAGCAAGGGGAGGCAAAAAGAGACTTTTCATCCTGCTGGAAGCAGGTGCTCTGGCTGCCCGAGGACAAGGTACATCATATTCTTCGTATATGGCAGGACGACTGGGCATAGTCTATCAGATCCTTCCCGGCGCATTAGATATCATTATCTCAGGAGGGGGAGGCTATACTACTGAAAGCGCACCCTGGAAGTCATTCTACAACGGCAGCCTGCTACTCAATTTACACGTTGGCCCTGTTTTCATCGGAGCTGGTGCTGGTGTCACGACAGAACACAAAGAAACATTGCCAAAATCATATGGTGAAGCCATAGCTAATATCGGGATCGACATGTTTAGTATTTCTAAAACTAAATTCTCTATCCTTTTTGAAGCAGCGGGACCTGTTACGGATTTATCATTCAAAGAACACCATAAATTGATGGTCGGTTTCAGGTTTACATTTTAGTCTAAAAAAAAGTCCATCTTTAAGAGGCCAAGGAGAAATCCTTGGCTTTCTTATTTATTATCCCCCGACATGTGATCAATACGGAAAGGATCTTACTTTATTTTAATGGTCCGACTGTTTTCTCGACTGCCTCTAAAATCTCCCCGGATTCCACAACCTCCTTGAGCTTGTTAATATCATCATAGAGAGGACGATCTTCCTCAAGGTGATCGACATACTTGCGGATAATGCGAGCAGCCGCCTGAACTCCTTTGCCCGGTTTGATAGGCTTTCGAAAATCTACGGCCTGGGCACCGGCCATTAATTCCACAGCAAGCACGGCCTGAGCATTGTCGATAATCTGTTGAGTTTTTAGAGCTGTGGTCATTCCCATGCTGACAAAATCTTCCTGGTCGGCTGCAGCAGGAATGGAACCCGTCGCAGCCGGGTGAGAAAGTATTCTGTTTTCACAGACGAGTGCACCTGCCGTATACTGGGAAAGCATCAGACCCGAAAACATCCCGGCTCCTTTGGTTAAAAATGCTGGCAACCCCATACTCAAATGGGGATTCATCAGCCTGTTTGTCCTCCTCTCAGATAGAACACAGACTGTGGTGATTGCTATTCCCAAAAGTTCAAGGCCAAAAGCCATGGGAGTCCCCTGAAAATTGGCTCCTGTAAGGACCAAGTCATCATCAGGAAAGAAAGTTGGATTATCAGCAGCACCGTTAAGCTCGGTCTCGAGCATGTAGCGGGCCCACTTGAGAGCATCCCGGGCTGCACCCATCACCTGAGGGGTGCTCCGCAAACTGTAACAATCCTGGAGTTTTTTACCTTTCTGAGCTAAAAGCTTACTGCCTTCTGTTATTTGTCTGATGTTTTCGCTTGATTCAAGCGCTCCAGGATATCCGCGAACTTTATGCAGCCTCTCATCATAAGCCATCATGTTGGCGTTGAGTACTTCTAAAGTCATGGCCGCAGCAATCTCAGAGTTTTTTATCCAGCGTTCTGCATCGTATATCTCCAGAACTCCCAGGCCGACGATGACGTTGGCACCGTTAATCGTGGCTAAACCGTCGCGGGCTTCATAGACGATAACCGGAATGCCAGCTCTATCCATCGCTTCCTTCCCAGGCAACCGCTCTCCTTTATAAAAAGCTTCACCTTCTCCCATGGGTACAAGAGCCATCTGCGCCATAGGAGAAAGATCGCCACATGCTCCGACCGAACCTTTTTCACAGACAACAGGTGTTACCCCTTTATTAAGCATTTCCTTCAACGTCTCTACGACAACAGGCCTCAAACCTGAATGGCCATGGCAGTGGCAATTTATCCGGCTCAGGATGGCTGCTCGGACAATATCAATGGAGAAGGGTTTTCCGTATCCTGCGGCATGGCTATAAATTAAATATCTCTGGTATTTTTCCACCTGCTCTTGCGTCAAAACAACTTCCGAAAGTTCCCCGATGCCTGTGTTGACACCGTACACGATCTCTCCTTTCTTTATTTTTCCCTCAAGAAGATCTCTGCATTTTTTAATTCTTTTCATCGCCTCAGGATGAATGGCTATTTTTTCATTCCCCCGAGCAACTTGGGCGACTTTTTCTACAGTGAGGCTATGTCCGTCAAGTGTAATTGTCATAATTTGTCCTCCTTAAACTATATACCCGTCTGAATCATTGAGGTTAAACTTTAATAACTTTTATTATTTTTTGGGTACTAAGCATTCTATTCTATATTTTTATTATAACTTATGAAAGTTATTCAAGTTATGCAAGTCTGACCCCGAAGTTTCCACAACCCTTTTTTGTTGACATCTTCTATAGGGAAATATATAAGTAAAATCTCTTTAGCTAAAACTGAGGGAAATTTCCAATTTTTGGAGGAAAAATGGCAAAAGAAATGAAAAAAATCATGGTTACCGGCTCAGTTGGTCAGATTGGCTCTGAATTAACCATGGCTTTAAGAAAGAAATACGGTAATGATAATGTCCTCGCCACTGGCCACAGAACAGAGCCCACTCCTGGGCTCCGCGATTCTGGCCCGTTTGAATTTATCAATGTCGCAAAAAAGGAGACGATCGAAGAAGTCGTTAAAAAATACAACATCGACACCATCTATCATCTGTCCGCCATCCTTTCTGCTGTGGGAGAAAAAAATCCTGTGCTCTGCTGGGATGTGAACATGAACGGAACCTATAACATCCTTGAAGTGGCCTTGGAACATGAAATGACGAGAATCTTTATTCCCAGTTCAATCGCTGCTTTTGGCCCTGAAACTCCCCTTGATAATACTCCTCAGGAAACAATTTTAAGACCAAAAACGATGTATGGAGTGACCAAGGTTGCTGGAGAGCTTCTCTGCGATTATTATGTCAAGCGCTTCGGACTTGATATTCGAGGCTGCCGCTACCCGGGCATCATAAGCTATGAGACACTGCCTGGGGGAGGAACAACAGACTACGCCGTAGCTATCTATTTTGAAGCCGTAAAAAACAAAAAATACACCTGCTTTGTGAAAGAAGACACGAGACTCCCGATGATGTACATGCCAGACTGCCTCAAAGCTGCCGCAGATTTGATGGAAGCAGATTTTTCCCGATTGAAACATCACTCTGACTTCAATGTGACTGCTATGAGTTTTTCTGCTGGCGAATTAGCGGCTGAAATCAAAAAATATATTCCTGAATTCACCTGTGAGTACGAGCCCGATTTCAGGCAGGAAATCGCAGATTCATGGCCCAATTCTCTTGACGACTCTGCTGCCCGTGAGGAATGGGGATGGGAGCCTAGCTACGATTTAGCTGCTATGACCAAGGATATGCTAGAAGCTCTCAGCAAGCGCCACGCAGAAGGAAAACTGAATTATTAGTTAGAGCCTAAATCTTTCATGAAATTTGGCAGAGAAAATGCTGCTTGATGAATATCAAGATTAAAATATTTAAGTCCTCGAGGAGGATCTCTTTTTATCTTTAAGGGCTGGACTTCATCTGATAGAAAAACAAAGCACCAACTTCCTCCAGGATAAGTGGGAACAGGGCTCGTGTAGAAACAGACATTTTTAAAAAGTTTCTTAAGGAAAGCATCTTTCTTTTTAATTGACTCCAGGTGATAAAAAGGCGAACCGGCCTGTAAGACTACTATGCCTTCGAAGTTAAGACACCTTTTCAGGTTCTCGTAAAAATCCCTTTCATGAAGAGAAGCAGAAGGCCCTGTAGGATCAGAGGAATCTATAAAAACAATATCAAACTTCTTATCTGTTTTATCGATGAATTCGATGCCGTCAGCGATTATAAGCTCAGTTCTTTCATCTTCAAGAGAGGGCAAAAGCCAAGGAAAATATTCTTTGGAGGCATCGATAACCTGTTGATCGATCTCCACAAGGCAAGCATGCTCTATCGGGTAGCGAAGAATTTCCTTAAGAGCTCCCCCATCTCCCCCGCCGATTACGAGAATACTCTGAGGGGAAGCATGCGAAACAAAAGCTGGATGAACAAGCATCTCGTGATAGAAAAATTCGTCTCTTTCTGAAGTCTGAACGAGATCATCAAGGAGCAAGACTCTTCCAAAATACTCGTTCTCGATAACCTCTATTTTTTGATAATCGGATTTATCCCTGTAAAGAAGTCTTTTTAGCTTGAAAAAAATACCACTCGATGGGCTGTGGTATTCTCTTTCCTCCGAAGGATCTACTTCCCGGTTTTCTTTTTTAGTGCTCATATTTTCCAGATGAACGGTTTGTTATCAGTTAAAACTTTCCCCTGTTTTATACTTTTCACTAAATAAAGAGGCAAAGCAAAATAGCTCTGGTGAAAGCCAGGGTGATAATATTTTAGCTTCTTTACTCTCCGCTCTCGCACTCTTTGAGCTATGTCTTTCTCATCCAGCACAAGAGGATCCTTTGTCTTGGAAGCCAGGACAAAGCCCCAGGGCATGCCGAACGACAGAACAAAGGTCCAGTACGGCCTGACTATAGGGAAAACTTTTTTTAAAGTTTTCACCAATGAGCAGAAAAATTGACTGTAAGAAGGATCAGCGCTCCCGGCCTGAAGAACGAATAAACCATCTTCCCTTAGAGCCTCGAAGCTTTTCGAGAAAAATTCTTCGGTAAAAAGAAAAACAGATGGCCCTTGCTCTAAGGGCTCAGTCAAATCAGAAATAATGACATCAAATTTCTCTCTTGTTTTCTCAACAAACGGGCGGGCATCTTTAAAAATGAGATCTGTTTTTGGGTTAGAAAACGCGCCTTCAGACCACTCAGGTAAATATTTCTGGCACAGTTCCACAAGTTCCCTGTCGATGTCCACCATTATCACCTTTTCAACCGTGCTGTGCCTGAGCACTTCCCTTAGCGTTGCACCCTCTCCACCTCCAATCACCAGCACTTCTCGAGGGGAAGGATGAGTGATGAGGGCCGGATGAACCAAAGATTCATGATAGATATATTCGTCTATTTGCGCCGATTGAATCTTTTCATCCAGAAAAAGAACCTTGCCAAGAAACTTGTTGTAAAAACACTGGACGAACTGATATTTTGTCTTTCCTTGATAATAGAATTTTTCGACTTTTAACCGTCTGCCAAATGATTCTGTGATCGGCTCAAAAAAATAAGATCCTTCGCCTGCCATGGCAAAGATTATAACAAGTAAAAAATAAAGAGTAAAACGCAATAATAAACGGCAAATTGTTAAAAAAGATAGACCTGATATTGGATTTTTGATATAGTCTAGAAACTTAAAGGAGGTATTCAATGTACGGCAAGATAAAGAATGATTTGACAAAAGAAATTCAATCTATTCACGATGCAGGCCTCTACAAAGCGGAAAGAATCATAATGACTCCCCAGGGAGCAGTGATCGAGGTTAAAGGCGGTAAAGAAGTCCTGAATTTCTGCGCCAATAACTATTTAGGCCTGTCGAGCCACCCCAAAGTCATCGAAGCAGCCCATAAGACTCTTGACAAATGGGGATACGGAATGAGTTCAGTTCGTTTTATCTGCGGAACTCAAGACATTCATAAGGTTTTAGAACAGAAGATATCAGCGTTTCTCCAGACAGAAGATACTATCCTGTATGCTGCCTGTTTTGACGCCAACGGAGGAACCTTTGAACCTCTGATTGGAGCCGAAGACGCCATAATAACCGATCAGCTCAACCATGCATCTATTATTGATGGTATCCGCCTCTGCAAAGCCCAAAGACTCATTTATAAGCATGCTGACATGGCTGATCTCGAAGAGAAATTAAAGGAAACTCAGGGAGTCCGTTACAGATTGGTGGCCACTGACGGTGTGTTTTCCATGAATGGTAATATTGCAAAACTTGATGAAATCTGTGAGCTGACAGATAAATACGACGCCATGGTCATGATTGACGATGCCCATTCAACTGGATTTCTCGGCAAAACAGGGAGAGGAACCCCTGAATACAGAGGAGTAATGGGCAAAATAGATATCATCACAGGAACTCTCGGAAAAGCCCTCGGAGGTGCCTCAGGCGGATTTATTTCCGGAAGAAAAGAGCTCATCGAGCTTTACAGACAGCGCTCAAGACCCTATCTTTTCAGCAATACCTTAGCTCCCGTTGTTGTTGGTGCGTCGATTGCCGTCTTTGACCTCCTTTCTGAAACTACAGAGCTTAGGGATAAGCTGGAAGATAACACAAAGTACTTCCGGGAAAAAATGACAGAAGCCGGATTTGACATAACACCTGGAGTCCATCCTATTGTTCCTATTATGCTCGGTAAATTTGAAAATGATGCCAAGCTTTCTCAAGATATGGCCCGAGATCTCCTTGAAGATGGAATTTATGTCATTGGATTTTACTATCCTGTTGTCCCTCGAGGTCAGGCCAGGATAAGAGTCCAGCTCTCAGCAGGCCATGAAAAACACCACCTGGATAAAGCCATAGAAGCTTTCACCAAAGTCGGAAAAAAATATAACGTTATTCCTTAGCATAAATTATTGACACCTGCATAAATAATGTCCTATACTATGGGCAGGAGGTGTCAAATGAGACCATCCGGAAGCCCAGAAACACTGGAACGCCGCCGATTCCAAGCCATGGATCTCCTGGAAGATGGGCTCCAGCCCGTTGAGGTCGC
>Ga0209986_10005108_pt1 | contig 10944 bp, 14 predicted proteins | sample BlataG_FD_183168 | JGI IMG/M metagenome (GOLD analysis project Ga0209986, IMG submission 183168) | Deep subsurface microbial communities from Black Sea to uncover new lineages of life (NeLLi) - Black_00105 metaG (SPAdes) (version 2) | ecosystem: Environmental > Aquatic > Marine > Oceanic >...
TGATGGGATAGAAGACGGAATTTCGATTATTGATAAGAATTATAAAATCTTAATGGTTAATTCAGGAATATTGAGGCTTTTTAATAAAAAGAGTTTTAAAGATTTGATCGGGAAAAAATGTTTTAATGAATTTTATAATAATGAAGGAATCTGTGATAATTGCCCTGTTTATAAGACGTTTAAAAGTGGCAAGCTTTACAATATAACTAAAAATTATTATGGGATAGGCAAAGAAAAAATAGTACTAGAAATAACCACTTTTCCAATCAGGGACATAGATGGAACAGTCATTCATGTAATTGAGCATATGAAGAATGTCACTGACAGGATTAAATTAGAAGACCAGTTGATTTCTCGAGAAAGGATGGCGGCGATAGGAGAATTGGCATCTGGAGTTGCCCATGAGATAAGGAACCCCTTAGGTAATATTTCTGCCTCGGCCCAATACTGTCTCAGTAAATTTAAGCTCCCTGAAAATGTGAAAAAGTATTTAAAGATTGTTTTAAGAAATTCTGAAAATGCCAATAGGGTTATAAAGGATCTACTCAATCTGGCTAAGCCAAGAGAAATTTTTTTTAAGATGGGTGATATTAGTGAGGTCATAAAAAGCACCTGTAATCTATTCAGAGCGAAATGCTTAAAGCAGAAAGTGCGTTTGACTCGCCGATTGCCGAGGGGGATTCCCCAGATATTGTTAGATGAAGGAAGGCTCATAGAGGCATTCTCAAACATTATTTTTAATGCCTTAGATGCTATGCCTGGGGGAGGGAGGGTGACTATTACATCCTATGTTGATTTTCAAAATAATGTTACAGTAGTGAGTTTCTTAGACACAGGCATCGGGATTTCTCAAGACGATTTGAATAAAATATTTAATCCCTTTTTTACTACAAAAAAAGATGGGATAGGATTAGGATTATGTTTAGCTCTTCAAGTTATTAATGATCACAAAGGTAAAATAAATATAGAAAGTAAGGTTGACCAAGGTACAGAAGTGATTGTTAGACTTCCAATTTTAAGAGAGTAATAAAATGATTATGCAGTTTTTCAATATGATTAACAAGAAAAAATCTGATCTATATAATATTTATTTTTAGGGAGAAAATATGGAGAGAATTGTAATTGTTGACGATGACAAAGATCTCCAATTTACTGTTTCAAGTATTTTACAAGATGAAGGATATGAAACCATAGCTGCAAGTAACGGAAGGGGAGCATTAAAGGCAATTAAGAGAAATTCTCCTGATTTAGTCTTATTGGATATTAAGCTTCCTGATATGGACGGAATGAAAATTCTAGAAAAAATAAAAAAAATTGATAATGAATTAATCGTAATCATGATTACGGGCTATGGAGGGATTAATGAGGCAGTAAAAGCAATGAAATTAGGGGCTTTTGACTATATCACCAAGCCTTTTGATAATAGTGAGCTCATTATTAGAATTAAAAAAGCCCTTCAGACCCAATATTTAAGCAAGGAAGTAGAGAGCTTAAGAAAAATATTAGGCGAAAAGGTTTTGGTAGAAGAGACGATGGGAAAAAGCCCTCAAATAAAGCAAGTATTGGACCAAGTAAAAATAGTTGCCCCCACCAATTTAACTGTGATAATCCAAGGTGAAAGCGGAACAGGAAAAGAATTGATTGCTCAGATGATTCATCAAAGAAGCAAAAGGAAAGACAGACCTTTTATCGCCATAGACTGCGGCGCTATCCCTGAGACATTGGCAGAGAGCGAATTGTTTGGCTATGAAAAAGGTGCTTTTACCGGATCTGATGTCGGAAAAGAAGGAAGATTTGAACAGGCTAACGGAGGCACATTATTTCTAGATGAAATCACCAATCTATCAAATGCCATACAAATGAAACTTTTGAGGGTCATTCAAGAGAAAAAATTGCAGCATTTGGGAGGCAAAAAAGATATAAAAATAGATGTAAGGGTAATCGTAGCTACCAATGTCGATATCTATAAAGCTGTAAAAAGCAGCAAATTTAGAAATGACCTTTTTCACAGGCTTAATGAATTTTATATTTTGCTCCCACTGTTGAGAGAGAGAAGAGAGGATATTCCAATATTAGCGAATTATTTTTTAAATGAGGCAAATAATGAACTTAACAAAGATATAAAAGGATTCTCTCCAGAGACTATGAAATTTCTTCTTAATTATCACTGGCCAGGAAATGTAAGAGAATTAAAAAATCTTATCAGAAAAGCTGTACTTTTGACTGATTCGGAATATATTACCTTTTCCAATTTATCTCCGGGTATAATTAGCCCCAAAGAAGAAATTGACATCACAAAGAGTTTAGCTGAAGAACTCTCATTTGAAGAAATAGCTAAAAATTTTGAGAGAGATTTGATTCAAAAAGCCCTAGAAAAAGCAGGTAATAATAAAACATATGCTGCAGAAATTTTGAAGATACATAGGAAAGGGCTTTATCGAAAAATGAAAAAATTGGGGTTGTGACAATTTCGTCCAATACTGTCCTAGATATGTCCCAAGTTATGTGAACAACATTTTAATACAGAACTCTATTTTTAAAACTTCCCTTTCTTGACATTTTCTTAACCCTCTGTAAATAAAGGTGATACATGATTTTAGGATAAATTTATTTTGTTTAATTATATTTGGCATAATAATTGCTATAAAAATAATAAATCAATGGCTAATATACTAATTGTTGAGGATGATAGAGATATGTGCAACGTGATCTCAGATATCCTCAAAGAAGAAGGCTATATGGTGGATAGAGTCTACGCTGCCGAATCAGTTACGAAAAAAATAAAAAGAAAAAAATATGACCTCATGATTTTGGATTATAAACTTCCGGGGAGTTCTGGATTAACTGTTTTAGAAGAAGCAAAACAAATAAGACCAAAATTAAGGGTAATGATGATTTCTGCATATGGAAATGAATATGTCAAAGCAAAGGCAAAAGAATTGGGGTCTGTTAATTTTTTAGATAAGCCTTTTGATCTTAAAAAACTGGTGCGAAATGTAAAGAAAATATTAGCTAATAAAAAAAGATAACATGAGGTTGACCGCTCCTCATAGGGAACTTTTCCCTCATAAAAAAGCGGAATCCAAATGAAAGGAGCTAAAACCATGCCAGTAGAAAAAGCAATAGCCTCTTCCAGTCTGGTAGAAGTTATTGACCGAATCCTAGACAAGGGTGTTGTGGTTGATGCGTGGGTGAGAGTCTCTTTAGTGGGTATTGAATTACTCGCGATTGAGGCCAGAGTTGTAGTGGCATCTGTTGAGACCTACCTGAAATATGCTGAAGCTATCGGTCTGACTGCAACCGCAGCCTAAGGATTAGGTCAGAAGGATTCTTGCCGAGCCATCCTTATGCTCTGAAGGATTTAGAGCAGAAAGCATGGATCGCCAAGAAATTCTTCCCCTTTTCAAAAAAAGAAATATATAAAAGAGCAAAAAAAGAAATGCCTTTATCCCAAGATATGAATAAAATTGTTAACAATATCCTTCATTCTTATGAGGCCAGAATCAAAACTATTGGATCTATTTTTGATACCACCCATCAAATCCTTCAGGGTTTTCAAGATGCTCTTCTTGATACAAGACAAGAGAGAGAAAAGATTAGAGTAGAATTGAGGGAGAGTCTTGCAAAAAACGGATCTCTTCGGAGGAAAGATTTTGACAATATGATGCAGAGCATTCTTTTGACTCAGGAAGAGAGGGAGAAAGAGGTAAGGAATTTGTTGAATCAATACCTTAATGAACAGAGAGAGATGGCAAAGGCTTTAAGGGAGAATTTAGAGAGGGTTAAAGATTCCCTTGCCAAAGGTAAAGCTCAAAGGCTCAAAGGATTCCAAGAAATGATTAAAGAAATCCTTGCTAAACAAGATAAGAGAAAAGAAGAGGTAACCTCCAGGCTGAAAGAATTTCAAAACGAACAAAAAGTGCTGTCAGCAAGGCTCAAAGAACTCTTAGCTAAAGGAAAGGAACTCCGGATAAAAGATTTCAAATCAATGCTTAGAGAATTTAAAACCCAACATAAAGAGCGAATAACTCGCCAGCAAGAAAGAAGAGAAATGGTACTCAATATGCTTGGAGGTTTTAAGAAGGAAAGAGTAGAAGCAGCCAAGAACTGGCGGCTTGGACAAAAGAAAAGGACTCAAAGAAGAAATAATTCACCTAAAGCAATTCACTCTGTTAGAGACAAGGATTTCTAACAGAGTTAATATAGATGCACAAAAAAAGTGCAGAAAACCAATTAAAAAAGGAGGCAAAAATGGGAATAGCTAACGACATGAAAAAATTGAGTGAAGACATTGTTACCTCTTATGATGTGCGAGTAAAGGCGATTGGAACGCTTGTTAACAATGTCCATAGAACCCTGAAGAAGTTTACAACAGAGAGGAAGAAGATGAGTAAGGAGCAGGAAAAAGCTTTGTCAGATTTCGTGAAGGATTTAACCAAAAGTGTAGATGATCTCCGTAGCGAATTCCAGAAAAAACACAAAGAAATGAGTGATGTGCAAGCCAAAGAATTGAACGATTTTGTTGCTGACTTGAGTAAGAATGTTGTCAATATGATAAAGGGTTTTCAAGAAGAACACAAAGCTATGGCTGATAAACTAAAGGAAAACCTTAAAAAAGGCGAAACAGATAGACTTAGAGACTCTAATGCTAAGATGAGGAATATCCAAAAAGATATTAAGGATATCGAGACTTATGTCAAAAACAAACTTAAGGAATTTTCTGATGCCCACGCTGCTATGAGTGATGAACTTAAAAAGGATCTGGCTAAATATGTATCGGATATTGTCAGTGAAACTAAGAAACTGTTAAAAGGTTATGAAGATGAAAGAAAAAAGATGGCGGCTAATTGGCAAGCTCTAACTGCTACCATGGCTAAGAAAAAAGGCATTAAACCCGAGGTGGAGGTAGAGGTAAAGGTAAGACCTGTAAAGGTAAGACCTGTAGAAGAGGCAATTGAGGAGGCTGTTGAAGAAGTGGAAGTGCCTGTAGAGGAGGCTGTTGAAGAAGAGGAAGTACCTCCTGAGATGAGCTTGGAAGATAGAGTATTGGAATTTATTGAGAGTCATCCAGAAGGTGTGAGGGTTGGCGATATGCAAGAGCCCCTTGGAACTGCGAGAATGAGATTGGGCAAAATAGCCAAGAGACTATTAGATGAGGGCAAAGTCAGGAAAGAAGAGAATTTGTATTTTCCACTAGAGGAATAAGAAAAGAAAAAAAAGTAAAAAGGTGGACGGTATACTTCATTTACATGTGAGGTGTGCAGAAAGTGAGGTAAGATAATGAGGGTGGTACAATGTGCCTTCTGTAAAGGCAGCGGCAAAGATCCCTTTAATCTGCTATCCGAGCTTGCCACCTGCCAGGTTTGTGGAGGCAGAGGTAAAGTTAAAGTTAAGGATCCAGCGGTTAAATGTGCTTATTGTAAGGGCTCAGGTATCTATCCTCTGGGTGCCCGAGTTACCTGTACTGTATGTAATGGGAAGGGCATGGTTACGGTAAAAGGTCCCTCTGAAGAATGCCCTAAATGTAAAGGCACTGGAGAAGAAATAGATAGCGGCCTCCCTTGTATTAAATGTGGAGGCAAAGGGGTTGTTTCAACGAGATGAATGAATTAAATTCCTTCAGAGAAAACATTATCAAAAAGAGGAAGCAAGCGTTGACTAAAATCAATTCCTTTAGAAAAGAGTTTGAAAAGAAGGAAAAGGATATGAGGGCAGAATTAGAAGAAGCAAGAAGAATCTGGATAGAAATGAGCGAAACATTCAGGTGGTGGCAATCTCTGCCATAGCAGAATAAGAAAAACAAAAACTTTAATTAGGAGGTAAGAAAAATGATTGGAGAGATGACCACTGTACTTGAGCCAAGTCCTCTGCCAGACTTTGTTGAAACAAAGTATGTAAAAAATATTACTAATAGAGCTATTTCCTATATTAAGGCAGGTTTTCCGGTTCACTTTAGGGGTGCGTCTGGTACCGGAAAGACTACACTGGCTATGCACATTGCAAACAAGATTAAAAGGCCAGTGGTAATGATTCACGGAGATGAAGAGTTTTCAACCTCTGATTTGGTTGGCGGAGAGTACGGCTACAGTTTTAAAAAGGTGGTTGACCGTTTTGTCTCAAGAGTGCTCAAGGTAGAAGAAGACATGGTAAAGCGATGGGTGGATCACCGCCTGACCGTGGCCTGTAAATATGGATTTACCTTAATATATGATGAATTCACGCGCTCAAGACCAGAGGCAAATAACATACTTCTTTCTATTTTGCAGGAAAAGATGATGGATTTGCCAGTGGGAAGAGGCAGCGAAGAGCCATATTTAAGGGTTGATCCGGATTTTAACGCAATTTTCACGAGTAACCCCGAAGAATATGCTGGAGTCCATAGAAGCCAGGATGCTTTAAGGGATAGGATGATTACTATGGATTTGGATCATTTTGACTATGAGACAGAAGTAGCTATAACAAGGGCAAAATCCAAAATGTCTAAACGTTATGCTGAGACAATAGTCAAGATCGTAAAGGGTTTGAGGGAATCTGGAAAATGTGAGTTTGCACCAACCGTTCGCGGCTGCATTATGATTGCCAAAACCCTTAAAGTTCAAAACATTACTCCTGCCAAATCTAATGGTGCCTTTATGGCAATTTGCCAGGATATTCTGGCATCAGAAACAAGCAGAATTGGCTCAAAGACAAATCAGGCAAGAGTAAAAGAGATAGTCAAGGAGCTGGTTGAAAAATATAGTTAATCATTGAAGGAGGATAATCAAATGACAATTATGCGAGCTTTTTCTAAGGTGGAAAAAGATGGGAAGATAAAACTCCCTGCCAATATACAGCGAGCAGCAGGCCTTAAAGAAGGCCAATTGGTTGAATTAAAAATTATGGGCGCAAGCAGAAAGAAGGGTATCCTTATTACATCAAGGGAAATCGCCAGGTAAAGGTTTTAAAGATTTTAAACAGGAGGAAAGAAAATGTCTAGAGGATCCACAGAGTTAAGCGGATTGAGAGATATAAAAACTATGCTCCGCTCCAAAAAGAGATCTCTCCCTAGAGTGCAAAGTTCAGCCTATCTTGATTTATATATGTTGCGTAAAGAGAAAGATAGACTAGAGAAAGAAATTTATATCATGGAGAAGAGGAAAGAGGCTATTGAAAAAAGACTTGATGAGATTAATACCGAAATGGACAAGTTAGTAAAAGCAGAAGCTGTAAAACAGCAAGCTAATCCTGAGGAATCTAAGAGATCTTCAGAAAAAAACTGGAAGACAATGTCTTTAAAATATTAAAAGAAAATCCAATCAGTAGATTAAGAGAACAAATAAATGGAGTGGAAAACATTTGATTACAAGAGTAAAAAAGTAGGTAGAAAGGGCGAAGTTCTAAATAAAAATATATATAAATGTGCCTTTTGCAATGGAAAAGGATTCGTCCCTTCTAAGAAAAGCATAAGGTGTCCTACTTGTTTAGGAACTGGGACAGTAAAAGTTCAGGCTCCAGTTGTAATCTGTGCTTACTGTAATGGTTCAGGAAAATCGCAAATAAATACTGCCCTTACTTGTATTGTCTGTAGGGGAAGAGGGGTTGTAAGTGTGCACACGAAACAGGTTGAGCTATGTCCTGCCTGTAAAGGAAGGGGCAGAGAAAAGGGGAGCAGCCTCCCTTGTTTAATATGCAGGGGAGTAGGTGTGATTGCAAAATAAGCAGTCTTTATATTTATTACTAATTAAGCATGGATATAGCAGCTACTGAATTAGAGATGCTAAAGATTATAAAACAGAAAAATGGTTTGATATCTATGAAGGAATTAAGTAGCAAGGCAGGATTTGAGATTGGGTATACCTACATGTTATGCAAGTCATTAGAAAAACAGGGTTGTATCGGATTCTTTAGCCCTTCATCCTGCAGGATAACTGTAAAAGGGAAGAGTAAGATAAGAAAGGAGGGGATCAGATGAGTAAGAAAAAAAAGAACGGAGAGGAAGAAGGATTAGATATTGATTTTGGGATAGGCAAATTAAGTTTTGGAGGTTTATTTAAGGGTATTGAGAAATTAATAGACCTTGCTGCAGATTTAAAAGAGGCTGGCGGAGAAATAAAAAAAGAAGGAGAGATTGACCTGAGCCATCTTAAAGAAGGGATGAAAGGAGTTTTTGGGTTCTCTATAAAGACAGCAGTAGGAGGGAAATCAGTTGTGGAACCGTTTGGCAATATCAAGAAGACATCCGAAGGATCTGTTGTAGTAGAAGAAGAAAGAGAACCCATAACAGATGTGTTTGATGAGGAGGATGAGATCTTGGTTATATCTGAGATTCCTGGAGTTTACAAGGAGGGTATAAGCTTAACTTTAAAAGAGGATATATTAGAAATTTTTGCTTCTAGTAAGAATAGAATCTATCGTAAAGTTGTCCTTCTCCCTGTAGAAGTTAAGCAAGAAAATCTTTCTTACAGCTACAAGAATGGTGTCTTAGAAGTAAGAATTAAAAAATGAAAAAAGAGATCACAACCCTAACCCTAAAAGTAAAAGAAGCTTTACCAAAAGATGTAGGCAGGGCAATTGCACGAATTGACCCGAAAGATATGAAAATGCTAGGAGTAGAAGTAGGTGAGATTATAGAGATTGAAGGCAAAAGAAAAACCTCTGCTAAAGTGATGCCTTGTTATGCTGATAATAGGGGCAGGGCTATAATCCAGATGGATGGAATATCTAGGGAAAATGCACAAATTGGACTGGATGAAAAAGTAAAGACTCGTAAAATTGACTATAAACCTGCTAACAAAATCACGCTATTGCCCTTAACTATCTCAAGCCTTCTTCAAAGAGATAAGGATACTAAATATATCGGCTCACTTATAGAGGGACTCCCTATAACTGCTGGTGATAGGGTTAGGGCTACCCTTTTTGGGTCAAGGTCGTGCGAATTTAAAGTATTGGATACTTTACCTGAGGGGATAGTCTTGATAGGGCCTACTACTTTAATAAGGATAAAAACAAAAGAGGTCGGAGAAAGTAGGCCAACAAAGATTACATACGAAGATATTGGCGGGCTTAGTACCCAAATCCAAAGAATCAGAGAAATGATTGAACTGCCTCTAAGATATCCTCAAATATTTGAAAGATTGGGGATTGACCCGCCAAAAGGTGTTTTACTCTATGGGCCGCCCGGGACAGGAAAAACATTAATCGCCCGTGCAGTGGCTAATGAAACCTATGCTTACTTTACTCATATAACAGGCCCAGAGATTATGGGCAAATTCTATGGTGAGAGTGAGGCTCGTTTAAGAAGTGTATTTGAAGATGCTCAGAATCATACTCCAGCAATAATCTTTATCGATGAGATAGATGCTATTGCTCCTAAAAGAGAAGAGATGGGTGGAGAAAAACAGGTGGAACGGAGAGTGGTAGCTCAGCTTTTAGCTTTAATGGATGGATTAGAATCTCGAGGGCAAGTTATAGTTATAGGGGCGACAAATATTCCTAATACTCTAGACCCGGCATTAAGAAGGCCGGGGAGATTTGATCGAGAAATTTCTATTTCCATTCCTGATAAAAATGGAAGATTAGAAATCTTACAGATTCATACAAGAGGAATGCCTTTAGCAGAAAATGTCAGTTTAGAAAAGTTAGCTGAGATTACTCATGGTTTTGTAGGTGCTGATTTAGAAGCACTGGCAAGGGAATCAGCAATGTCGGCTTTAAGAAAGATTTTGCCAAAAATTGATTTTGAAATGGCAGATATTCCTTATGAGACTTTACTGAAATTAGAAGTAACAATGGATAATTTTTTTGAGGCAATGAAAGAGGTTGAACCTTCAGCGATCAGGGAATTTTTTGTGGAAATGCCAGATGTCAAATGGGCAGATGTGGGCGGGCTTGATAATGTAAAAGAAGAGCTGAAAGAAGCAGTAGAATGGCCATTGAAATATTCTGATGTGTTTAAAAAAGCTAATACAAATCCACCCAAGGGAATTTTACTCTATGGCTCGCCGGGCACAGGAAAGACTTTATTGGCTAAAGCAGTGGCCAATGAAAGCGGGGTTAATTTTATTTCTGTAAAAGGCCCCTCTCTTATATCCAAGTATGTTGGAGAAAGTGAAAGGGCCATTCGTGAGGTATTTAAGAAAGCAAAACAGGCTTCCCCCACAATTTTGTTTTTTGATGAGATTGATGCCATAGTTCCCAAGAGAAGCTCTGCGAGCACAGACTCACATGTGACAGAAAGGGTGATAAGTCAATTTTTAACTGAACTGGATGGGATTGAGGAACTTAAAGGCGTGCTTGTTTTAGCCGCCACCAATAGATTGGACCTGGTTGACTCAGCATTATTGAGAAGTGGAAGATTTGACCTTATGCTTGAACTACCTAAGCCAGATCAGAAAACAAGAGAAGAGATATTCAAAATACATACAAAAAATAAACCGCTTGCTAAGGATGTTGATTTGAAAAGCTTAGCCATGGAGACCGAAGGTAAAACAGGTGCTGATATTGAGTTTATATGCCGAAAAGCATCAATGCTGGCAATAAGAGAATTTATCGACCTTGGTATACACAAATCTAAAAAAAGCGGGCTTCCGGCAGGTAAGGATTATACGGATAAAGGTTTAAAGATTTCGGGGAAGCATTTTGAAGAGGCGATTAAACTGGTAAAAGAACAGAGTAATAAAAAATAGAGGAGGCTTAAAATGGGGAAGGTTATTGAGAAAGTCAAGAATTTTTTTAAATGTCGTATCAAGAAACCTGCCCAGCCGGCAGGCAAGGAAGAGCCTAAACCGCAACAGGAAGGGCCTAAGATAGAGGAGAAACCTGAAGAACAAAAATAAGTGAGGCCACGACTTACTAGACGTAATGAAAGTAAGTCGTTTGGTCGAACTTATGTTACTTTGTTCCGTAAGTCATGTATTCGTTTAAGGTGCGTTATGAGTGAAAAAGGAAAATACATTTACGGAATTA
>Ga0209986_10005109_pt1 | contig 10942 bp, 15 predicted proteins | sample BlataG_FD_183168 | JGI IMG/M metagenome (GOLD analysis project Ga0209986, IMG submission 183168) | Deep subsurface microbial communities from Black Sea to uncover new lineages of life (NeLLi) - Black_00105 metaG (SPAdes) (version 2) | ecosystem: Environmental > Aquatic > Marine > Oceanic >...
CCCCCAGGTCCGCCCCCCTATCGTCCCACCAGCTCCAGGCCAGGTCGTTGTCTCCTACGAAGTCTTCAAACCCCCTGCTGGCTGCTGCAAATTCGACGGCCTATCTCAAGGCGGTTTGATTGCATTGATCGTCTTGCTCATCATTTTCTGGCCACTCGCTTGGATCCCGTGTGTCATGGACTCTTGCTTTGATCAGCAACAAAGACCAGTGTATGGCTATCCTACTTCATCTATGGAAGCTGGTGGGTTTGGTGGTCCAGTTCCTGTTCAGATGCCTTACTCTCCTCCAGTACAAACTCCAGTAGGAGGAGGGATGAAGTAAGAGAAGATGAGATGAGGGGGAGGCGAGGATTACATAATACTTATATGCAATCTATAATCTACTACTACTACTACTACTACTAGTACTACTACTACTACTACTTCTAGTACCGGTACTATTAAGAATGAAACAAATGAGGTTTTCAAACAGGGAAGTGACCCCAACCTCAACCTGAACTTTTTTATTTTACACATACACACACACATTTTGTCACAAATCTTCAAATCTTAATATTCATTAAGTCGTTCTCGTAATTACTAAATCATTTCTACATTTAAATCTATCTGCTTATCTAATCATTAATTCTTTACTATCATTGAAATTTTTATATATACATACACAGTACAGCCCATCTTGTGGAAGAAATGATGTCTGCCCCTTGCCTCTCTACATACCACCACCACCTCCTCCTCCTCCTCCTTTACTCCTCTTATTCTTTTTCAATAACAACTCTCCAGCTAATCTCTGAGCTGCAGGTGATAGTGGCACACTACCAGTTCTCTTGTAAAGCCTTCCTGCAGATGCCCCCAGCCCAACTCCTCCTCCTCCTCCTGCTCTTCTTTCACTCATCGTAGTACCACCAGTGTTATTATGCCAAGGTGATGAGGAAGAAGAAGGAGATGGCACTACACAAGGTGTCCCACCAAAAGACTTCTGTGAATGCTGCTGTAGTTTCCTCTTTTTAATCGCTACTTGTGTTGCAAGAGCCAATCCAGCAGCTTCCCTTGGTCTAGGCCCTTTCATTTCAAATCCTCCTCCTCCTCCTCCTCTTTCATCCCCAAGTCTGTTGGGAGTGGCTTCTACTGTTGCAGGATTAGACCCTGGTGTTTCTACTATTCCATACCTTGCTGGATTTACTCTTCCATATTGATGATGATGATGATGTCGGGAGGGAGATGAAGCTTCACTGGTAGTTGTACTGATACTAGCTACACTAGTACCTCCAGAACTTAACATATCATGCATATTATGAATAGTATTATGATTACCACTACTACTAATGAGAAGGTGGGGGTTGAATCTGGTAGCTTGATGATTGATTACCTTGGGAGGACCCCCCACCCGCCCGTCTCTCTCCCTCACAGTCAAGGGTAGAGACTCTTTCAGTGATTGAGAGCTAGGATACATGAGTGCATTAACTGGGGTGTGCTTAGTTGGTTGTAGTGAGGGTAGTAGAGGTAGTGAGTACTGTGCTTGTTGAAGGGAGGGAGGAGGAGGAGGAGGAGGAGGAGGGAGGAGACCTGTAGCTTGTGCCTTAGCTCTTCTCCTGGCATTTGTCTTCTCCAAGAGCTCTGCAAAGCTGGCATTGTCTTCTGATGTGTGTGAAGCTACGAATATGTCAAGTGATACTGGTGGTGATTTGGCAGATTTATTGCCTTGATCATGTTCATTGTAATGATAATACTCTTTATCTTCATTATTATCATTATAGTTATTATCGTCATAGTCGTGGTCTCCTGGAGGGAGGGGGGTGGGGTCCTCCTGGGGATGGGATGTGTGTTCTCTATGATGACGATGAGAAGGGTCTGCTGTATGGTTTCCTTTGTGTTTAGATTTTTGGATATTGAGCTGGGCTTGTCGTATAATGTCTGGATCTCCGGTGCGAAGGGCCTGTGTGTAAGGTTTATAAACGAAAGGGGGTAGGAAAGGAGAAGGGTTGGTTTGACTGTCGACGGAGATGGGAGCGGTGGGGAATTGTGACAAGAGTTGTGACAAAACGTACCTCTAACCACTGGACCTGGAGTTGTAGATCTGGTAACTCTGGGAAAAAGTCTCTTTCGATGATTGCCTCAAGTTTAGCAGTCCATTCGTCTTCTTCGAGGACGATTTCTGGTTGTTTTGGCGATCTAGGTGGAGGAGGAGGCATTGCAGACCTACGGTTTGACTCTATTATGTTAATTTTTGACGCCATTGATTTGGTGAGTAGTAAGAGGCTCGAAATATTCTAGATTAGGATGCGAAAAATGCTTTGAATTGTGGGTCAGGAGTAGCGTATCATCTTTATTTGCGAACTATCATTCCTTCAAGTGTCATGCGTTTGTAATCATTGTATCTAAATGCTTTGATAATGTATATGGACGCTCTGTTTTAGAGTGACCAAGGATCGTCGACCGGAACTTCCATCTTTTCCAATTCAGCAAAGGGTCGCCCTCCTCCATCAAGTAGTGAATTATAATCACCATGTTTGGTATTGGCAAGCAATTGTGGAGCATTCAGTAAGACAAGAGTCACCAGTAAGAGGAAGGAAGGTCTCTTAAACCAAATAAATAAATAAGAACCCTCCCATAATAAAAAGCTGTCTTACCTGGAATGGGTTTGGTAAAAATTCAGGTGGACGACGCCACAATGATATGACCTTGCCAAGAAGAAATGGCACATCCCTGTCATGCTTTTAAGAAAGGTGGTAAGGAGGTATGGTATGGTGAAGGCCTTACTCTAGAAAATTTCAATGAAATGACAGAAACATTTTTGGACTCAAGATTTCTTTGAAGACACTCACTGATGAAGAGAGACAACCATCGACCACAGGTTGGGTAGTCAGTCATGATTTAAGCGTCAACTCATAACGTCTAGAAAACATAGTATCCTTCCTTTCCACCTACGCACACCTAGTAAGAGTTGCTATCAATACAACCAAAAACAAAGAAATTTGGCAACATATATTTCTGATCACACAGATCAGTCTTAAAAATGGCCACCCCCTTGGGATGGAAGCGTTTTAAATTCTTCGAGGACCATAAACGCGACGAGGTATTCCTTCCAAACGACATTTCATGTTGCTGTTCAGACATAGAAGGCCGCACTTGGCTGGGTTGCACCGACGGCATGGTCATCGCCCTCGACTCCACCCTCTCCCTCTTCACCGCCTTCCGTGCCCATCAAGGCCCCATCCACGCCATTACATGCACCCAAGGGGATAAAATCATAACTCTAGGCACCAACCAACCCACAAATACATCATCCACATCACCCTCTCTATCCACACACAAACAACCTCCTCCTTCCGCTTCTTCTCTCAAGACCCTCCACGTCTGCAGCTGGTCCATCGCCGCCTCCCAATCAGGCGGCATCCCCTCCCCCATAGCCTCCATCAAGCTCCTCTCCTCCAGTCGCCCTCCAGATGGCTCCATCCTCTCAGCGGCTATCCACTCTATTTCTGTGTCTAGGGTATATGTAGCGCTGGCTCTCTCTACTGGGGCAGTTCATCTGTATAAAGGAGATGTAGCTCAGCACCATGCTCCTTCCTCTGCTCTGTCTATCAGGAGTATTCCCAAGTTTAAGGAGTCTTTTACCTCTCCATTAATGACTACAACTACTGTACAACAACAAAATCAACAAGAGATGTGTATATCGTTACATTTTGCATCATTGCCGTCATTGGAAGACTCAGCCCCACCTTCATCTTCTTCTTCCTCTCCTAGTAAACACCCCCAACAATCCTCATCCTTGCACTTGTTCATAACCAGTGGTACAGCTAGCTCTTCCACTATTAATAGTATTAAAGATTTTTCTCCCACAGGTCAGGTACACAAAGTATCTGCTTTTTCTGTATCCACTGGATCTCTACTATTACAAGATGAAGTGAGTAATAATGGCAGTACCAGTGGCAGTAGTAGTAGTAGTAGTAGTAGTAGCAGCAGCAGTACCTCCCTCCAACATCAACAGCAGCATTATTACCAAAACCAAGCAACAGTGACGAGTAAAGGAGAGCTTGCAGTAGCCACTCCAGATGCCATTCTCTTCTATACAGCCGAAGAAGGAAGAAAGGCAGCATTTGCCTTGCCTGGAAGGAAGAGTGGTCTAGCAGCTATGGGTCGGTACCTTATTGCCATCTGCCCTACCAATGGCAATGATGGTAAAAGTAGTGGTGGAAGATCGCCTGTAGTACAAGAAGGTAGAAGTACTACTACTACTACAACTACTGCAACTGCTACAGCTTGGGTGTTTGACTTGGAGTTAAAGATTGTAGCTGCATCATGTTCTGTGATATCTCCAATGAGGTGGATTGCCACTTTCTCACCATCATCGTCATCAGCAGTAGCAGCAATGATGAATAGTAATACTACTAATAGTAGTGATGACCAAAATGAGTTGGCTGATTGCTGCTGGGGAGCCTTTTCGGACGCAACAGGAGCCACCATCCGCCTGAATGAACGCCCCCTCACAGCCCGCCTAGAGCCCCTCTTCCGAGCACGTGCCTTCTCCCTAGCCCTCACCCTCGCTGAAAAAAGCCACGCCCCTCCTCTCATCATTTCCAACATCCACAAAAACTGTGGTGATTTCTACTATGGAAAAAGAGACTACGACCAAGCTGTGGTACATTATTGCGCCACTATTGGGTATCTAGAGCCATCCTATGTCATTCAGCAGTTTTTAGATCTGCAACGTCTCCCTGCTTTGACGACGTATCTGGAAGTGCTCCACAAGAGAGGGTTGGCGGGGGCAGATCACACTACACTACTGCTGAGTGCATACACCAAGATGAGGGATGTTTCCAAGCTGGATGCTTTCATAATCATGCACGGGGACGAAGAACTGACATCAATGCGACATGGAAATACTACTACTACTACTACTACTACTAATAATAATTTTATTATTCCAACAGGAGCAGCAGCAGCACATTCCATCCAAGCAATCAAAGCCGCCAACAAACAACAAACCTCCTACGACTCCACCACCGCCATCAAAGTCCTCCGAGCAGCTGGCTACGTTGAGCAGGCTTTGTACGTCGCTCTCATCTCAGCCGACCCTGCATCGTATCTGGACATCCTTCTAGAAGATGGTTGCCACCAGTGGGAGCAGGGGATCCAGTTTGCGAAGCATCTACCTAGAAAGCAGGCCGCAAAGGCACTACAATTGTATGGGAAATCTTTGTTGAGACATGTTCCTGTGGAGACAACGGCCTTGTTAATGGAGCTCTGCCTTCCTTCTCATGATCATCGTCATGATCATAATACTAATAGTAATAATAATGATGATGGTGGTTTTGTAGCTAGCTTGGCTGACTTTGCTCATATATACTCAGAGAGACCTGAAGATTTGAGATATGCATGTGTCACTATATTAAACATGTCCCCACCTCTCTCACCATCTAGTAGTAGTAGTAGTAGTAGTGGCACTAATAGTACAAGTAGGAGTGTGTTGTACCACATATTGTTAGATTTGTACTTGGGTGGAGATGGCCAGAACCTTAAAAATAGTGGTAGTAGTAGTGGTGGTGGTGGTAGCAGTACTCTTAGTGCTTTCTCACCACCAACAATATCTACTTCTACTACTCACTCTCCTCCTCCTCCTCCTCCTGCTGCTGCTGCTCAGAGTTTCCACCAAGAAGCGTTGGATTTGTTAAAAAGAGGCTGGATCCTGGGTGAAGATTCACCTGAATATGATGTCGATCAAGTCATGGTGATATGCAAACTGCACAAGTTCCAACCTGGCCTCTTATTCTTACTAGAGAGAAAGAGGTTGTACAGAGAGGCAGCTGCATTACTAGGGGAGGCAGGTGATTGGGATGGGGTGCTGGAGGCGTGTGAGAGGCATGGTGATGCAGGGGTAGGGGGGGATCCTGCTCTTTGGATGGATGCGTTGGAGTACTTTGGATCTTTGCATACCAGACAACAACTAAATAGTAATGGTGGCGGCGGCAGTAATAATATGACGACTCACCATGGTAGTAGTTTGAGTTCTATGATAAGAACACCACCACATGTATCTTCATTACCAGTTGCTGCTGACAGTAATACCAATAAAGAAGAGAGCAACAATGACAAGAAGAAGAAAATGGATGTAGGCGTGTATGTGAAGAGACTGGTGGCTAGAATAGAGGCAGGTAACATCCTCCCTCCCCTGGTAGTACTAAACACCCTGGCACGCAACCCTGACCTAGAGTTTGGTCTGTTGAGAGACTATATAGAAAGAGCACTGACAGCTGAAGTCAGAGCAGCAAAAGAGTATGGAAAACAAGGGAATCAGCTGAAGGAAGAAATTGAAAAGACCCGTAGAGAGGTGGAAAAACTAAAAACAGAAGCAGTCGTGTTTCAAAGCAACAGAGATTCCTCCACTTCAGCGCCGTTGGAGCTGCCTTCTGTGCACTTTATGTGTGGACATTCTTTTAATTTAAGGACGTTGGGGGATGCTGAAGATCCAGTGTGTCCGTTGTGTGCGCCTATGCATAAGCAGGTGTTGGATTTACAGAGGTCGCATGCTGCGAGTGCTGCTGATAAGGATGGGTTTTTCAGGCAGTTGAGGACGGCCGCGGATGGTTTTGGGGTGGTGGCTGAGTTCTTTGGCAAGGGTATTCTTAATCAGACCAGTGTTACTATGAAGTAAGATATTTAGATTTGTAAGAGTACCTTCATACCATATCAGGTATATATATATGTGTGTGTGTGGAGTTTACAGGCAAGTATGGGATACATTGAATTTTAGTACATTGTTTACTCTTATCATCGTCATCATTATGGTACGGCTTTGCTACACAAAATACAGAAAAAATAGCTCTCTTTTCTTTTCTTTCTTCTCTCCATCTATCAAATTATTTATACAGCCATATGCATACAGTAAGGTTATTGAATGAATCACAGAAACGTAGTCTTCATTATGATCACAAGTCCTTGTTGTTTGGTTTGGTGTTGTCGTCGTCAGACCCTCTTCCACTTGTGAGTTTTTCGATCAATTTTTTCCTGGCTTCACGTTTAGGAGCTTCAGTTTCTTCTTGTTTTTCAACAGTCTTCTCTGCATCTTTGCGAGTGCCTCTGTAGAAGACCCAGTTCATGCTGGCATAAAAGAGGATGCCAGCAGTCGCGGCTTTGGCGACGAGCGGAAGGAGAGCGGGGAGGGAGGCGACTATGGGGAAGGTGGGTGCTCTGCGGTTTGGAGCTGTGTGAGATGTCGAGAAATGCTTGGACTTGTGTCTGAATGGGAGTGAGAGAGACCTTGGAGTGCGTAAGGTGGATGTTATGCGCATGTTGGCGAGCATAGCTGACAATGTCCTTTCCAATGTCGTTTGGAAAGTTGACTTGGACAATGTCCTGAGCTGCAGACGTTGCTTCAGTAAAATGTCGTGGTACGTCACTTGTTAATCTCTAGGGAGTTAGTGGTACGAAATTTAGAACTCAAATTGGCGTGAACGAACAAACCCCAAAGTTTAATTTCTAAAAAATGAGTCTGCTGACTGGACGTCTGAACTCACCACGGAAGCGGGGAAGCTGGCAGCAGCTCCTAGCGCAAGTCTTTTTCTTTCAAGATCTCGGCCCAATCACAGCATTGCGAAATACATATCGACATAAATGACCTTACCAAATCCATCAAACACAGCATTGTTTTGATCAGATCTTTCTCACCACAACTCTCGATCTCTCTGAGATGGCCCATACAAAACAAAAAGAAAGAAAAAAAGACACAGCAATAGCCACCAAGCTCCTCTCTAAAGCAGGAAGCGACACACTTTCGGACTTTGGCCAACTCAGAGCAATCGTGCAAAACTGCCAAGGCATTCCCAACCTCATTGGTTTACATGGCGGCCTGCCACCCGACGAATGCTACCCAATCACCTCCATCTCTCTCCAGTTTCAAAACACTGACCCCACCCCCACCCCCAATAACAACATCAACAATCAGCATGCCATCACCATACCTCTCTCACAAACCCTAGCAGCACAGAAAATGGTTGCCAATGTCTATGGCTACCCTCCTCTTCTTCAAGAAATTCAATCCCTCATGCACTCCCTCCATCCCTCCACCTCCACCTCCATCTCCACCACAACAACCCCCGGGTCTACCTACACCCTGGAAATCCTCATGCGCATGTTCTTAGACCCCGGTGATGCCATCCTCACTGAAGAGTTTACATACAGTCATGCAATGGAAGGACTGATGATCAATGCAGTACCATGTAGGACCGTCATCCCCGTACCAATGGACCACCATGGTCTCATTCCTCAGGCACTTGAACAATGCATACTCGAGGCAAAGAAGAAGCAGGGGTTAAAGGTGAAGTTGCTGTATATAGTTCCAACTGGGCAGAATCCTACCGGAACTACGTTGGATTGGGGTAGAAAGAGGGAGATTTATGATGTATGCGTAGAGAATGATGTCATTATCATAGAAGATGATCCCTATATTTGGCTTCAGTTTTCTTCATCTTCTTCTTCTTCTACTACTACTAGTAGTAGTAGTGGTGGTGAGGTAATGGGATTGGAAGGGCTGATAGATAAATCTTCATGCAGCAACAAATCCTTTTTAGAATTAGATTGTATGATGATGAAGATGGCTAAAGGTAATGGTAATGGAAAAGGAGGAGGGAGAGTGGTGAGACTGGATTCATTTTCTAAATTACTTGGCCCAGGTCTAAGGGTAGGCTGGGCCAGCAGTACATCTCTAATAATAATAGAAAAACTAACAATAGCAATACAAAATGAACTTATAGGAGTATCAGCACCTGCACAAGTCATGGTTGGCGCTGTGTTGAAGAGCTGGGGAAGACAGGGATTGGATGCTCATCTGAGAAGCATTCAAGTTGTGTATGGACGCAAAGCCAAGGCGATTGCAGCTGCTTGTGAGAAGGAGTTGAAAGGCTTGGCCGAATGGAAGGTACCTAGCGCTGGGATGTTTTTATGGCTTGATTTGAAACCCTCTGGCATTGAAGATGTTGGGATTGGTACTACTAGTGGTAATGCAGACGAAACATCTCCATCTCCCTCTCCATCTTCCTCTCCCTCTTCGTCTTCGTCTTCTTCTGTACTGACACTACTTCAGGGAAAAGGAGTGATTGTGGTACCAGGCAAGGTATTCCACCCTCATGGAAGAAGGGAGGGATTTAAATGTAGCTTTATTAGGGTGAGTTTTGCTGGACCAAGTGAAGAGCAACTGGAAGAAGGGGTGGTGAGGTTGGCTGCTGCTCTCAAAGAATATCGACAACATCAATGATAGTTAAGTAGCATCAGATTATGATCTCTACTATGTCCCATGTAAACAACAGCATACTAGAGCTTGGTGGTTCTGGTCATTACACAGGGGGGGGAGGGGGGGGCAAAGAGAAGAGTGTACTGTTTTTCAGTTTTACTCTCTCTCATTCTTATGGAAAAATTTCATGAATATTGAAGTGGGTTCCTTCCTCCATTTCATCAAAAACGACACAAAAAAAAACTGGGTTTGGTTGGTGGTATATTTATTGGACCCCCCCACCACCGCCACTTGGGGTCTTTTCCTCTCTCTCTCTTTCTCCCATATCAACATCATGGTATTATGTATGTATATTCTGTATGCACTCTTGTAATTCTTCTCATATTTATGAAGATGCAGCCAAGTTAGCAGAGCTCACAAGCTCACCGCTAATCTTATCCAACTGGCCCTTGACACTCAAGTCAATCTGTGATGATCCCCATTCGACGATGAAGCCTGCAATGAGAGATTCGTCGATGACTGGCTTGAGCTTGATGTTCTTGCTGCCTGTGAGTTCTTGGAGTTTCTTGGCAATGAGGAATTGTTGTTCCTGCTCGAGCTTGACAGCAGAGCGGAGGACCGCGACTTGGGTCTCGGTGAGGTCGCAGTATCTGGTCTCAAAAGCGTCGCAAATTTCTTGGATGGCTTCAATGCGTCCTTGGTCGACCAAGAGGTTCAGGAAGTTGAGGGTGTATTTGTCAAAGCCGCTTTCTGATGCGATTCTCTTGAGGAGTTCCTTCTTCTTCTCTTCGTTAATGGTGGGGTTGGACAAGAAGTTTTTGATATCCTGTAGGGGGAGAAAGAGAAAGAGGGGAGACCGAGGCGTCAGTCATTGGAATGGTGTTCGTGAGACAATTGAGAGAGTATGCACGAAAATGAAGGGATCTTTCTATGGTCAGATACTATAGGAAGAGAAATGTGCATTAGATGCTGTAAATAAGACTCACCTCGCTGTCTTTCATAACACTTGCAAGTGCATCGATGTCTGCGTGCACAGCTTCCAAGCAGTTCTTTTGTTGAGCAACCTCCACCAAAGCATTAGCGTATGAAGATCCAACGATATCATAATCGAGCTGCAAGGAGGAATCAGAGGGAATACGTTAGAAAAAGTTGAGTAAAGCCGTCAGCCATCTTGTTATCCCTTGTAAAACCCTCCATAGACTGTTGCTATGCCTACGTCTCGTGTACCACGCTCTTCTTGGATGATATTGGTCAATAGAAACCAGAAATCAGAGCGAGCATAGACACACATGGCACCTATTCTGGGGGGGTGTCCAGTTTTCAGTGATGGGGGACCCCGTTTATGCTGTATTTCTCTCTCTACTTACTCTTGCAACAGCGATCTTTCTAGCACCACGGCTTTGGACTGCAGCCTTCTTTGCCTTTACTGGGGCACCCTTCAGGAACGCCCTTGCAGAAGCATTTGCTGCTGTTCTCATGGAAGTAGTCTGCATATTTTCGTCTACAACACCGTAATTCCACTAAGTATGTATGCTGGACAGTAAAAGGTAAGCGATTTTACAATGTGCCAACGTCCACCGCCCTAAACTTATCAAGCTCATCCAAAACGAAAAACCGAGAGAGCGTCGTTTGATCCCTGCTTTCCTCATCTCTCTCTCTCTCTCTCTCTCTCTCTCTCTCTCTCTCTCTCTCTCACACACACACACACACACACAC
>Ga0209986_10005110_pt1 | contig 10940 bp, 10 predicted proteins | sample BlataG_FD_183168 | JGI IMG/M metagenome (GOLD analysis project Ga0209986, IMG submission 183168) | Deep subsurface microbial communities from Black Sea to uncover new lineages of life (NeLLi) - Black_00105 metaG (SPAdes) (version 2) | ecosystem: Environmental > Aquatic > Marine > Oceanic >...
ATGCAGCGGGATAAACCGCTTCCAGTTCTCGTGGCACTACACCCAGTGGCGACGTTAAAATCAACTCATGTATCTGACCTCTATAACCCGCAATCGCATCTATGAACCTCGTGTGAGACGGTGACGTGGAATAAGGCTTCCTCGCAGAACACGGTAGTATCAGCAATATTTTCCTCGCCGGCGGTTCATACCGTTCCAGAACCCTGCTCGCAAACCGCTTTACTTCTATCCTTTCCAGCGATTCCATTGTATTTGCCATCATACTGCAATTTCGAGCAACGGGCGTTCGGCGTTCAAAATACTCTTCTTCTTCGCGGTCTAAAATACGAAGCACCGCGGTCAAAAAAGGTGACGACCTGACTCGCATCTCCACGTACTCACGCAAATTACCTGCTCTGATGCACGCTCTTGCTTTTTTTACCTCCTTATCCAGCACCAGCGTATTGTGCTTTGCTAATAACGAAGCCCGTTCCTTGTTATTCTTCTGCTTTAACTCATCTATACTCAAAGAATCGCAAACACGGCAATTACACGGCAATTCGTCCAGTTCACTAGCTCGTACTCCCCCGTCTTCCATGAGATAAATACCCTGGCAGCCTTTTATCACCGCGTTCGTATCGTCTATTACGTCCACGCCCATGTAAAACATAAGTGCCGCATTCTCCGCCGTCGCTATCGCGGGAACCCATAATGCTACATCTGGCGGTATTGCGTTCCTCGCATCAATTATCCTGCGGGTAAAATCCCGTGGGCTGTTGAGCATCGCCGAAGCGAAGGAGAGTACGAAAAAGTCGGCAAATAGCGAGGGTATTGCTTCTTTTACCCTTGTAAACAGAGGATGAACTTCAGGCAGGATGACAGCGCCTCGTGGAGCATTCCATGCTTCTTCAGAAGATAAATCATCGAAGTTCGGATTATTCACGTTAAATACTTCAAGTTCTCCTTTCTTCTTGCTTATGGTGTCAACTCGGAGCATCAGAGGCGTTTGTACATGACTCTCTTCAGCCGACAATTTCCCTGTTCTTGCCGCACCGTCTCTTCTTTTTACTTCGTAAAATTTTGTCATCTTCAAATTTTAAAAGGTTTTCTATCGCTTTTGAATCTTCAATTCTAATCTCTGATAGTCTTATATGTATGCCCGATTACTACGGTTATTTATACACAATTGAGAAATAATAGAATAAAGATAAAAAAACAATGTTCAACCATAAGGAGAACAAGAACAATGTCATCTTTAAAAGTGCGAATGGCTGAAATCATCCAAGAGCAACCGGAGGATGCAACCTACGAGGAGATCATACGCGAGCTTGTTTTCGAGCGCATGGTTGAGCGCGGGCTGGCGGACTCCCGTACTGGAAAAGTTATTTCCAACGAAGAGATGGCTCGGCGGATTAGAACATGGCAGAAATAATATGGACGGAGGAGGCCGAGCGGTGGCTCAAAGACATACACGGCTATATAGCGCAGGACAACCCTGCTGCCGCTGAGAAGATCGTATCTGGCATTTATCAACGCGCGCAGATTCTGCACGAATTCCCAGAGGTTGGGCACAAATACAGATCAGAACCGGAGGGGGATATCCGAATACTTCTCTACGGGCACTATCGTATCGCCTATCTGATCAAGGGCAACGATCGCGTAGATATCCTCGGGGTGTTCCACGGAGCCTTGGATATAGACCGATACCTGCCGTGAATGGTGACAGCGCACCGTAAGGAATTTTAGTGGTAAAGAAGGATTAGCCACCTGTTCTATGTAATAAAAAGACGTAGGTGGACGTATGGCACGCGATATCTAATAGTCTTAAGAGGCATGCAAAATTACTATGGTTATTTATATACAATTGAGAAATAAGAGGATAAAGATAAAAAGCAATGTTAGCCGGCTACTCAATTGCATATAGAATAGGAGATAACTTAGAACTCGTTCAAAGGGAGGAAACGACCAATGACGCTCATTAGCGTTGAGATATCCGAGTTCCAGTCAGTTCGCTATTCCAACCGCTTTGATATCGGAGACATTACCTGCCTTGTCGGAAAGAATGAGGCGGGAAAAACCGCTATCCTACAGGCACTTTATCGGCTCAGTCCCATCATCTCTCAAGATGGAAAGTTTGATGTCACTGATGACTATCCCAGAGCCGAAGTTGAAGATTATCAGCAGGATGTTGAAGCGGGTCAACGCCTCCCAGCAACAGTCGTCAAGGCCACTTTCACGCTTGCTACAGAGGAGCTTGCAAGCATTGAGTCCGAATTCGGGGCTGGGATTCTTGAGGGACCAGATCTGACTTTGAGCATGGGCTACGAAAACAAGCTTGATGTTCAACTTCCAGTAAACGAGAAAGTGGCTGTCAAGGCGATCGTCGATGCGGCCCAACTCCCTCCAGATTTAGCCCAAGAGTTTAGTGCCTCCCCCGACATCGAAACCCTTCGCACTCTCGCCGACTCCAAGACCGATCCCGAAGCTGCCGAGCATATTAGTCGGCTCAAATCGCATCTTAACAATGTACAAAATGGCAAGGGGCTAATGCAGTACATCTATGACAAGTATCTGCAGAAGGCTGTGCCAAAGTTTCTATACTTTGATGAGTATTTCCTGATGAAGGGGCACGAAAACATTGAGAACCTCAAGGCCAGAGAACAGCAAAACAATCTTGAAAAATCTGACTATCCACTACTTGGGCTGATCGCGCTAGCGCGCCTAGATTTGGATCAGCTTCTCAATCCAAACAGAACCGAATGGCTTGTCAACAAGCTGGAGGGTGCCAGCAATCATCTGAGCAGAAAGATTCTAAAGTATTGGTCGCAGAACAAGCATCTCCTTATGAGATTCGATGTCCGCCCTGCTCGCCCTGGCGACCCAACAGGAATGACTTCAGGGACAAATATATGGACTCGGATCTACGACTCCAAGAGAATGGTCTCAACACCGCTAGGGACGCGCTCTCGCGGCTTCGTGTGGTTTTTCTCATTTCTAGCTTGGTTTGACCAGCAACAACGGAAAAACGAACCACTTATTCTTCTCCTAGATGAGCCCGGTCTTTTCCTGCACGGCAGGGCTCAGGCAGATATGCTCCGATATATCGAAAAGGAGTTGAAGGCCAATCACCAAGTGATTTATACGACGCATTCGCCGTTCATGGTCGACCCTACAAGGTTTGAGCGTGTTCGCATTGTCCAAGACAAGAGCATGGACAGCGATCAACAACTCCCCGAGGATGAAGACGGCACGAAAGTCATTACAGAAGTTCTCGAAGCAACCGAGGACAGCCTCTTTCCACTGCAAGGCGCGCTGGGCTATGACATCTATCAGACTCTCTTCGTTGGGCCAAACAGCTTGGTCGTTGAAGGAACTTCAGATTTGTTGATCCTTCAAACAGTATCAGGTCTGCTAGATTCCCTCGGGAGAGAGAAACTGAGTGAAAAGTGGACCATCACAACCGTAGGTGGTTCTGAGAAGGTGCCGACCTTTGTTGCTTTACTGGGCGCACAAAGAGGATTGAAGATCGCCACCTTGATTGATCTCCAGAAGAAGGATTTGCAGAAAATTGAGAACCTTTACAAAAGGAAGCTTCTCAAGAAGCAGAACGTATTTACATTCGCCGATTTCACCGGTTCGTCTGAAGCAGACATCGAGGATATGTTTGGCATCGACTTCTACCTTCATCTCGTGAATGATGAGTATGCCACAGACCTAGTCGCGCCTATCACATCAAGCATGCTTGGTTCAACATCACCAAGGATAGTCCCCCAACTGGAAGATTTTTTCCTAGCCAATCCTCCAAAGACTGGCGCTCAATTCAATCATTATCGGCCTGCCCGATATTTTACCGAGAACGCCGCAAAGCTTGCTAACGCAATTCCGCCAAAAACACTGGATCGATTTGAAGCAGCCTTCAAGGCACTGAACGCTTTGTTATGAGATTCGTGTGCTGGCTAACACCGGTTTGCACCAGATTGTTCTCCTCGCTGCGCTCGTCGCCTAGCGGGTGAAGCCAAACGTTGTGTTGAATTATACTGAATTTTCGAGGCACTATTACGATACTACTGCTACCCTTGATGAGTGGGGTGCCTGAGACGTTTACCGGCAAAGAAGGATGGTTACCTCTTGGTTTATAGAATAAAAGACGTAGGTGGCTTATGGCACTATTTAGAATAATTTTGATATACACGAAATAATTGTGAATATATGCTAGTGATTACCCAATGATTATTTATACGGGGTAGGAAATAATAGAATAAATATAAAAAGCAATGTTATTCTTAAAACACAAAGGAGGTACCATAAAATGGTAACTAAAGACCAAAGGGGAAAAGCATGGGACAATGCAAAAAAGATAAGAGGAAAGGATCCTGATAAATACAGGCAAGATCCATATGGAAATGCAATGTATAAGCCTTCCTATGGAAAATCATCAGAAAAGGGATGGGAAGTTGATCATATCAAACCCCAGTCTAAGGAGGGTTCTGATGCCACGAGGAATCTTCAAGCTCTCAATACCTCAGTAAATCGGAGCAAAGGCGATGATGAGCGAAAGAAGAGTAGGCATTCAAAGTCAAACAAGTGAAGCATAACAAATCGTTGCACCTGACATTTTTCCGCTTCGCTCCAAAATGCAAGTGAACTCAATCGTTATGCAGTAATAAGGAATAAATAATGGACGCCAAAGAATTTCAAAAATCAATTACCGAAGAGCTAAACGTCGTAAAAAATCGTGTTCGCAATTTAATAGGTAGTCGCCACTGGGGTGAAGAAGGGATTCGTTACAGAAGAACCAAATCATAGCGCCTAACACGGCACTCCGCACGACCACGTACCGTTGTGCGACTCGTGGCAGGTGAACTTGATCGTTATCTTATCTAGGAAAAAGCTATGTCGAAGATGTTTGCAACGTATACCGGCTTGTTGAAGAATAAGCCATCTGTTTTATGTAATAAATGACGTAGTAGGACGTATGGCACGAGATGAAAGAATTTTTAAGTCTCTGATAGCTTAAGAGGTATGCCAAAATTACTATGGTTATTTATATTTATATACAATTGAGAAATAATAGGATAAATATAAAAAGCAATGTTATGCACGATGAATCGATGCCTATGAAATGATTGAGTATATAGACATACCGAACTTCGGAAGCTTTATGAATTTCGTTTGGAGTACATCCATCCGCGATAGTGGGAATAATGTCGCGAAGTTCAAAAAGCTAAATATCATTTACGGTAGAAACTACTCAGGCAAAACGACTCTATCGAGAATTTTTCGTAGTCTTCAGACTGGAGATCTGCCAGATAACTACGAAAACCCGACATTCTCAGTATCAACCGACTCCGGCGCGATAACCCAATCCCAAATCCCTACAGATGACTATCATATACGCGTTTACAACAGAGATTTTGTTGACGATCATCTCAGTTTTCTCAGGGATCAAGAGGGCAAGATTACCCCTTTCGCAATCATTGGAAGCGAAAACAAAGCTATCGAGACGGAAATAGCCGAAAAGGAGAAGGAACTAGGTAATGTAGAGGATCAGACAGGGCTCCGATATAAACACGCCACCAAAAACGCTGAATTTTTGGCGAAGCAAGGCGCAAAATACAAAGCAGAAAAAAGTCTCAAGGCGAAACTTACCAACAAAGCAACCCAGCCTCCAGCCGGCATCAAGCATAACCCAATCTACAAAGACCCGAATTACAACACTCCTAAGATTCAAGCAGATATTGAGACGATTCGCAAACAATTCTTTGAAATTCTCGATGAGAAGGAGAGAAAGGAAAGAGAAGCCCTTTTAAATGAAACGGCACTCTCAGACATCGAGAAAGAGCTTGTTTTCAATGCAACCATCTCAAGTCTAAATGAAACCGCAAAGGACATCCTTTCAAAGAAAATCATGCCCACGAAACCTATTCAGGAGTTGCTGGACGACGCCGTTCTCCAAGCTTGGGTAAAGGAAGGAATCCCACATCACAGGAACAAAAGGAACAAATGTGGATTCTGTGGTCAAACGCTCCCCCCAGATCTCTGGAAAAAGTTGGACAAACACTTCAACAAGGAATCGGCCGACTTGGAAGCCGCACTTCAGAATCACATTGAATTGATAGAGAAGGAGCGCAAATCGGTAGATGCTATAGTCACTGTCGAATCCAAGGACTTTTACTCCACTTTTCAGGTATCATTTCAGGAAGCGAAGAAGGCAATTGACGATGAAGTTTCGAAATATGGCGCTGCGTTGGATAGCATAATCAAGAGCTTGAGCGCCAGAGCAGCCGACATCTTCACCCCTAAATCCCTCCCTGAGCTAACAGATAGTTCCACTGAGATCGCGGCGAAGGTAGCCGTCATGAATGGAATTATTGATCAAAACAATAAGAAGACAGCGTCTCTGGCAGAAGATCAACAGAAGGCCCGAGAGGAACTGCGCCTTAGCGAAATCGCACAGTTCATTCAAGACATTGATCTATCTGGAGAGGAAAAGAAAGTAGCCGCACTTCAGAAAGAAGTGGACGACCTGAAGACCGATGTTCAGGAACTACACACGAAGATTCCGGTCTTGGAGGAAAGAATCGGGAACTTACGGATACAGCTCAAGGACGAGAAAAAGGGTGCCGAGAAGGTCAATGAGTATCTAAATCACTACTTCGGGCACGAAGGTCTTCGACTCGAAGCGGTAGAGGACACCGAAACCTCTTCCTTCAAATTTCAGATCCTGCGTGGAAACAAGCCCGCTTATAATCTAAGCGAAGGCGAATGCAGCCTTGTCTCATTCTGCTATTTTATCGCTAAGCTTGAAGATACGGACTCTAAGGGCAAGAAGCTTGTAATTTACCTCGACGACCCCGTCTCCAGTTTAGATAGCAACCACATTTTCTTCGTATTCAGCCTTATCGAGAATCTGATTGCTAGACCAGAAGAGGATACTAACGGGAATAAAGTCTTGGACGCCGAGGGTAAACCCGTTTATCGCTACGAACAGCTCTTCATATCGACCCACAATTTGGAATTTCTCAAGTATCTGAAGAAGCTTTCGCGGCCAAAGAAGAACCACGAGTATTTCCTTGTCGTCGTAAAGGACAAATCCAGCACGCTCGAACTAATGCCCTCCTACCTCAAGAACTACATCACGGAATTCAACTACTTGTTTGGCGAGATATACACGTGCTCAGATCCAGCGAACGCAGCCACAGAGTACCATTGCTTTTATGATTTCGGGAACAACTTAAGGAAGTTTCTCGAAGCTTACCTGTTTTTCAAGTATCCCTTCTCGGTTAATGATCAACAGGATTACAACCGGAGAATTGAAAAGTTTTTTAAAGATGATCCAAGCACTGAGCCACTGGTGCAGAGATTGACGAACGAGTTTTCCCATCTTGGAGGAATCTTTGACCGAAGCATTCAACCTATTGATTACCCTGAGAGCTGTAAGCTGGCAAAATTCGTGCTGAAGAAAATCAAGGACAATGACTGTGATCAATTTGAATGCTTGTTGGAGAGCATTGATAAGCCAGATCCATTTAGTGCATAACTGGGCGCTGCACTGGACGGGGATTCCGCTTTGCTCCATCTCCGCCAGTGAGCTTTGACGTTCCGCGTACATAACGCATAATCGCTACATCTCTGGTATTGATCCTACAATCTGCTCATTGGTGCTTCAGATTAGTCCTATACCCTCACGCAGCCTTGTTGTCGTATTTCTATCTATCCTTCCAAATACTTACTCACACCCTTATAATCAAACTCCTCCTTTTCCTCAAGCACGTTCCGTATGAAGTTAAACAGCTTCGTCCGCGTGTCCAGCGATATGCCTGGATACCACACAGGCGAAGCAACTACAAGCCCTCTAAACGCATAAAACGGCTGTATTACCTCCAGTAACTCGTAATCACCCGTCTTTTCAAGATACGTATCAAAAAACAAGTCATATAACTTCTTAAACCCACGGTCAATCGCATTGCCCTCTGTCTTGAGCAGCCCAAAGAAGAGATAATTTATGGTCATCGCGGAGACGTCGTCAGCGGCTTCCCCGTATTCTCCTCGACTGCGGTCAAGCACGGTAAAATCCACCCCTTTACGAAACATCACGTTCCATGGATGAAAATCGCCATGAACCATGCACAACCTTTTCGTTCTCTCCTTCAGCTTCCATCTCCAGTCTATACTGAGCTTCTCTATATCCCTGAGTTCTTCGCTCGTTATGAACTCATTTCGAGGTGGATAACTGTCCGTAAGCCCAAATATACATTCGCTATGCCCCACCAATTCCCTTATCCTTCGCACATAAAGTTGCGCATTGTCTCTTTTGACCGCGTGAATATCCGCCAAATAGGCAGCCAGAGCAGATGTCCTTTCCTCATCCTCTCCTCTCACTTCCCCACCGCCCCTCAGCCTATCCAGGTCTTTAACGTATTCTGCGCCTTCTACTTTATCGCATGTGATGAAATATTCCTCCGCATCACTCGCGGATTCCATCCTCCCGTCCCGTGTAAAGTAACCGACATCGAGCGATTTTACGTGTTTCGGCAGCGTATTAAACGCATGGTGCTGCCATATCAGTATTTGCGCACGGTCAGCGAAATGGTCATGCCCAAATCCATCTCCCCTCATCGATGAGATAACCACCTCTTTTATTTCTCCCGCGCCGCCCGTCTGAAACTTCACGAAATACGGTTTGCCATATCCAAATCCTTTTATTTCTCCTAAATCTTCCTTTTGTTCTTGCGACTCCAATCCCAACTCCTTTACACTCAGTACATGCAACGGCGTTTCGTACTTAGTCTCCAAATATTCCTTTATTTTTTCGTTCATCGTCCCTCCGTTCTGCATATAGCCTGCCGGTGCAGGCAAGACAAGCGCTCCAGTAGAAGCATACCTGAAACAATACTTTTATTATACCCTATTACCTTCACATTCTTATTGAAATTAGTTTACAAAAATAAAATATAAAAAGCGGGGTAGAGAGAAGATATGGAAAACCTATTCGATGGCCTGATGGGCGATGGCAAGATATTTACAAACCGCGAGGTGCTTCGCCCTACCTATGTCCCTGAGAATTTACCGCATCGGAAGAAGCAGATAATAGGTTTAGCAGATACGTTATCACCCGCGTTAAAAGGGGGAACACCCTCCAATATCGTGATATATGGCAAAACAGGAACAGGTAAGACCGCTACGGTGAAACATGTAAGCAAGGAATTAGAAGAGATGGCGGGGAAAAGGGGCAGCAAATGTATTATGCTATATATCAACTGTGAGGTATTTGATACGCAGTATCGGATTTTTGCTTATCTTGCACGGGCATTTAATCAGCAAATTCCGATGATCGGATGGCCAACGGATATGATGTATTCAGAGTTCAAGACCGCGGTAGATACAGAAGATAGATGCGTAATTGTGGTATTGGATGAAGTGGATAAGTTAGCAGGCAAAGGAGAGGGTGCTTTATATAATCTCTCAAGGATAAACGGCGAGCTAAATCACGCAAAAATAAGCATGATAGGCATCTCAAATGACCTGACCTTTACGGAGCTACTGGATCAAAGAGTGAGGTCATCATTAGGGGAGGAAGAAATAATATTTCCGCCTTACAATGCGAACCAGCTACAGGATATTTTAGGTGAACGAGCGGAAATAGCGTTCAACGAATCGGCGTTAGATGACTCGGTGATACCGCTTTGCGCTGCTTTCGCTGCTCAGGAGCACGGTGATGCGCGGCGTGCTCTTGACCTGCTACGCGTATCAGGGGAAATTGCAGAACGCACGGGGTCCGAGCGGGTAACGGAGAAGCATGTGCGGCTCGCAGGTAAAAAGATAGAAGCGAATAGAATAGTTGAAGTGGTAAAAACACTGCCGCTGCAGTCAAAAATCGTGTTAAGTAGTGTGCTCCAGCTACACCGGGAAAGGAACAAAAGCCGCTTCTCCAGCGGCGAAGTCTATAATATGTACCGGAAATTGTGTGGGTATCTGGCCATGGAGTCGTTAACGCAGCGGCGTGTTACCGATTTGGTCTCGGAACTGGACATTTTAGGATTGATAAATGCAGCGATAGTGAACAGAGGCAGATATGGTCGTACAAAGGAGATTTCACTGAGTGTGCCGGTCGATAGTGTACAGCCTGTCCTGTTTGAAGACTATAAGCTTAAAGCGATATCTAATATCAGAGTAAAAGCGCAGATGACATTGTAGGTTTAGAGGGGGATGAAAGATGAGCAAGGAAGAAAAAGAAGAAAAAGAAAAGGCAAAGGGAACTGCAAATATGCCGGTGTACGTTAAATTCGAGGTGCCGGAAGAGTTACAAAGTACGTCGTTAGAGGCATTGGATCTGGCAAGGACTACGGGTAGCGTAAAGAAGGGGACAAATGAAACCACAAAAATCATAGAAAGGGGAATGGCAAAGTTAGTGCTGATTGGTGAGGATGTTACACCAGAGGAGATATTAATGCATCTTCCACCGTTATGTGAAGAGAAAGGTGCTCCTTACGTGTATATAAAAAGCCAGCGTGATTTAGGCGCTGCTTGTGGTATAAATAAAGGTTGTGCCTCTGCTGCCATCGTTGACCCCGGGAAAGCAGAAGAAGCGATAGAGGGCATTATAGCGGAGCTGGAGAAACTGAAGGGGTAATGTTGTACTGTACTGTAACGTAATGTGACTAAGCCAAATAGGGGACGATAATTATAATGAGCGAAGAGAGGGGAACACCAGCAGAGGTAATAGAAATAGTAGGCAGGACGGGAATGCATGGCGAATCCACGCAGATAAAGTGTAAGATACAGGAAGGGAGGAATAAAGGGAGAATTATAACGAGGAATTGCAGGGGACCTATAAAAACAGGCGACATTATTGTGCTGCTGGAGACAGATAGAGAAGTGAGGAAATTACTGAGGAGGTAATTTATAGAAATAATGGAGAAGAAATGTTCGTTTTGTGATTCGCCAATAGAGCTGGGTCG
>Ga0209986_10005111_pt1 | contig 10939 bp, 9 predicted proteins | sample BlataG_FD_183168 | JGI IMG/M metagenome (GOLD analysis project Ga0209986, IMG submission 183168) | Deep subsurface microbial communities from Black Sea to uncover new lineages of life (NeLLi) - Black_00105 metaG (SPAdes) (version 2) | ecosystem: Environmental > Aquatic > Marine > Oceanic >...
GTTTCTTTTGTTTTGTCATCCTCAGCAATATCAACATCTTTCTGGAGTTGTTCTCCAAGCATTTTATTTTCTTCAATATCTTTACGTGCAGCATTACCAGTAATGACTTCATCACGAGCTTGTTCAATTTGACCAAGAATATGTAATGCTCTTAAAGCATCTCTATCTTTAGAGGCTTCAAGTCTAGATGCAATAGTAAGAAACTTGTCATAGTCATCTTTCTTAAGGTTAACAAGTTTGGCAAGGATCTTTTTGGCTTTTGGTTCAGCATTCTGTGCATTCTTAAAAGCAATAGAAAGTGCTTCTCTTCTTGCATCTGGTGCAGGTTTCGCAGCAACATCACCTTCAAGGATAGTTCTTGGAGCAGCCATTTGCTGACGTTCTGAAGGTGCAAGTTTAGGTGTTAGAGGAGCAACCGCTTGCGCTGGTTGTTCTAGAGCCGCAGCTATTTGAGCACCTTCTTGACGAGCCTTTGAGAGTCCTTCTGGATCATCCTTAGTTAAAAGGTCAGCTCTCTTGGTAGCCGCTTGACTTATTAAGTGTTCTCTTTCGGCTTCAGCAGGATCTCCTGCAAACTCTGAAGCTATAGCAGTTGTAATAGGAGAACTAACAATAGCATTAGCAAGGCCTAAGATCTTTGCAATATCTTCAGGACCTCTTCTTTTATATTTTGAAAGTCCAGTTCTTTCTGTTCTTCTTTGTCCACGAGCAACTGCTGAGACATCTGGGACTAATATGCGTGCGATGGGTTTACCCTCCAGACGTACATTCCTGCCGTCTTCCTGATACCTCTGATAACTCTAGAGATATTGCCACGATATACGTTTGTGGCCTTCGATGCATCATATAAACTAGAATATGATGCTATTAAATTTCCATTTAGATCATATTGATAGATCTTTTCAATTCCACTAGTTTTTATATATATCCCTATTCTTGCCATAACTTTTACTTCCTTTCCGGTTAAGAAAGTTTTGCAGCTTCTTTTAAAAGTTCTGCTTCTGAAAATTCGATATCTAATGAACCCTTTGTATCTTTTGTAGTAATAAGCTGGTTAATAGCACCTTGATAAACTTCAGCTTCATAAGGGTTTGATGCAGCAGCTAGTTTGGATCTCAACCTTTTTACCATTCGGTCTCTATCTGCTTGGTTTGTCCATAGGCTTCCTTGTTCATCAGCGATAATGCCTTCAACTTCAGTTCTTGCTACATTAGCACTTTCTTTTCTTGCAGTTTGAGCTTCAAGAAGCTTACTTTCTTCAACCTTTCTAGAAACACCTGTAGCAGCAGCTTCTTTTTTAGCAGCTGAGATATCTTTTGCATATTTAGAACGAAGGCTTGCTTCTCTTGTTCCGATATCCTTTCCAGTTGAACGAGCCAATGAAAGCCCACGTCCACCAGATGTTAAGCCTCTTTGAGTAGCAAGAGCTTGAGCCCCTTGGCGCCTTAACTCAGTGATACTTGAGCCCTTTTCAGCTTCAAGAGAACCAATAGCTCCACGAGCAGCTTCTTCAGTTTCCGCTAACCCGCCTACAATACCTTTCTCAAGTTCAAGTTGTTTCATGAACTGTTTTTGGTCATATCCTTCAGGCATATAATATTCAACGCCATCAATTTGAACATGCTTGCCTTGTACTAGTTTATCTTTTGCCATTTTTATTTTCCTCGTCTCTTATATATAAGGACTATTTTATTAAAGCTTTCTTACCAATAAGATAAACCCAGTTGCCACCATTTCCGACATATGTCGTTTGAGGCACTACATTAACATTCTCTTGAGTTAAACTAGCGCCATCACTCATTGTCCATCTTACTTCGATAAATAACTCATTTCCATTTGTTGTTGGTGTTCCTGGAGCAGCTCCTCCAAAAGCAAAAGGTCTGTTTCCACAGTTTCTTCTATTTCGTGTTGCCATATTTGACTTACCAGCAAAAAAAGGAGGTCCATTATCTCTATATGAGAAGTCAGTTCTTGATGTATTCCATACTAGAGGTACTTGAAACATCTCCATATCGTATTCACCTGGACCAGCACCACCAGCAGCAATAGTACCACCACCATAAAAAGGAGGCTCGCCACCTTGTTTAATACGATCCACTAACCAGAGCAATTTGTTAGCTACTGTTAACTGAAGTTCTGCAACTTGCTGATAGTTTTTATCTTCTCCTCTTAAGCCGGAAACAATACCAACTCCAATATGTGAACTGAATGTTGGTGATATAGGAACTTGTCCAGAACCAGCACCAACTCTATTTGGCTTGTTTGTTGTTGCACAAAAAGGTGAATAATAGTTATGAACTGCTATTACATTGTGAATAACAAAAGGATATGGAAGTGGAATAACTCTTCTATCTGCTATAATACCTGGCCAAGTATCATTAGAATAGTCTCCTTGAGGTCCATAAGGAAGTCCAATAGTGTTTAAGTCAGCAGCACGAACATCTCCCCATTGTCCAAACATTGGAACAGCGATAACTTCATAAGTTGAGTCATCTCTTATTTCTTCAGAGGTATGTATTTGAGATACTTGGTCATAACCACCTTTAAGTTTAGCTAGAATACGAGCATCAATAGCCTCAATATTTGTTTGAATACGTCCGTTACCAGCTACGCCAACAGTAGCTGTAATATCTTCATCAGGGATAGCTGTATCCAAAGATAAAGCAGTAGTACTTTGTACTCCATTATGAATTGAAGGAATATTTTGAATAGCTAAATTGCCAGCAACATTGTAAGTATCTCTTTGTAATAATGGATATTCACAGTTTAAGTTAACAGTTAAAGAAGGGAGCCCTAATGTCCAAGAAAAACCAGCAGCATCTACAGCAGCTACGATACCTGGAATTTTAATATATAAAACGTAAGTATGATATGGCCTAAGAACTTCATCAATACCAGCTATTAGAGTAGGGTTAAGACGAAGCTTTGTTCCTAAATAAACAGAACTATCAATAACCTGAGACCATATTGTTCTCTTTGGAATATGGTCTAATATTGTTCCGGTTGCTCTTTCTGTTGGCTTTTCTTTAATAGATAACTCAATAGTGTATGCAGAACCAAGATCTACTTGACTAGTACCTGCTATATTTGTAACAGGAGAAGTATTCCATTGGTCTGTTATTCCACCATTTGTTCTCATTTGGTCAAAACCAATAGAGATATCTTTTAGTTTTGCATATGGAGTTGTTTCATTGGTTGCAAGAGAAGTATTCCATCTATCTTGCAGTGGAGGAACTATGAAAGGAACCATAAGAACGCTATCTCCTGCAATACCTCCGTCAAACTGATAAGACTCAACTGATGGAAAGTTTAGTGCAATATTGAACTTTCCAATGTTTTTATCAAGTTGTTCTGCATTAAGGGAACCATTTGTGATCTCAGTTGCGATAGCTGCTGTTGGATCATTAAAATGTTCGGCTGTAAGCTTAACTCCACGAGTTAGTTTTTCTCTATTTATCTTAGACATTATTTTATTCCTTTCGTTCTAAATATGTTAAAACACAACTATATGCTTGCATACTGAATGATGCATGAAAAGGATCTGGTCCTGTCGCATTAGTTCTCAACCATCTTGTGTCTCCTGCTACAAAAGATGCATTTGTAGAACTCTTAGCATCTAAATAGTCTGGTAAAAACATAAGAATACGAATATTTGAGTTTGCTGGAATAGGAACATTCACATCTTTTGCTTCAAGCCAAGCTCCATTCATACGCTCGCCTTGAATACTTGGATACATAAGACTGTCCCATCCTTGTAGTGGGTTAAAAAACTGAGCATCAACAGAGAACTCTTTTTTTGTAACTGTTATATCATCCTCTTTAGGGTCTACAGTGTTAATGTAGTTTTCAACTTGAACTTGGATATAAACATCCTCAACCCAGTCGCCAGAGGCAATTTTACCAGGGCCGTTTGTTGTCCAGATCCAGTCATTTGGGTAGTAAGCTGAGTCTTCATCTGTCTGAAGTGCAAAGTCAATGTTGGATATTATAATAGGCTCTTTTGTTCTAAAAGGAATAGTCCATATGTATCCTTTTCCTCGGTTTATTGGAGATATGCCAGCAGGGTCGGTTCCTTTCATTCTTGAAGCAAGATCAGCACCTGTTAGCATCTGACACCAAGGAAGTTCAGGTGGTCTCTCAGTGCTTCCAGGAGCATGAGGTGTGTAGTTAAATACTCTTGGTGAATAGCCAGCAACTATTTGCTTCTTACAAAAACTATTGCTTTCAGCATCTACTGGAATAAGGTTTATATAGTCAACAATATCTTGAAGACTCTTATCAATACGTTCTCCATCAATAGTTGTACCATCGGAAAACTGTTCACGAGTTATTTTTCTAGTTGACATTATTTATTCCTCTTATGTATACAGTCATTTTAAGTTGTCTCGCTTAACATCGTTATGTTTGTATGAAGGACACCACTCTTTCTGCTTGAACAAACAATAGACACATCAGTTGCAACAGCAGATAAGTTATTAACAGCTGAAGTTCCTTTAAATAAAGGAGCAATATAGTGTGAAAAAGCCCCATTATTATTGGTAACTAACTTCTCAAAGCGACAACCTGAAAAGATAACTGTAACACCAGCATTAATAGTAACTGTTCCTTTAAAATGAAAGTTATTAATACGGGTATCTTTCTTAAAAATGATATTACCTGTTGTAGCTCCTGCGAAACCATTAACAAATAAGTCTTGTGAGTCTAATTCTCCAATAAAATGTTCTTCAGCAGAAGCATTAATACTATTATCTACATTCTTTTCAAGGTTTAAACCAGAGTTTCTAGTCCTAATTTTTAATGAACTTATATCTTTCTGAAGTTTATCAAAAACTTCACGGTTATAAGACTCATCTGACACACCAGAAGGGTTAATAAGCTTCTCTGAATATCTCATTTAGCGCCCTCTTCTTCTAAAACCACCAACCATTCTTACTACGGCTTTAACAGCACCTATTTTAATACCTTCTGCTTTGTCTCTAATATGACCAAATATTTGGGAAGTGATAGAGTCACCTTTGACATTCCCGGATGTTCTAATGCTATTGTAAGCACCATCAGCAATAAGGAAGTTGCCAGCATTTGGAACCCCACTTTGTCCCCATTTATTTCCATTATTAAAAGTTGGAGTTCTCTGTTCAGCAGAGGTACCCACTCTCTTTCTTATAGTTGACTTACTAAAGTCAATAATACTATTAGACTCAGGAGTCCCTGCAAAGTCAAGTTCTTGTGATGCATAAAGCTTAAAGTTAGTACTGAGAGCTACATTAAATAGCCCAACTGGCCAGTTTGGTCCAACCTCTGGAGTAGAAGCAGTCCCGTGAGAATACATTTTTGTTGATAAACCTCTTAGTTTCATCATCTCTTCTGTTCTATTTGATATCTGATCTGCTTGATATACCCAGTCAACAGCTTGCTTCAAAGAGGTTTCATCATGCAATGTTGCTGGAAATGCTTCAATGTTAGCACTTTGCCAAACAATAGCACCAATATTATGTGTAGTTCCAGCAGCCAACTCATCCTGAGTATCCATAATTGAGACAGTTGGTACAATGCCTAGATCAAAAGTATCATTTACTGCTGGGGATATTCTCTTAAATGGAATACGAATAAGAGGGTTTCTATTTCTTGCTGAGAATGAAAATAGTGGGTGATCATTCCAGTCAGCGGCTGCCGCAAGACTACTCTTAACATTTATTACAATAGTATCTCCAGAAGTAGAACCTAAGCCAGTTCCACTATCTAGACAATAAATACCATCGGTGGTAGGAGCGTTAGCAGCTTGAAAAGCATAAGCATTAACAGCAGCTAGTCTTTCAGAAGGTAAGTCGAATGCTATCTCATAGTTATTTATTCCATTCGTTGAAAAGTAAGGAACCCAGTTCGAATTATCAAACGTAAATTCAAACCTGATGGAGATGACATTCTCATAAGTACCAGCAGGTATTGTTTGTGTTTCAATACCATCATAGTTTGGAACTAAGTCAATTGGTAGCCAAAGAGGACATATATCTGAAGTGCTACTTGTTACTGAAGCCCAACTAAAGTTATATCCTGGTGGAATAGCTTCTGGTTTTTCAATAGAAATATATCCACGATCTCTTGATAGACCAGAAATTGGTGAGCCTTGTGATAGTTCTGTTGAAGTTCTCTCACCACTCATCCATCTACGATCCTCAGAAAGTACTGAAGAACGGTCTAGTGATCCACCTCTGCCAAGTTCTAAAAATAAAACTGAGTCTGCATAAGCATTCCAACTACCAGGAGTTCCATCGTTTATGACCTCAGACCAGGAAGACACCATAAAAACTCTATTAGCCATAGCAAGAAGCCATGGTTTATGCAAATTCTTAGTTGCTTTTACTTCTGGAGTATTATCTACAATAGTTTCATATGACCAGAAGTGATAACCCCCAGCTTCTAATATAATAGAGAAGTTATAGTGAGGAATATTAAACATTATTTGTTTTTTATTTGGCTCATAACTAAGGTTTACACCAACTTGAGACTCTTTATCCCATGTATAATAGGTAGTTGGCTGAGGACTTGCCATGTTTGTTGTAGCGTTAGCTGTGTAATAAGAGTTAAGAGGGTTACTCATTCCTTCTCTAAAGAATATTTCTAATGGCTCACTTATCTTTGTGATAGTAACATTTCCATGGTTGCGATAAAAACCTGTTTTATCTGCCCAAACAATAGCACCATCTACATTTACCCAGGCATTCTGCCCAAGACAAGAAACACTTTCTGATAATACGGTTGTACGCCCACCAGAAATAAGCGAAGCATCTTCGCCTGAAGCTGGGTTATAAAGAACAGTTTTATCTTTAAGCCAAACAATAAGGTTTCCTAATGTTGAAGCAATAGCAATGATATCAGAACTGAAGTTTTGAACATTCTCAGCGATGATAGATCCAGGCTCTTCTGGGTCACTAAAATATAATAGGTTATCAACAGCATATACTGCCCGCCTACCAAGCACTGTACAGGCTTGTGGCTTGCCTAATTCATCTTGTGTTAGATAGGTAAAACCTTCAGTGAAGATGCCGTCACGAGCGTGTACAGGAGTTATTACAGCAGTTTCTGACTTAGTATCCCGATAGTCTCTATGAAACTGCCCATTAACTGACTGTCTTACTTGACGCCTTCCCATTCTATCTTCTGAAAAGTCTGAAGGGTTATAGGTCCAAATACCAGCTCTCTTTGAGCCAAATAGAAGTCTATTGTTTATTTCGCTAAACCAGAAGAACTCACCATCATCATCACTAAATACTTTATTATCTAAGTTTTCACTTTGACCAGCATCTATCCATAATTGTCTATCATACCCTTCAGTAGCATCATTTGATGTTTCATAAGATCCGTGTTGCTCCCAAACTTCTAAGGAAACATCTTCACTTGTATGTTCAATTAATACTTCTTCCCAATGCTGATCTGTTGTAACATCATAAATATGTACTGAGAATATAGTTCTTTTTTGGTCAACACGGTTTCCTATAATATCAGCTGTATGCAATATTGCTCTAAAAATACTTATAATTTGTGTATGACCAAAACTAGTAGTTATTAGCTTTGAACCTAAATGTGTTTTTAAGCCTTTATTTTGTATTGTGGTATTTCTCGTCCCTGACGTTAGCCCAGAGTCATATTCGCCTAAAACACCAAAACCAGCTCTTGTTTTCCAAGAACTTTGTTCCTTTACCATGTTTTGGATCCAAGAGACACCCTTATCAGCATCATTTGGCGAGACACCTGCTGCTAATAGATCTATAAAATTTGTTGCTTTATCTGAAATTGCCATTCTTTACTCCTAGTATCCGCAGTAAGGATCTTCCATAGCTACAAAGCGGTTAGCTCCTCTTAGCCTTCCTCTTTCAACAAAGTCGATAAGCTGTTGTTTTCTATTAGCTATTTGTCTTTCTGTTGCTGGGTTGGTTGCCCCATCAGTTTGAAAATAGGATCTACATGCGAATAAAGCGATAAGATCATGAAACTGAAGTAAGTCATCAACAAACTCATTATCTCCAGCAGTTATTTGTGTCCAGTCAACTAAGCTTAATGGAATATATTCAATACGAATATCTTCATTTAAAGTACCTGCAAAGTGTAGTTTTCTAGCTTGAAGCATGTATCTTGCTGCATATCCAGAAGGTGATACAAGCGACTCATAAGAATAAACTGGGTTTAAGATATTCTTAACCTCAGTACCACTTAGGGTTACTACTCTAATGATCTGAGAGAGCCTTGTTCCTGTTGGAGTAGTACCAAGAAGAACATTATTAAGATCGTATTCTTTTCCTGAAACTGTAGCAGTATGTGTCGCTACATAAAACTGAGGATCTATATCAGATACAAACTGTCTAAATTCTGCATATCCTAGTTCGAGAAAAGAAGTTACATCAGCATCATCAATGAAAGTACTATCGTTTTCATCAATAAGTTTTCTAAAGAAGTTTGCTACTTCCTCTGCATAAAGCATTGTATATGAAAAGGCCATTTTATCTTATAGCTCCCGAATTAGCAGAGAGAGCTTCTCCCATGCTAGTTTCTACATTTTGTAGTTTATTTACTTCACGAAGGTTAGCTTCCTTAGATGCTTTATCGAGCAAGTCTCCTTCTAACTGAAGTTGAGTACCTGAAGCCGCTAATGCCATTTGAGCACCTGGGTCTTCTTTACTAATTGTTGGGAAAACCTTCATTTGTTCTTTAGCTTGTTCTGGAGTGAGAGTAGCGTCAGGATCCAGAGCAACACTAAGAGAAACAACGATGTCTCTAATATAGTCCTGACGTTCTTTATCCAGCATGTAGTAGTCAGGGTTTTTAACGAAGTCTCCAAAGACCTTAAGGAAAGAAGCTAAGTCATCTGTCTTAAAGATCTCAACAAGAGAGCCATCAATAACAGCCTCAAGTATTTCGCTAGCGTGTGAGATGCCTTCCATTTCTTCAAGTACAAAAGCATTGCTTGTTCTAAAGCTGATATCACGTACTGCATCTTCTTTGCTGATAAGACCTGCTTGGAATAACTCAATGGCTCTGGCTTCTCTGTCAGCAGCACTATCTTGGAATAATGTTCCTGTTTGAATGAAGACTTCAGGGTTCTTAACAATTTGCTGAGAGTTAATTGCTCTAAAAGCAACTCTACCTGTATTATCGAGCATTGAATACATCTTATCTTCTGTATAATGAGCTTTCATCAACACAAGAACATCTTTAGCTACTTTTTCACAAGCATCTTCAATACCTTGTTGTGTTATTTGAAGTGAACTAATATCCTGTGCAGCCATTGCATTGATAGCCTTACCGGAAGTAATACCAATTGATCTTTTTCCAAGAGTTGTTGAGTGGATACCCGTAACATCCATTATCTCAGACTGAATTTGTCTGATGTTATCAATTACATAAGAAGGAATAGGTGCAGCTGGAACTTGTTGTGGCGTACCACCAGCTGGGTTATAGAAGATCTTTTCACCAGCTCTCTTCGAAATGGCATTTGGAGCTACTTGAGAGGACTTAGGGATGAGCCACTTTGGGTTAGCCATAAGCTCAACATTCTCAAGAATTTGTCCACGAGCTTTATTGTAGTAAGACTGAAGTTCGATGATAGGAGCAATTAAGGAAGTACCCCAAAGTTTATTTGGAATGTTTGTCCATTTTACATGATGAACTGGAAAGATGCCTTCTGGTGTTTTTCCTTTGAAAAGATACTTATCACCTAAAAGAATACCGTAGTTTCCATTCTTCATATAGACTTCATAAGTCTCTACTTTTCCTGGAGGAGTTGCATCAATTGCAAAACTATTTGCATATTCATCAGAAGCTTCTCTTTGTTCAGTAGCAAAGTCTTCAATATACTCAGCATGTTCTGGATATACTTCTTTAAGATCTTCTTTTGAATAGAAGAAACGAAGAGCAGCCCAAGTGCTTTCTTCAAGTCTCATTAAACCTTTTTCATAGAACAAGTCAAAAGGAGAAATAACCTTTGTTTTTACACGGTCAAGGTCGCTATCATAATATGTGAAGAAAGCAGCATTTCCACAAGTAAGTAGCCATTCAAGTAGTTTAGATACTGAGGTTGAGATCTTCTCATGTTCCCAGTAATATCTGAGAGCTGCTTCAGAAGCTTTAGCTTTTACAATATCTTCATTAGAAGGAGAAGCAGGCATTACCGCAACTCCAGGATATGCAGCGCTAAGCTTACTTAATAGTGTTCTATATAATGGCTGGATAAGGTTAATAGTCGGAGAGTTACTTTTCTCTTTAGTAGCTGACCAGTTTTGTAGGGTATTGTCCCAAGATAAGTGTTGCTGGCCATCTAGAAAGCGCAAGCAAAGAACCCAGATCTTCTCTTCTCTACTTTTATGAGTAGAAGCATCAGCAATTTTGCCTTTGATATCATCAAGTTTCATGTTTTTATTCCTTTATGCAAGTAGTTCGGCTAGAAGTTCATCATCAAAGTCAATATCAGATAATGTGTCAGTTAACATATCTGCATCAAAACCTTCTTGACCTAAAGCAGCACCCTTGGTTTGAGCATTCTTTTCGGCACCCTTGGTTTGAGCATTCTTTTCGGCACCTTTCTTTGAAGCTGTAAGCAGGGACATAACTCCGCCCATCTGCTCTTCGCCAACTTCACCAATTGGCCTACCGCCAACAATTTCTCCAGCACCTTTTCCAATTTTGCCACCAATTTGAGCACCAGCTGGACCCCAGTACGCACCAATAGCAGTTCCTAACAAAGAGCCCACGTCTCCGGACTTATCGCTCTTTTTCTTTTTTATCTCTGCTAGTCTTTTCTCAGCGGCAGCTTGCCTTTCTTTGTTAGTCATATTAGTTCTCCCGTCTATTTCATTTAAGGACAAAAAGAAGGGGAGCGTCCGAAGACGCTCCCCAACCTACCTATTTAACTAGGCGCAGCTTAGAATAAGATAGCTGTAAGTACTGA
>Ga0209986_10005113_pt1 | contig 10937 bp, 8 predicted proteins | sample BlataG_FD_183168 | JGI IMG/M metagenome (GOLD analysis project Ga0209986, IMG submission 183168) | Deep subsurface microbial communities from Black Sea to uncover new lineages of life (NeLLi) - Black_00105 metaG (SPAdes) (version 2) | ecosystem: Environmental > Aquatic > Marine > Oceanic >...
GAGCAAACCAGGGCGCCGTTCTCACCATCAAAGCGAATGGCGAAGATGAAAAGGAGGCAGTCAACGCCCTCCAGGAGTTGGTGGAGACCAACTTTGGCGAACCCCTCAAAGAGTCCGAGTAGGCTTTACCACGCATGCCGCACGAACGCGTAGAAACCGGGATGCACTCACAGGAAGCGAGGTTGCATCTTTGCTAGTCCTCAACCTGGGTCTAGAACGCTATGAATGTGCCCAGGAGCTCCAGCATCGCCTGGTCAAGGCTCGGCAGGAGGGACGCCTTGACGACGTCCTGATATTGCTGGAGCATGAGCCGGTGATCACTCTGGGCCGCACTGGCGACCCCAGTCACATCCTGGCATCTGCCGATGAACTCCAAAAGGCAGGCATCAGTGTCTACAGGGTTGAACGTGGAGGAGATGTCACTTATCACGGACCGGGACAACTCGTAGGCTATCCCATCCTGTCCCTGGAAGCACATTGCCTGGGTGTTTCCGATTACATGCACGCGCTTGAAGAAGTACTTGTTCGCACACTGCGGGATTTTGGCCTGCCGGCGTATAGCCAGACGGGAATCATTGGCGTGTGGGTGGGAGAAGGCATAATCGGGTCACTGGGAGCGCGCGTGGAGCACGGCGTGACCTACCATGGCTTTGCACTAAACGTGGCCCCCAATCTGCAGCACTTTGCGCTGATTGTGCCTTGTGGCCTGGCTGACGCACAAATCACTTCCATGCAGCGAGAACTGGGGAACCCGGTCGAGATGGAGCTTGTCCGTGAACGTGTGATGTGGAACTTTGGCCAGGTGTTTGCCATCCCCTTAGAGGAAACAACAATCGCGCAATTGCCTCTATAGATTAGCCAGCGCAGAACATCGCCCCAACGTGGCCCAGAGGAACACAAAGACCTCCGAGGTTTTGGACGCCAGCTTTGCCGCAGGGAAAGCCAGTGATTCGCAAACCTCGGAGGCCTTGCCGACAGAGAGCCCATCCCAAGAGCATACTGCACTCGCCCAGGACCGCGTTTCTTTGCATAGGGGTAGGAGTATGCTACAATACGTGGCGCGTGTAGCAATGAAGGAGCCTCATCAATGCAACAGCAGGAAGCCATCGGCTACTGCGTAAAGTGCCACGAGAAAAGGGGCATGCAGGATACAGAGCCGGTCTACACCGCTGCGGGAACCCCAGCGACGCGGGGGAAGTGCCCAGTCTGCGGTGCAGGAATGTTCAAGATGGGCCTGACCGATGCTCATGCCTCCATACCAAAGCCCCAGAGCAAGCCCCGCCGCAAATCCAGCCCACGCCCTTCGAGGAAGAAACGCGCCTCAGAAGCCAAGCGCCGCCGCAAAGCTGGCCGCAAGTTAGTTATCGTTGAATCTCCGGCCAAAGCGCGGACCGTCGGCAGGTTTCTCGGGAGACACTACAAGGTCGAGGCCTCTGTAGGTCATGTGCGCGATCTCCTCCGCTCTAAACTGAGCGTGGATGTGGAGAACGACTTTGCCCCCACTTATCGTGTGCCAAAGAAGAAGCGCGAAGTAGTCCAGCGCTTGAAAAAGGCAGTACGCCAGGCTGGGGAAGTCTACCTTGCCACCGACCCCGACCGTGAAGGAGAGGCCATCGCCTGGCATCTGATGGCGGCAGCCGCTATCCCCGAAGAAACAGCGCGTAGAGTGGTTTTCCACGAGATAACGGATGCTGCTGTCAAAGAGGCATTCGCAAACCCGCGCAGCATCGACCAGAACCTGGTGAATGCTCAGCAGGCGAGGCGCATTCTGGACCGACTCGTAGGCTACAAGATCAGCCCACTTCTTTGGCAAAAGGTACGCAATCGCTTGTCTGCTGGCCGGGTACAGTCGGTGGCCGTGCGCTTGATCGTGGAGCGCGAACGGGAGATACAGGCTTTCGTGCCCGTAGAGTATTGGTCCATCGCCGCCGAACTGGCCAAGCAGGACACCCGAGGACTCGAGGAACGCCCCACCTTTATCGCCAAGCTGCTCAAGATCAGGGGCAAAGAAGTTGACTTGAAAGAGGAGCCTGCGACCCAGGCTATCGTGGATGATCTGGAAGGCGCGCACTACATTGTGGGCAAAGTGCGCAAGTTCAAGCGGCAACGCAAGCCGCCCGCTCCCTTTATCACCAGTACAATGCAGCAAGAAGCCTTTGGAAAGCTGGGTTTCACTGCCAAACGCACGATGGCCATCGCGCAGGGACTCTACGAGGGCGTGGACATCGGCGGTGGCGAACGGGTTGGGCTCATCACCTACATGCGCACGGACTCGACCAACGTCGCCAAAGCGGCGCTTGCCGAAGTACGTGCCTATATCAAAGACAAATATGGCGCCGACTTTCTGCCCGCGAAGCCGCCCGTGCACAAAACTCGGGCCGTGAAAGCACAAGAGGCCCACGAGTGCATCCGCCCCACTTCAGTCCGTCGTGAACCTGATGCCATCAAGGATCACCTGAATAGAGACCAATACCGACTCTACCAATTGATCTGGAAACGCTTCGTAGCTAGCCAGATGAAGCCCGCTGTCTTTGACGTGACCTCGGTGGACATCAAGGCTGGCTGCCTGGAAGCAGAGGCAACAGTGCCGACAGGGGATGTCCTCAAGCCGTTCCTGGATGCGCTGCCCTACCTCTTTCGTGTCACCGGTTCTACGATCACCTTTCCTGGCTTCCTGCTGGTCTACGAGAGAGCGGAAGATGAAGAGGCCGCAGCAGAAGAAGACGCTGGCGCCCTGCCGCCTCTGAAAGTCCGCGAGGTTCTGGACCTGATACGGCTGATCCCAGAGCAGCATTTCACCAAGCCGCCCTCGCGTTACACAGAGGCTTCTCTGGTGCGCGAACTGGAAAAGCATGGCATTGGGCGACCAAGCACCTACGCATCAATCCTGTCCACGATCCAGTTCCGCGGCTACGTGGATGGAGTGAATAGGCACCTGGTACCGACGGAGTTGGGCTTCCTGGTCAATGACCTGCTGGTCAAGCATTTTTCGGACATTGTGGATCTCCAATTCACGGCCCACATGGAGGAAGACCTCGATAGAATCGCGGCAGGCGAACGCGATTGGGTGACTGTGCTCCGCGAGTTCTACGGCCCCTTTGAGCGCACTCTGCAAATGGCCGAGCGCAACATGGAGAAAGTGGAGGTAGTGGCCGAAGAGACAGGGTTGATCTGCGAGAAGTGCGGCAGCCCCATGATCGTCAAGTTCGGACGCTACGGGAAATTCATCGCTTGCAGCAACTTCCCCCAGTGCCGCAACACCATGCCGTACGTAGTCAAAACGGGCGCCAAGTGCCCCGAGTGCGGCGGCGACTTGCTGGAAAGAAGGACCCGCCGCAAGCGCATTTTCTACGGCTGCGCCAACTATCCTGACTGCAAGTTCAGCGTGTGGAAGCGGCCTTTGCCCAGGCCCTGCCCGAACTGTGGGGGCTTGCTGGTCGAGGCTGGCAAGAACAAGGCGAAATGCCTTGAATGCCAGCAGGTTTTCGAAAGAGAGGAAGAACCTGAAAAGGCAGCTTGAGCGCTTTTTGACATACCTCTTGGTGGAGAAGAACGCCTCACCATATACCATTGACAACTATGGCCGTGAGATTGAGGAATGCATGGCATTCCTGCAAGATCAGGGAGTCCAGAAGTGGGCCGACGTGGCTCGCCCCGCATTACGATGTTATTTGGCCTGGTTGAACGGCAAAGGCTATGTCAAGGCAAGTGTGGCCCGGCGGATCTCGGAACTGCGCTCATTTGGCCGTTTTCTGGCGCGGGAGGATGTTGTGCCCACTAGTCCTTTCCGCGCGCTGTCTTCGCCCAAGGTGCCAAAGCGCCTGCCCATGCCCCTTTCCGTGCCCGAGACTGTGGCTTTGCTCAACGCCCCCGACGCAACCACGCCGCAAGGCCTGCGTGATCGTGCTATCCTCGATGTTCTCTACAGCGGTGGCCTGCGCGTCAGCGAGTTGGTGGGATTGAACCTTAACAACCTCGACTGGCAGCGGAATGAGCTGCGAGTGTGGGCCAAGGGAGCGAAGGAACGCATCGCACTGTTGGGCGGGCCAGCAGTGGCAGCACTAGGAGCATACATCGAGCAGGGGCGACCTCATCTACTGCGGGACGGAACGACCAACGCCGTTTTCCTGAACCGCTTCGGCGGCAGACTCAGCACGCGCAGTGTGATGAACATAGTCAAGAAATACAGCCAGCTGGTCGGACTGCAAAAGCGGGTCACCCCACACACGTTGCGCCACACTTTTGCCACTCATCTCCTGGACGGCGGCGCTGACTTGCGCTGCGTTCAAGAATTGCTTGGTCACGCGCGTCTGTCCACAACGCAGGTGTACACTCACGTCAGCCAGAGTCGTGCTCGCGAAGTGTACCTGCATTCACATCCACTAGCCAAGGCAACGCAGAATGATGAAGCCGACCACGCAAGCGTTTGAAGCCAGCGTGCGTTTCCCGAGTGCAGGAACGCCATCTGTTGATCTGGAAGGTCTGCTGGGCACTTTTGGCGACAGAGCCAGGCATCCAGCAGCAGTACTCTGCCACCCTGGCAGCCAGGGGCAGACGGGCATGGAATACCCGGTTATCGCTGCTTGCTGCGCTGCTCTGCGACAGGCTGGATTCATCACCCTGCGCTTCAACTTTCGGGGTGTGCAAGGCAGCGGGGGCAGCCGCACTGGCGGAGTGCACGAGGTTGATGACGTCCAGGGCGCTGTGAGTTTCCTGCTTGAACGCAGGGATGTGGATCGCTCGCATCTCTATCTGCTGGGCGATTCATTTGGCGCGAGCATGATCCTGGAGGCTGCACGTGAGAGCAAAGGAGTGGCCGGCACAGTCTGTATCGTTTTGCCGCTGGCCCTTCTGCAGTCCGAGCCAGACCATCTGCGACACGATGATCGCTCCAAGCTCTTCATCGTTGCAGAATGGGATCAATTCTGCGATTTTGATGCTTTCAGGGCTTTGTACGAACAATGGGCCGCACCCAAAGACATCGTTCTGCTTGCGGGCAGCGATCACTTTCTGGGTGTTGGGCCCTCTGCCGATCCTGTAGACCGCTCAGCACAAATAGCCGACGCTGTGGCTTCCTGGCTCAGCCAAGTTTCTGCAGGGCTCGACTGATTGGTTGGTAGTGGCGACGTTAGTCGCCTTTCTTGGCTGTTTGGCGAGTGAAGTCGCTACTACGAGGTCTCGAATCTTAGTGTCACAAGGAGGAACAAGCATGCGATTGGAGAAACTACGACGGGCTCTCAGAGAAGAAGGTCCGGATGCCATCTTGATCACGCGACCGGAAAACGAACGTTACCTGAGCGGATTCACTGGTGGAGAGGGTGCGCTGGTGATCACACAGCAAGAGGCGCTGCTGCTCACCGATTTCCGCTACTACGAGCAGGTAGCGGAAGAGGCACCCGATTTCGAATTGGTGAAAGTGGAAGACAAGGTGTCGCTGGTACTGAAGCGTCTTCTGAAGGCGCGCGAGGTTAAGACGCTGGGATTTGAGAGTACGCATCTGCCATTTGCCCAATACCAGGAATGGAAGAGAAAAACCAGAGGCATCAAATGGGTGCCTACCAAAGAAGTTGTGGAAACCATCAGAATGGTCAAAGATGAGGGCGAACTGGCCAAGATAAGAAAAGCCATTTCCATAGCCGACGACGCCTGCGACCATATTCGCAGCTTCATCGAGCTGGGCATGTCCGAAAAGCAGGTCGCCTGGGAGCTGGAACTGTTTATGCGCACCCACGGCGCCGAGGCCATCGCCTTCAACTTCATCGTAGCTTGTGGGCCGAATGGCGCCAAACCCCATGCTGTTCCCCAGAATCGGCAGATCCAGGAAGGAGAGCCGATTGTGCTGGACATGGGCGCCAGAACTGATGGCTACAACTCTGACCTGACTCGCAGCATATGCCTCGGAGAACCGGACAAAAAGGCGCAAGAGGTATATGACATCGTCCTTCGGGCTCAACTGGCCGCTGAAGAGCAGGCCCGCGCTGGAATGACGGGGCAGGAACTTGATGCCATTGCACGTAACATCATCGCTGAGGCTGGCTACAAGGAGCAGTTTGGTCACGGTCTGGGGCACGGCGTGGGCCTCGCCGTTCACGAGAAGCCAGGGGTTAGTCTGAGATCCACAGATACCCTGAAACCAGGCGCGGTGTTCACCATAGAACCGGGAATCTACCTCCCAGGATGGGGCGGGATACGGATCGAAGACATGGTGTTGTGCAAAGAGGATGGTGTTGAGGTTCTGAGCAAGGCTCGCAAGAACCTCCGTGCGCGGTAGTCAACCATCTACGTACAGTTCACTTTGGGGGCGAACCGTCTCGGACGTTCTGGTAACCGGGAGGCGGAAAGCGTCTTCAGCAATCTCTGGGAGGCTCTGCTTGCCCCAGAACTGAATTGTACTCAACCATCTATCGCGCTTGTGTTTGCGGTCAAGTTGTGCTAGAATAGACAATGGAGGTGCAAGATGGCCAAGAATGATCTTACCACTTGGATCCGGGAAAAGGTAACCGCAGAGGTTGTGATTGCTTTCGTCTTGGGTGTCGTTCTGGGCCTCGTCGTGCTGGGCTGGTGGCTGTGGCCAGTGCAATGGACGAACGCCGATCCAGCCGATCTAAAAGCGGGCTACAAGGAAAGCTATCTGCAGATGATCGCTGACGCTTATGCCTTGACTGGTAACACTGAGGTGGCTGGCACTCGTCTGGAAGCGCTTAAGGGGGCCGGGGAGGAAGACGTAGATATATCTGCCATGCTGAATGACTTAGTCAAGGCTCGAATTGCAGCAGGAAACGCGGATGCGGCGATACGCCTGCAAGGGTTGTTCCTGGCTATGGTGTTGCCGCCGCCCCCAACGCCAGAGGAGGCACCTGGTGAGCTTGGTGCCACTGGCTGGATCTGGGCTGGCGCGCTGGGCCAAGCTACGCGCTTTGCAGGCATCGTATTCTTTGTAGTGGTCCTGGGCGTGGGGACAGTGCTTCTCTTGAAGCAATTGCAAAAGCGAGAGTCGTTGCGCCGAGGACGCCCACCACTAGCACGCGAGGCTTCTGCTGGAGTGCTGCGGAGGGAACGAGAGGTCACTGCACCTCCCCTACCGGAGAGCACCCTGGGGCACTTTGTGACAACCTACAACGTCGGCGATGAGAGCTATGACGTCTCCTACAGCATTGAGTCGCCCACAGGTGAGTTCCTCGGCGAGTGTGGCATGAGCGCGCTGGAGAGCGTGGGCATCGGCGAACGGGAGACGGTGGGTGCCTTCGAGGTCTGGCTGTTCGACAAGGACGATGTCCGCACTGAGACAAAGGTGCTGATGAGCGAACGCGCCTTCCGAGATGGAGCAATGCGCGACGAACTGGCAACCAAAGGCGAATCAGTGCAAGCAGGAGAGGGCCAGATCGTGACGCTGGAAACAGCAAACCTGCGACTGGATGCGAGGATCATAGAACTCGCGTACGAGAGTGGCTCGGACTCTGGCATCTTTGCCGGGCTGACTACCCGGCTGGAGGTCTCGCTGAGATAACTTGGTGTCGAAGGTTGTGTGGCCCTTGCAAGACCCGGGACGCAGGAGGTGACATTTCCTGAGTCCCTTTCTTATCCTCGCGTGGCAGGATCGAACAGCTTGCGGTATTCCTGGATAGCAAAGCGGTCCGTCATGCCAGCTATGTAGTCGCAAATCACGCGTTCGATCTTCTCATCGGCAACCCCTTCGGGCTCGAGCTCCTTCGACACTGAGCGTCTCAGGACGCGAAGCGCCTCAGGACGAAACCTGGCCTGAACTTCCAAAGGAAGCTGACGAGGCTCGCTCAGATAGGCTTCGAAGAGCTGGCGAATAAGGCGTTGGGCCTTCACCTGCAGGCGTATGACCCGATGGTGGCGATAGAGACGGTTAAGCAAAAAGTCCTTCAGTTCGCGGTTTCCGCGCTGCATTTCTGGGGGAAAGCCTACCAGGTTCTGAGGTACACTGCGCACATCCTCTGGTGACTGGATGCCCAAATCTCTCAGCTTCCTGCTTATGCTCTTGAGAGCCTCCGTCACTTCCAAGTCGATCAGATAGCGAATCACCCGATGGCGCGCCATGTCCGTGAAGTCGCGTTCCTGTATGCCAAGCACACGCAGCGCCTCTCCCCACAGCCGCACATTGTGCAAATCGCTCACCTGGATCAACCCCGAGCGCAGGCCATCGTCCAGATCATGAGTAGTGTAAGCAATCTCATCCGCTGCATTAACGAGCTGGCCTTCAAGTGTTGCGCGCTTGTCCGGCTCATATTCCACTGCATCAGAGACGTCGTATTCTGTGGTGTGCTTGACGATCCCCTCACGCACTTCCCAGGTCAGGTTCAAGCCAGGAAAGCCTGGATAACGCCTCTCAAGCTTCTCCACGATGCGCACACTGTGATAATTGTGGTTGAATCCGCCGTGCTCCTTCATGAGTTCGTTCAGCGCAACCTCGCCGGAGTGGCCGAAGGGTGTGTGTCCCAGGTCGTGAGCGAGAGAAATGGCCTCCGTCAGGTCTTCGTTGAGCCCAAGCGCGCGGGCTATAGTACGCCCGATTTGGGCCGTTTCGATGCTGTGAGTCAGGCGAGTGCGATAGTAATCGCCTTCATAGTTGACGAATACCTGCGTCTTATACTCGAGACGCCTGAAGGCCGTAGTGTGGATGATGCGATCGCGGTCGCGTTGAAATGCTGTGCGGTAGGGATGCTCGGGCTCACGGTAATCACGACCTCGCGATTCGCGGCTCTTCACAGCGTATGAAGCCAGGCGCTGCATCTCGAGTTCTTCGAGTTCCTCACGCGTTAACATACCTATGCCCACACCTCCGAAACAAGCGCTGGAGAAGCAATCTACGAGTTATCCGCACCGGCATTATAACGTGAACGAGCTGAATGTCCAACACTGACGATGGCAAGTTGAAAGCCCTCGAAGATAGGCGTGTGCTATGCGATTACCAGCCTGGTTGCCGTGGCAGCTCCAGCAGTTGTTCGCCTGAGATGACGATGTCAAAGGTAGTGGGACAAAGATGGGTGGGAGCGCAAGCAGAAATGCAAGGGAGGTATTCGAGAACATCTCGCCGGAGACCCAGGCGATCCAGAATTGCTCTGGGAGATTGGCGAATTCCCGCCTTTGGCCTGGATCTGGCGAGCCAGGCCGAGCGAAATCGCACCTATTGAGACACGGAAGCGTATTCTACAGGAAGTTGCTGAGCCATGGGCAGTGTGAAGGTAAAACACGAGCCGTGCCCTTCCTCACTTTCAACCCTGATTTTTCCGCCCTGGGCTTCTACCAATCCGTTGGAGATATACAAACCCAATCCAGTGCCAACGGTATACCACGTCGCAGCACGCTCGACGTGACTGAAGCAATCAAAGATGTTGGGCAATTGGTCTGCAGGAATGCCGATTCCGTCGTCGCTCACACGTATCTCTAGCATGTGGTCTGTCTGGCCGCTCCGCGCTGTGATGGCGATGGAACCCGCATCAGGAGTGTATTTGACTGCATTGCTTAGCAGATTGACTAGTATCTGCACCACTTTTCTGGGATCGGCATAGCCGTCTGGTATCGTTTCCGATATGTCTACGTTGATCGAGATGTGCTTCTGCTCTGCCATTGGTTTTATCACAGCCAGAGCCTGGGTTACGGCGGGCAGTATTCCCATGGTCTGCGGCACGAGTGTCAGCTTCCCGTCCTCAAGGCGCGAAATGTCAAGGATGTTGTTGACCAAATCCAAGAGTCGTTCGCTACTGTAACTTATGGACAGCAACATCTCCTCTTGGTCGCGAGTGAGAGGCTCGGTAGCTAACAGCAGATCAGTGTACCCGAGAATAGACTGTAGTGGGTTACGCATCTCGTGATTGATCGTGGAAAAAAGCCTTGTCTTGACTCGGTCGAGCTGTTTCAGTTCCTCATTGGTCTTCCTGAGATCATCAGTACGTTCCGCGATAATCTCTTCCAGGTGAGCCATCTGAGCTTTGGTTTGCCTCACGTACAGCTTGAAGGCATAGATGGTCAGAACAACTGGTAGAAGGAAGACGCCTATCCCGGCTGGGCCAGCGATTTGATACCCCAAGGCCAGCCCGCCGCCACCCACGACCATACCAAGGAGCTGAATCGGTAGAGCCCAAGAGACGTTTTGTTTCCAAACGTCAAACGCCGGCGTCCCGGTTTGAAGCGAGACCGCCTTGACTACCAGTGCAGCATTTGCGATTTCAGTGCATGCTGCCGCCAGCACCATGGGCAGCAAGTTGGAGAGCAATGCGACCTTACCTACTTCGCCACCGCAGAGAATGTATACGTTGCCAGCGACGATGACCGCCATGCCCAAAGACGCCATGTTGAAAAGCGCACGCTCCAAGATAGGAACACGACTCGGGCTGCCTTGACGTCTGCGGATGATGTCTATTACCAGTGTGGCGACAAGTCCGCCGACCATGGCCACGAACGCCGCAGACGGAGAGCCGAACAGGAGCAGGGCAGCGAAGTAGACAGCAGATGACACGGTGAAGGCTATTTCGGGCATAAACACTGTGCTGGTTGTCAACTCGGCAAGGGCGACTAGCGCGATGAAAAGCAGAATGTCAAGCGAGGATGAGGACATGCTGCGCAAACACCAGAGCAGAAGTCCAACGCCTAGCGCTGACACACAGCTCGTGTAAACCCGCAGGGGATTGAGCTTGCGGGTCTGGGCATCCGTGGGCTTGCTTTCTAGCTGCGGATCCATGGACATTTGCCCCCTGACTGCTGATGAGGCGGCTGTTGAAAGTGAATCCAACTTGACGACCAACGTAATTAGTGCCATGAATGGCGGCGACACCAGGAGCGGAATTGCTGCGTAGACAACATACACACGGCCCTTGGCCATGGGCTGGAGCGAAGGCCGAGGCGCGGCGATGTTGGTTACGTGCACAGTATCAGCGGTGAGCCTGCATCACGAGGCAGTACGGGCCTTGGCC
>Ga0209986_10005115_pt1 | contig 10935 bp, 8 predicted proteins | sample BlataG_FD_183168 | JGI IMG/M metagenome (GOLD analysis project Ga0209986, IMG submission 183168) | Deep subsurface microbial communities from Black Sea to uncover new lineages of life (NeLLi) - Black_00105 metaG (SPAdes) (version 2) | ecosystem: Environmental > Aquatic > Marine > Oceanic >...
TGATATCAGCACTGCGGGAAACAAAGTAGTTTTGGGATAAATCAAAAGGACACAGGGTGCCGCCGCCCTTGATGGTAGCTAGATCCCAGGCGCGGCCGTCGGAGGTAAAACTGGTTTTGTGGATACCACGCCCCTTATCCTCCTCGGCCTTGAATACGATAGCCCCACCACCATCACCCAGAGTGAACGCTGAGAAGCCAAGTTCCAGTTGGTCAATGGTCTCGATATCCCAATTAACGAACTTGGAGAGCACCTCGCCCGCGGCTACCAAGCCCACCCGGCAGCGACCGGTCTTCATGAAAGCATCCATGATATCCATACCATTGAGAAAGCTGTTGCAGGCATTCTTGATATCCAGGCAGTGGGCATTGATAGCCCCAAGCTTCGCCTGAACAATATTAGCAGTGGCTGGCTCGGCGATATCGTGCGAAGCAGAGGCGAAGATAACGACATCCAGTTCCTCCGGCGCTACCCCTGCCCTCTCCAGAGCTATCTTGCTGGCCTCATAGGCCATGTCAGAGGAAATCTGGGTATCATTAGCATACCTTCGCTCTCTGACCCCGGTAATTTTCTCGATAGTGCCCAGGGGCATGTTGAATTTTTCCGCAAACCCCACCGTTTTCTCAATATACTCCGAGGTCATCACCCTTTCTGGAACATACCCCCCCACACCTGCAATGACGGAGGCGATCCGCTGATGAGGAAGTAGCACCTCGGGAACATGCTTCACCACTTCCTCGACAACGGTAGAGTCTGTTTTCGAGGAGGCCATCATTTGTGGGACCTGCTCACGAGCCTGGTGCAGGGCCGCTGAGGCCACCCTGGTTGAGAATTCCACCACAGGGACTCTCTTGCCCACACTGGTGACCTTCTTGGATCTTTTGCTGACCGCGCTATTTTTACCTGATTGATTCGATGGCTGTATCATCTTGGCATCCCTTGTGCAAATGCTCTGGATGGGTGCTCTGGACAGATGCTCACGGGTGAATACTAATTTTACTCGGACAGAGCAAATGTGTCAATCATCTGATACGAGTGTTTAAGTAGCATTAAGTTAACCAAACGTCCAAACCTATAAAAATGGGGCTTAGCATATCCAAACTGTGTCGTTTTCGCTGACGATTTACCGACTGAGTAACAATAGATATATAGTAGCTAGGTGGTCAGTAGGTGTAGAGCTGCCACTACGCTCCCGATTGAAATCGGGGCACCTGTTAGGTTTGTTCTTGGGTATCAACTGTCGCATGAACGATTCCGCCCAAGCGAGTCACCTTTCTGCCCTGACTAACGCCCTTGAAATAAACACTCCCAAGAGACTCCATACTGACGTTTTTCACTCGACAAAATCCTCGCTTTAAAAGAAACTCCTCCACGGATGTTTCTTCTATTCCGAAGGTAGGAGGCTCACCTCTTTGTTCAAAAGTCGCCCGCCATTTCTTTGCCTCATCATGGCGCAAAGTACCGTCCAGAGCTGACTGAAAAGCGTAGTCAAATATGATCGAGCTGTCTTCGCCGGAATCGTTGGACACGAAGGCTAAAGTCTCATCTACCGCCTCCACTGTCAGGTACTGGGTTGTGCCTTCCCAGATGAACAGGGTCTTGAGATCCTTGTCGTATCCGCTCTTGAAAAGCCCTTCATTCAGCCTCCTTTTATCCAAATCGATAGGGACGTAGACTACATCATCCGGAAGAGACCCGAATATCTTTTTCACCTTCTCTATCTTAGCCCTCTGAGTGTCAGGATGGTCCACTTCAAAGACCCTGACCTTTCCTTTCAATTTATCGAACCTATAGGCTCTGGAATCGTAGCCAGCGCCCAGGATAACCAATTGCTCAATCCCATCATCAATGCACGCCTCTAAATAATCGTCGATATATCGGGTTCGAGCTACTACACTATAGGGTGCACCGGGAACTATTCGTTCGGCATACCAGAGAGCAATCTTTGTCAGGAGTTTACTCTTGAGGATAATACTGAATTTGGTGCCGAGAAAATCTCTTGCAAAAGGGTCATAGCAAACTCTTTCCTCCTCTGCTCTCAACGAGTCGGCAGCCCTGAAGGCAGCGTTTGCTTCTGCGGTTGCGCTTGGCTTGCCCTCTTTCATGTTTCCCTCCGCTTCTTCCCTAGCTTTCTATACACATAATATGACCGTTAATTGACAACCCCCAAACAATGCTGATACATTGATTTAGATCATTTGATGAACGAACTTCTGACCTCAGTGGAACTGGTGACAGCCATCATAACACATCACGTGAAAGAACTGAATCCTGAAAAAGGATAGTTACCAAAAGTTATGTATGCGCGACATCGCCCTTTTCTTAAAAATATTCCGATAGCAGATAGAGCTTATTTCCTGTGTGGCAGAACCAGGCCTACTGAAACCAATGCAAAGGGAGCTAGGTAGAGCAATGAGAATAGCAGACGTCTTCACAGCCTCAAGGGTCGTTGCTTCTCCAATAGTTGTATGGCTCATATTGTCCGATGAGCTGGCCGCTGCCTACTACCTTTTCGCTGCTGCTGCAATAACCGATTTACTGGACGGCTATTTTGCGAGGAGGAGCAAGAAAATAGCTTCATACGGGGCAACCTTTGATGGTTTGGCTGATTTCGCTCTTATTTTCCCAACAATGTTTGCCATTGCCGTCACAGGAAAGGGCTTGTGGCTTCTTGTAGTAGCGCTGATAGGGATAGCCTTTTTAATCCTGGTACTAGGCCTTATCTCAAGGAAGAAAGGAAGTCTTACAATACCCCATATAGATACAAATCTTCTTGCAGCCTTTGTCTACCCAACGATTATGGCACACATAATCAACTGGCAGTACGCAGAAATACTTCTTCTAGTAACCTTCCTGCTGTTGCTATTTTATGCAAGCAAATATATTGCGTTTGCACGGAGCATTTACAAATTAACAAATAGATAACACTCTAGTCTTTAGATGCTTCTCCTTCTTTGCCTTTGGAGCGTAGGTTGTTGTAAAGGCTCCTAATCCTGTGCTTGAAATGGTTAGCTGCAAATAGTCCTCCTACCAGGACAGCTACAAACACTTGAATAATGGTACTGCCGGCTCCCTGATCGAGCCAGGCATTTGCCGTCTCAGGGAAAGTCAAATAGAAGAAAGCAGGGGCAACAGGCACCATTATCAAGCGGGTGAAGAATTTCATCGTGACTCCCTTTTTCTTAGGTTGATCTCATTTCGTCTAGGCTTGCTACAGCGCATCCGTGAAAAACACTCGAGTGTTGACCTCTGGTTCCCCAAGATTTACGATGAGTATAGCCCAAGCAAATATCCTATAGCAACGACACGATAGATGCCGTTTCTTAGTTGACTACACACGTGCCGCCCCTGTTTCTGCTTCACAGCGGAAACAAAGCAAATCGTTGCGATTAGATTGCCCGTAAATATCAACCTGATCTCTGGCGCTTCTTTGGTACACGATTCACAGCCATTTGTCAAGTGCTTCAAACAATTGATCCAACTGCGAGCAATAGATTCTCTTCCCACTCTGGCAGTTTGGCTATCTGCTGTGTAGCAAACCTTTCCCTCCTTCATTCGGACAGGGTCGCACTATATTTAGGGTGCGACCCTTGACACGCGCCCAGTAACTCAGTATAATACTCAGTGCTCATGATACGCTGTGAAATCTGTGGAGCCACTTTTAAGACCGCCCAAGGTCTAGCCGGGCACAAACGTTTGCGCCACGGAAGCTATAGATTGGCGGACGATATGGGAACTGCCTTGACCAGCAGAGAACTGCATCGAAAAATCTTGAACCACCTCACTGAAAAGATAGCAGACAGAATGGCAGAAGCTATCCTCGAAAGGCATGGGCAGGAAATCTGGGAGGCCTATCTAGATGAACTATCACAGCAGGGACTCGACCTCCGCTTTCCGGGTAGATACCCCAAGATCAAGGCGATCATCGTCGCTGCCGGCGAAAGTGATCTCCTGCTCCCGCTTACAAAGGACAAGCCAGAGTGCCTTCTGGAGATCGGGGACAAGACCATCCTCAGCAGAGAGTTAGAAGTCCTGCGGGCATGCGGTATACGTGACATTGTTGTTGTGCGTGGATACAGGGGAGACAAGATCAAGTACCCCGCAATACGATACTACGAAAACAGAGACTACCATAATACTGGCATATTAATGTCACTGTTCTATGCGAAGGGTGAGATGGACGATGAATTTGTATTTTGTTACTCGGATATTCTGTACACCAAGGAAGTGCTTGAGCTGTTACTACGTGATCGGTCTGACATCTCACTCGTTGTCGACACCGACTGGGAGAACCACTACCATCAGCGTCCCCGGCACCCAGTTTCCCAGGCTGAGCTGGTCAGGGTTGAAGGCGACCGAATAACCCAGATTGGAAGGAATATCATACCTCCCGGTGAAGCTCACGGTGAGTTCATCGGGCTGGCCAAATTCAGCAGAGATGGTGCTGATAGCCTAAAGGCGATCCACGAGTGGGCTATTCAGAATTACAAGGATAGAGTCTTTCACACATCGCCCTCGGTAGATAAGGCCAATTTCACCGACCTGATCCAAGAGCTTATGGACCAGGGATATCCGGTGTGTCACATTGATATCCACGGCGGTTGGGCCGAGATCGACACTGTAGAGGATTTTGACAGGGTGAGCAGGCACTTGCACTCGATACTAAAGATAGATTAACCAAAATCGCGAGAAGATATCATGAAGGCTATTATTGTGGCTGCCGGCCCCGGCAGCCGACTCAACCCTCTGACCAATGAAATGCCAAAATGCCTTTTAGAGGTTGGTGGCAATACCATTCTTGAGAGAGCGCTGGAGGCACTGAGAGAAAACGGGATTGAGAAGATTGTAGTGGTAAGGGGGTATTGCAGCCATCTAGTCAACTATCCTAACGTAACATATTACGAAAACCCTAACTTTAGAAAAAACAATATCCTCAGGTCTTTATTCTACGCCGAGGGTGAAATGAACGACGATTTCATCTTTGCATATTCCGATATTATCTACAGCAGAGAGATTGTTACAAGACTCATCGAAAGCGAGGCGGACATTGCTCTGACAGTGGACGTTAACTGGATTCAAACGTATGAAGGGCGTGACCTGCACCCCATCTCCGAGGCTGAGCTGGTCAAGGTTGAAAATGGCAAGGTGGTAAAAATCGGTAAAGGAATTGTCCACCCCGAAGAAGCTCACGGGGAGTTCATCGGCCTTGCCAAGTTCACCAAGTCCGGGGCTGAGGTAATGAGAACAGCCTATCATCGGGTGGCAGAGGAGCGTCCCGCTGCTCCCTTTCATAACGCAGCCTCCTTGGAGAAGGCATACATGACTGACATGATACAGGAGCTGGTGGATAACGGTTCGCTGGTGCAAAGCATTGACATCGAGGGCGGCTGGATAGAAATCGACACCCCGCAAGATTTGGAACGAGCCCGAAGGCTATTTAGCACATAAAGCGGACAAAAGGAGAGAATTGTTAATCGAGCGCTATGGCGTGTGTCATGTACTAAGTCATTCGTGGTTTCATATAACGACTAAGGGTGATGTGAATAAGGTGAGGTATGGAGATTCGATTAATCCACTCAACAAAACAATAGGGGTTGAATATTGACACGTGTGTTTTGGAATATCTGGTCATCGTATGCAACGTTCTATTTTGGGAGAGTTAACCTTTCTATTGTGGTCCCTGTGTTGCTCGCGACGTATGGAGATCTGTCGCTATACAATGTTGGGCTCGTATCTAGCGGGTTCATGGCGACATATGCCATTGGCCAGTTTCTGCATGGTCAGATCTCTGAGAGGTTCAATCCATTTATCTACATAGGAATCGGGCTGCTTGGGTCTGCCATCGTGAACTTGACACTAGGTTTCTCTGCTGGCTTCTTTTGGGCTTTATTGGTTGGCGAAATGATTGATGGTGGCTTTCAGTCAATGGGGTGGTCCTCAACAGTTAGGGCTAATGCTGAAACCTCAAAGGATCCAGAGAAATACTCTACTGTCTTGGGGACAGCCTATCAGGTTGGCAATTCGGTTACTTGGATAGTCTGTGCTTTCGCTGTTGGTCATTTTGGTTGGCAGGCAGGTTTTTGGGTAGCAACCGTTGTGATGATGGTTAGGGCAGTGACTCTCCTTGCGAGCCGTTATCATCTGGAAGTCAAGCCCAGAAAGATAGGGAAGCAAGTCAGACTCACGTTGAGCTGGCCAATATTCATTAGCGGTCTTTCTTTGTGTCTGCTGAACATGGTGCGGTACGGTGTGATCATATGGATTCCAACATACTTGTATCGAGAATTCACTATGCCGATTGAGGAAGTTGGTCTGAACATCTTCCTGATACCAATAGCAGGCGTCGTTGGAACTCTAATGTACACCAGGTTCAAGGCTCCGAAGGATGTCTTATCTGTATTATATTTACTTGGGCTTGGTTCAATGTTTCTACTCCTCCCGGGTTTGAGCGGTATGGCGATGTTTGCCGTACTGCTGCTGAGTGGCTTTTTCCTTTATGGCCCGCATGTATTCCTGGTAACGACTTTTCCCACTAGATTCCATGAACATAAGCTAGTTGCTGCTGCTGCTGGCTTTATCGATGGCTGGGGATATATTGGGGCGATAGCGATTGGAGTCCTGGTTCCATTCCTGCTAGATCAAACTGGCAGTTGGACATCGGTATTCTATTTCTGGGCTGCTGTCTCGTTTGTCATAGTCGCTCTTGTCATGTTTGTCTATATAGGAACACGAAAGAAGGGGCTATTTGGCAGCGAAAAAGCAGGCTGATCGCGTAGTCTATATTTATGTTGCTGGAGATTCAGTGCACATTGGACATCTTCGTGCCTTACAATAAACCAGAGCTCTTGGTGATTATCTCATCGTGGGTGTGATAGCTGATGAGGGGATTACTGACTACAAACGCCGACCTGTCATACCTTTCAAGGAAAGGTTGGAGCTGGATGCGAATCCCAGATGTGTGGACGAAGTGGTGAGATTGGATGGTGTTGGTCCGACAGAGAACCGGAAAAGGCTGGATGTGGACATTCTGGTTCACGGCGATTTCTAGGACAATGATTTCCCTGCTGATGCCTACATTAGAAGCATCGGCAAGAAAGAGGCACGAACCAGATACTATTCAGGGCAATCGACTACAGTGATTATGGAGAGAATAAGGCAGATGCCATGACAGTGGACGTGCGAAGAAGCCAAATGTGAAGAAACTCTCTGTTGTTCACCCGCTCAGATCTCTATACAAAACTTACAGCCCGCTAATGGCCGTGGCCGGTTTGCCACTCTAGCCACATCAAGCTTCTTGTGGTATTATACACATCACTGAAATGCGTCATGAGTGGTATTCAGTTCACTGCTCCCTGTAAAACACATTCCGAGAAATAATGAGAGGTGATTCAATGAAAAGCTTCATAAAAGAATTCATAGAGGCACTGGTGACCTGTGTACAGTTAGGCCTTGTAGTACCAATTCTGCTTGCTGTGCTATTTGGGCCAACAGTCCTAATGATTCTCGCAATCCTGTGGGCGCTAGATATAATCTAAGGAGACTTCGCACCTCACGTGGTAATAACTGGTTTTGATTGAACGATCTCAAACCGCCGTTAATTGTTTCATTCATACAACCTTCGGTGAGTGTTTGAGAACAATGCAGGAAAGGTAAAGGGAAGCTGAGAGAAATCGCACCCATAGATTGGCGCCACACTGGCGCTTATCTTTATCCCCATCAGTGGGTACCTAGTGAGATAGATATACTGGTACCTGGTCTTGGTTACACCACCGGGACAACCTAGCGCACTGACGGCGAGAGTTGCTGTAAAGTCACCATTGCGACTATAGTAGCTGCTCGGGTTCTGATACGAGCTACTATGACCATCTAAAGGTCCCACTACAAAGAGTTGAAGTGTCCCGATCATGTGAACGAGAACACAATATTGACATCTGTAGAGAAAAGTTGTAGGTTTTATCCGGAGCCATTCTTCCCCGAACATACTAGACGATTTCATGCTGAATCCGTGTCCTTACTTTGTGCTATACTCCGACCAGCGAGCAGGGGTTAAATACTGAAACGGTAGTTGCTCTGGGAAATCCCAGTTGAAACCTTTTTAAAAATACACAACCCTGGAGGGAACAATGGCTAAGAAATTGCTACTAATTAATCCATGTAGTGAAGATAGGTTAAATGCAGCTAGCGTTGGTATTTTTTTCACCTTCCCACCCCCAGGTTTGGCCTATTTGGCCGCTTTGACCCCCTCTGACTGGGACATAAGGATAGTTGATGACAATATTGAGCCCATAACTTTTGAGGATGCTGACCTGGTAGGCATCACTGCTATGACCAGCAATGTAACTCGAGCGTATGAGATATCTGAACGGTACAGGCAAAAGGGAATTAAGACGGTGATGGGCGGCGTTCACGTTTCTATGTTGCCTAATGAAGCTATACAATTCACCGATTCCATAGTGATAGGCGAGGCAGAATCTGTTTGGCAGAGTTTACTCCATGATTTTGAAAATAATGAATTGAAACGGTTTTATAAAGGGGAGCGCATTTCTTTAGATAATCTTGTTAGACCCAGAAATGACCTCCTTTCTGATAGATATAGACTCAAAGCCTCTGTGCAAACATCGAGAGGCTGCCCTATGGATTGTGAGTTTTGTGCTGTAACCGCTTTTAACGGTCGAACGTACAGACAAAGACCTGTAGAAGAGGTGCTGGATGAATTAGAAGCCCTGAATTGCAAGGAGTTCTTTTTTTCAGATGATGACATTCTGGGGCACGGGAAAAAAGCGGAACAAAGGGCAATACAGATGCTCAGAGGGATGAAAGAGAGAGGGCTGAATAAACGATGGATTTCTCAAGTAGGAATCGATTTTGGCAACAACCCAGAAGTATTGAATTGGGCTCAGAAATCTGGTTGTATGGCAGTATTTATCGGTTTTGAATCTATAAATGAAGAATCACTCCGGTCTATGCGTAAGGCTAGGAATCTTAATATAGGTGTAAGAAACTATAGAGCGGTAATCAAGAGAATACACGGCTATGGAATAGGGGTATATGGGCAATTTATTTTGGGTAGTGATGGGGAGAGGAAGGATGTGTTTCAGCGAACAATAGAGTTTATCTTGGATTCAAAGATCGATTCAGCCTCGTATACAATCTTGACGCCTCTTCCTGGAACGAGATTGTATAAAAGGCTAGAACAGGAAGGAAGATTATTGCATACGAATTATCCTGAGGATTGGAAGCTTTATGATTACGCCCATACCGTGTTTAGGCCTATGCACATGACCCCTGATGAATTGGAAGAAGGTGTTTACCAGGTTTATAAACACACTACCTCAACGGTAACATCGCTAAGAAGAGCCTTCAATTCGTTTATCCAGACAAGAAACTTACCTGTGACTGCTATCGCTTATTCATTGAATCGCGGGCTTGGTTCATTTGCGACGAGCAAATATCAATGTGTGAAAAATCAAAGGGCTCGCGGGGATAAGGACGCTTCTCTATCACACCCCGCCACGGATGGAGAGAGATGCGAGGCGGAGATAGGTAGCGCTCACTAACACTCTGTTTTCCGGTTTTCGCTGTGCTCCCGCTGAGAGGCAGACCTCTGTAACAGACATGGGGGCAATCAATTAGCTAACAGCATAAGCCCTGTTTTCTCAGTATCTCTAAATATAGCCAATAACGCAACGGAGGGGAGGAAGATCGAATCCATGTAGTTTCGAGCAAGGCTTTACCACTTAACATTAACCAGGGCTGTTGATAATCACCGAGCTGGGCCTCTAGCGGTTGAAATTGGAAATCCCAGTTCAAAACCCTTTCTTTAAATAATACATAACCCTAATGGAGGGAATAATGGCCAAGAAATTGCTGTTGATTAATCCAGGTAATGAAGACAAGTTAAATGCAGCTAGCGTCGGCCTGTTTTTTACCTTTCCACCTCCAAGTTTGGCCTATCTGGCCGCTTTGACTCCCCCTGATTGGGATATACAAATAGTTGATGAGAATGTTGAGCCTTTGACTTTTGAAGATGCTGATTTGATAGGTATAACTGCTATGACCAGCAATGCTCACAGGGCGTACGAGATATCTGAACAGTACAGACAAAAGGGCATTAAAACGGTAATGGGCGGCATTCATGCCTCTATGCTACATGAGGAAGCCATGCAATTTGTTGATTCCGTTGTGATAGGTGAGGCAGAATCTGTTTGGCAAAGTTTACTCCATGATTTCGCAAATAATGATTTAAAACGATTTTATAGAGGAGAGCGTATTCCCTTAGAAAATCTTGTTGTACCTAGAAATGACCTCTACTCTAATAGATACAGACTGAAGGCTTCTGTGCAAACAGCGAGAGGCTGCCCTATGGATTGCGAGTTTTGTTCTGTAACAGCTTTTAATGGTCGTACGTACAGACAAAGACCTGTGGAAGAGGTGCTGGATGAATTAGAAGGCTTGAATTGCAGGGATATCTTTTTTTCGGATGATAATATTTTAAACTACGGAAAAAAAGCGGAACAAAGGGCAATTCAGTTGTTCCGAGGGATGGTAGACAGAGGATTAAATAAGCGGTGGGTTTCCCAAGTAGGAATTGATTTTGGAAACAACCCAAAAGTATTAAAGTGGGCCAAAAAAGCTGGCTGTCTGGGAGTGTTCATCGGTTTTGAATCCGTAAATGAAGAATCACTTGAAGCTATGCACAAAGCGAGAAACTTAAAGTTAGGTGTAAGACACTATCAAGATGTAATCAAGAGAATACATGACCATGGCATGGGAGTACATGGAGCATTCATTTGCGGTAATGATGGAGACAGGCAAGATATATTTCAGAGAACGATAGAGTTCATCCTGGATTCAAAGATCGATTCAGCCACAATAACAATCTTAACTCCTCTTCCAGGTACAAGACTATATGCGAGACTGAGATCTGAAGGAAGG
>Ga0209986_10005116_pt1 | contig 10932 bp, 6 predicted proteins | sample BlataG_FD_183168 | JGI IMG/M metagenome (GOLD analysis project Ga0209986, IMG submission 183168) | Deep subsurface microbial communities from Black Sea to uncover new lineages of life (NeLLi) - Black_00105 metaG (SPAdes) (version 2) | ecosystem: Environmental > Aquatic > Marine > Oceanic >...
CTTCAGGTGGGTCATGACTGCCAGGCCCTGGCCGCCCGCCGCGCAGTCATGACCCACCTGAAGGAACGCGGACTGCCGCAGACCGCCGAGGCGGTTCTCGCCTCCCCGCCGAGCATCCTGGCGGAGTTCATGGCCAAGTTCGACATCCCCACCTCAGTGCTGGGCGACCTGCCGATGCCGCCCGCCGGCCCCACCCCCGCGTCCGCGGCCGCGGCGCTGCGCATCGCATGGGCCGAGTGCGCGGCGCAGAGCGCCTCACCGATGCCCACTCAGGACGACGACACCGAGCGCGCCCACCTCCGCAAGGGCCGCCAGGCGCTGCTGCACACGAGCCGGCCGGCCCCGACCCGGGCCCCGTCCCGCCCCCTTCAGCCGCAACCCTCCACCCGCCCGCCTATGGACACCGAGGCGGTGCGCAGGGTGGCTGACGCCCTTGCCCGCGCGGCGGCCACCCAATCGCCCTCGGAGGCGAAACCGAACTGCGGAGGCTCGAATCTCGAGGTGATCATCACCTGGGAAGAACAAGCCGAAACGGTGTTTGCTGAAGGCAGTTCCAAGGCGGCCTGCCGTGCGGCCAATGCCGAGGCGGAGATGCTGTGCAAGGGCTGTCCCCTGATGGAATCCTGCGCCCGAGATGCCAAGGAAAATCACTACACTGGCATCGCCGGCGGCCGAATTTTCATCTACGGCCGGCAGCGGTTGACCCCCTCCCGCGCCGATAGAATCGTCGCTTAACTGCAGATATCTGCAGATCCGCTCATCACCCGGCCTAGGGGGCAGGTTTGACCACCGGCGTCGTGCGACCACTGGATGTTTTCACCATCGGCCTGCGCCACCTGCGCTCCAACCAGACCGATCAGGCGAGAGCGGCGTTCACCCAAGTCACCGCCACCGATCCCTCGATGTGCGATGCCTGGTTGGGCCGGATGGCCGCCGGGGAAAGCACCCTGGCGGCCGTCGAGGGCGCCTACCGGTCCCGCGGCCAGCTCGGCGCAGCCCTGAAATCAGCCGGCATGACCGTGGCCGACCTCAAGGTCAACACCTCGATGACACTGGGCGCATTCGCCCTGGGCATGCCCACCCACACTGAGATGCACCTGGCGATCGCCTACGCCGTCGCCCTGGCCGAAGCCAGCCCACCGCGGCTGTCCGAGGCGAGCGACGTCCTGGAGAAGGCCTCCCGCCGACCGAACGCGTCCCCACTGGATCTGGACCTGCTCGACTACATCCGCCTCGGGCTGCTCGGACTGGCCCGCCGCTGGCCCGACGTGCTCAACTTCGAGGCCAAACAGCAGTGGCGCGCCCAAGACAACCCGGAGTTCCTCAAGTACCTCAACGCCGGCCTGCTGATCTGGAAAGTGTGGGCCCTCATCGGAACTGGCAGCCCCGAGGAGGCTCTGCGCTACGCCGAGAACGGCCTGACCGCCACCGCTCTGCCCCCGGAAGTACATGCCAAACTGCGCCTGGCGCGCGGGTATGCGCTGCGGGCGATGGGACAGCGCGAGGAGGCGATGAAAGCCTTCAAGGAACTACACGCCTGGGTTGGAGACGCGGTCGATGTCGGTGCTCCACTCAACGACCCGGACATGGTCATCGAAGTGGTGACCGCGTCATCCCTGGCAACCCGCACCGACATGTGGGATTGCACCTCCGGGCAGTCGACCTCCGAACTCGAGCACGTCGACCGCGAAAAACGCCGAGAGGTCGTGCGCGCCGAAGCGATGGCGTTGCTGGACAAGCAGATCGGCATGAACGGGGTCAAAGAACAGATCCGCCGCCTGGAGTCCAAAGCGATCATGGACCAGAAGCGCGCCGCGATGGGCATCGCCACCCAGGAGGCCGGCGCGGCCTACATCTTCACCGGTCCTCCCGGTACCGGCAAGACGACGATGGCCCGGGTGCTCGCGCAGCTGCTCTTCGGGCTCGGGGTGATCGCCCGCCCCGAGGTGGTGGAGGCCTCCCGACCGCAGTTGGTCGATCAATACCTGGGTAAGACCGCGCAGAAAACCAACGCCGTCATCGACAAGGCGCTGGGGGCATTGCTGTTCATCGACGAGGCCTACAGCCTCTACGGCAAGGGCTACGCCGATGGTGACGCCTACGGAGAGGAAGCCGTGAACACGCTTCTGGCCCGGCTGGAAAACGAGCGGCGCACCGAGGACCCCACCAAAAAGCTGGTGACGGTGATCGCCGGCTACGAATCCGACATCAACCGGTTCCTGGCCATGAACGAGGGACTTGCCAGCCGGTTCACCACCCGCATCGGCTTCGACTCCTACACCCCCGAAGACCTGGTGAAGATCGCCGACGTGATGGCCGGAGACCTGTCATCGCTGTATTCGACCGGGGCCCAGGAACTTCTCCTGGCCCATCTGCGCAAACTGGCCGGGCTGACTGTCGAGGACCGCGACTATGCGGGCAACCCGCGCATGCTTCCGGCGATCGACAAAGCGGGCAATGCCCGCTTCATCCGCAACGTCACCGAGAAGGCCGCCGATATCCGCGACTACCGGCTGGTCAACGACAACGTCGACCTGACCAACAAGGAAGTGATGGTGACCATCGAGGACGCCGACCTCGACGCGGCCTTCCGGGAAACCTGCTCAGTGCAAGGAGTGCAGTTCGATGGCTGAACTCGACGGACCCGAACGGCGCCGGCGCCGGGGCTTCCGGCTGACCGCCAAATATCAGGTGTCGGGGTGGCGATTTCTCTACCGGCGCCTTCAGCACGCCCTAGTGCGCCGCGACACCCGCATGATCGACGACCCGCAGCGCGCCCAGTCCGGGCCGCTGATGCTCGGATTGGTGCTGGCGGTGGTCATCGGTGTGGGGGCGGTGGTGTTCGGTCTGTTCTCCCCGGGCGGCTTGGTCAAAGACGCCAAGATCGTCGTCGACAAGGAGTCCGGGGCCTTGTGGGTGCGGATCGGGGATCACCTTGATCCGGTCACCAACCTGACCTCGGCGCGGCTGATCGTGGGCCGGCCGGAAAATCCGGTCAAGGCCAGTTCCTCGGAGATCAACAAGTATCCGCACGGATCGCTGGTGGGAATTATCGGCGCCCCGGTGGACATCCGCGACAGCGCCAACCCCGATTCGGTGTGGACGGTGTGTGACACCACCATGACCGGTTCGGCGGTACCGCTGGATCCGGTGTCGGGGCTGCCGACCACGGCGCGATCCCCGGTGACCACCACCGCGATCGGAGGGCCGCTGACCAAGGATGCCGACACCATCACCATGTCGGGCCGGCAGGCCCGCCTGGTCGGCTACCAAAACAGGACGTGGCTGATCTATCCGCGCCCTGACGGGGTGGTGGTGCGTTCGGCGGTGGACATTAAGGATCCGGTCGTTGCCGACGCGCTGGGGTTGGACGGCTCCGATCTGGTGTTGCCGATCTCTCAGGGACTGTTCAACGCGATTCCCTCCGAACCGCCGTTGGCGGCGCCGAGGATCCCCGATGTGGGAGCCCGCCCCGCGTACGCCGACAACACTCCGTTGACGGTGGGAACGATCGTGAAGGTCAAGGAACTCTCCGGGGACAGCGTCTACTTCGTGGCGATGCCCGACGGGCTGCAGGAGGTTCCGCTGACGGCGGCCACCATGATCCGCGCAGCTAACCGGCAGGTGTCCACCGAACCGGTGGAGGTCAGTCCCGACCAGGTGACATCGCTGCCGAAATCGTCTGCGCTGCAGGTGGGTTTCTACCCCAAGGAGGCGGTGGATCTGCTGCCGGCCGACGACCAGCCCGTCACCTGCTGGTCGTGGTCGCATCAAGGAAACGATCCGACCTCGACCACCGAGGTGTTGGCGGGGCGCACTTTGCCGCTGACCGCCGAACAAACCCGCGCGATGGTGTCGATGGTGTCGGCTCCGACGTCGGCCGGCCTGACCGCCGACCGGGTGTACATGCCGCCGACCACCGGGCGGTTCGTGCAAGTCACCGGCGCGGAGACCGATTCACGGCGGCGCGAGTCCTACTTCTGGGTGGCCGACAACGGGGTCCGGTTCGGTTTGGACACCACCACGGAAGGCGACCAGGGCCAGACCACCCTGACGGCGTTGAATCTGCACCATCCGGTGCCGGCCCCGTGGGTGGTGATCTCGCTGTTCGCACCCGGTGCCACGCTGTCACGCCAGGATGCGTTGATCCGTCACGACGGCGTTCTGCCCAACCCGATGGTCGCCAGGATCGACCAAGAGGAAGTGAAATAGATGCGAATCAGTTTCCTGCGCCCAGTCAATCCGGATCCGGCCCCGCGCATCGTCCGTGACGAAATCACCGTTCCCCCACCGAAAGAGATCGAGGAGGGCGAGCCCTTAAGCAAAGTGCGCACCATTGGGGTGCCGCTGCTGATGGTCGTCGTCCTCGCAGGCATGGTGGCGTTGATGTGGCGGTCGGGCAGACTGCAGAACAGCCCGACGATGTTCATGTTCCCGCTCATGATGCTGGCCGGCATGGGCTACATGTTCATGGGGCAGAACCAAAACTCCGGCGGCACCTCCCGCGCCCAGATCTTGGCCGACCGCAAAGCCCAGACGCGTGGCCTGGGGGTCACCCGGGAGAAGGTGTTCGACCGGGGTTTGTCGATGCACGAGGGACTGCAGTACGCCTACCCGGACCCGAGGATGCTCGCCAGCCTGATCGGCACCGAACGGATGTGGGAAGTCACCCCCACACACGACGGGTTCACCGCCCTGCGCTACGGGTTGGGAGAGGTCGAGCTGGCGGCGCGCATCGTGCCGCCGGAAGCCCCGCCCGGGGAGTTCCTGGAGCCGGTGAGTTGGGTTCAGACGGTGAGATTCCTCAAGCACCACTCGACGGTGGCCAGTATGCCGCTGGCCTTGGCGGCCGGCCGGTTCCCGGTCATCGGCATCGGTGGGGACCGGGAGGTCTCGCTGAGCATGCTGCGGTCAATGCTGTTGCACAGCGCGGTGACTCACGGCCCAGACAATCTGGCGATGGTGGTGCTCACCGATAACCCCGATGACCCGAACTGGGCATGGATGAAGTGGCTGCCGCACACCCAGCACCCCTATCTTCTGGACAAGCTCGGCAGTGCACGCATGATGTACGCCGACTGGTCCACCCTGACCGCCGCCGTCGGCGGCACCGACGACAATCCCAACGTCATTGACTTCACCCTCAACTTCGACCCCCACATGGAGTTCAGCTCCGATGAGTACCGCCACGTGCTGGTGGTGGTGGACTCCGCGGTGCCTGACAAACTCATCGACTCAGTCATCGCCCCCCACGCCGGGGTGACCTGGCTGCTGGTCAATCCGCCGGAGAACGCGTTGACCGACACCGAGGGCATCGTGCTGTCCTGCGACGCCGACGGGACGGTGTGGCGCAGCGAGGCCGACAAGTCGGGTGCGGAGCCGACGAAAGTCGCCGTGGCCGATCAGACCTCGCTCACCGACGCCCGCACGCTGGCCCGCCAACTGGCCCGCTACGAGGTCGCGACGCTGAGCAACGTGGGCCGTCAGACCCGCCAGGCCGAGCGCGGCCGCGACTGGAACACCCTCATGCGGGTGCGCGATGCCGGCGCACTGGACCCGATGGACACCTGGAGTGCCATCACCCGCTACAGCGATAAGCGGCGGCTGCGGATCCCCATCGGCTTTCTGCAGAACGGGGACAGGTTGGAGTTGGACATCAAGCAGATCGCCGAAGGTGGCACCGGCCCGCACGGTCAGCTCCTCGGCTCGAGCGGGGCCGGGAAAAGCGAATTCTTGCGGAACCTCGTGCTCAACGGGTGCGTATCCCACAGCCCGGCCCTGCTGAACTGGCTGCTTGTCGACTTCAAAGGCGGCCCAACCTTTTTGGGCATGTCTGACCTGCCGCACGTCTCGGCGGTCATCACCAACATGGAGCAGGAAGCCCACCTGGTCAGCCGCATGCGGGAGATGATCGACGGGGAGATCGCCCGCCGCTTCCAGATCCTGCGCGAGGCCGACGAATTGTCGGCGCGCTACGACGTCAAGGACATCAAGGACTACGAGACGCTGCGCGAGCGGGGGGTCGACCTGCCCCCGCTGCCGACCCTGTGTGTGGTGATCGACGAATTCAACGAGTTACTCGCCAAGTACCCCGAATACGGGTCGCTGTTTCAGCGCATCGGCCGCCAGGGCCGCTCGCTGGGCATCTACTTGCTGTTCGCGTCGCAGAACCTCGACATCTCCGGGCGTACCAGCGGCCTGGAGTCCAACATTTGGTACAAGATCGGCCTGAAGACCCAGACCGCCCAAGAGTCCCGCGCCCTGCTGGATGGCTCTGACGCCGCCTACCGGCTTCCCGGTATCCCCGGCCACGGGGTGCTGCGGGCCTCCGGCGGGGACCGGGCGGGGGAGCTGACCCACTTCTATTCCGGGTTCACCGGGGCCTCCTACTTTCCCCCGGCCCCCGACCTGGCATTGGCCCCGGCCGCCGATTCCCCGAACCGTGCGCTCGACACCGGCTTCAGCGCCCCGCGGAAGTTCACTGCAGCCGAGGACCCGCTGCCCGTGGACGACAATGCTGTCGAGCCCGTTGTCGAACCGGTGCGCACAGCCGAGGAACTCGACAACGCCGAGACGATCTTCACCACGGTGGTCAATCGGCTGCGCAGCGCGGACTTCCCGTCGCCCTACCGGATGTGGCTGCCGCCGCTGGAGGTCAAGACTCTCGATGACATCGAACCCGCCCTGCGGCATTGGTCGGCGCCGGCCAACACCTCGCCACCCCGGCTGAAGGTGCCGGTGGGCCTCTTCGACGACCCGCTGCGCCACTCCCAGCCGCTGTGGACGGTGGATACCACCGACCAGAACGTGCTGATCATCGGCGGCGCGCAGATCGGCAAGTCGACGACGGTCAAAACCCTGGCGTGCAGCCTGGCTCTGCACAACACCCCCGAGCAGGTCCAGATGTATCTGATCGACTACTCCGGTGGCGGCCTGGCCGCGCTGGGCGGCCTTCCCCATGTGGGTGGGGTGGCCAGCCGGGCCGAGCCGGACGCCATCAACCGGATGCTCGCGCAGGTCCGCACCCTCATCGAGGATCGGGCCCGGCTGTTCCGGGACCACAACATCGCCACGATGGCCGACTACCGCCGGCTGCGCACCGACCCCCACTTCCCGCTGCTCAAAGCCGACCCCTACGGCGATGTGTATGTGTTCATCGACGGCTGGGACGCCGCGGTCGCCGAGGGGCAGGTGCTGCAATACCGGGGCGGGGAGATGGAGGCGTTGATCGTCGGCGCCCTGAACTACGGCGTGCACTTCGTCATCGCCACGTCCCGCATGGTGGAGATGCGCGGCGTGGAGCCGCACATGGGCGCGATCATCGAACTGCACTCCGAAACCGAGATGTCGCGGGTGAGTAATCAACTGGCCAAGGCTCGCCGCGCCGCCCCGGGACATGTCATCGTCAAAGGTCACGAACTGTACGGGCTGGTGGCATTGCCGCGCATCGACGGGGTCGAGGACTGCGACAGCATCAACACCGGGATGGCCGCGCTCATCGCTGCGGTCGCCGAACAGTTCGCCGCCAGCTCCGCCGAGCGGCTACGTACCCTGCCGACCTCGATCACCCGCGCGGAGTTGGCGGCGATGGTCCAAGACGCCGACTGGCAAGCCCGCGAGGCCGCCGGTGGCCGGGTCGACCCCCGCCGTCAGCTGCGCATCGCCCTGGGAGTTCGGGAAGACACCCTGGGCGTCTCCTATGCCGAGATGTATCGCGAACCGCACCTGCTGATCGTGGGCACCGCCAAATCCGGCAAGTCCGAGGCCATCGGGACCGTCAACGACAGCATCGCCGCCCGCTTCCCGACGGTCGATGACGCCGCGGTCATCTTCTATGACCCCCGCCGCCGGCATCTGGGCAAGATCAACGACAAGAACTTGTTCGCCTATGTCACCAGCGATGACGAATTCCTCGACGCGGCCGGCCGGCTGTGGCAGCACTACGGCATTTCCTCACGCGACCTGCCGGCCGGAATCAACGCCGACACCCGGGCGGCCCGATCCTGGTGGACCGGCCCGGAGGTATTCGTCCTGGTCGACGACTACCACCTCGTCGCAAACTCCTCGCCGGGCTTCAACGACGCCGGAATCCACAAAGCGCTGCCATGGATAGCTAACGAGTCACTGGCCCGAGGACTGCATTTTGTGATCGCTCGCAGCTCGGACAACCTGGCGATTGCCACCAACCGGGATCCCATCCTGAAACGCTTGATGGGCGATCTGGCGCCCACCGTCATGCTCAGCGGCGACAAGATTGACGGCATGGTTGCCGACGTCAAGTTTGAGCGATTCGGGATTCCCGGGCGCGCCCGCTATATCCAAGCGGCCTTTGCCCGCAAGGACCGCATCCAGGTCGCGTGGTCGGGCATTCTGGATGAATCCGACGAGCTGTTCACGGATTGAGCGGCCGGGGGAAAACCCCATATCGCAAGGTTCGGGCAGGGGTTTGTCACCCTAGCTGCGGTACAGTTGCTGAAGACAGTGACAGCGGTGGCACTACCAGAAACGCGTACCCGCTGAAGCTAGGAACGGATGGGGTTTGTTAATGGAAACGTATGTGGTGCCAGCGGCGTTGCTGGCGGCAGTCACTGACACGGTCAGCAATGTGGCCACCACCGCCGGTGTGGTCAGCGGGTCCGCGGCGATGATCAGCGCCCCTCTGCCGGCCGGAAGCGACGAGGCCTCGGCATTGGCCAGCGCCAGCACCAGCGCGCACTCAGCAAACTTTCTGGCGGTCGCGGCGCACAGCTTCGCCGAGATGGCCCGCTACGCCGGCAATATCGGCCTGTGCGACGCGACCTACGAGATGGTCGATGCGGCCAACGGCAGTCAGTTCATCTAGGGGACACCGGGAAACCATGTTCATTCGGGGCGGGGGGACAGCACCGCACGCCGACGCCGCCGCGTCGGGGTGCGGTGATCGCTTCTCGCTGTCGGGGTGGTGCTGATGTTCGGCCCCCCCGAGGTGATCACCGGCCGGCTGATGTCCGGCGCCGGTGCCGCGCCCATGCTGGCCGCCTCCGCCCAGTACACCGCCGCCGCGGTGGCCTACGAGGCCTCCGCCGACCGGCTGATGGCCCAGATGGTCTATCTGAGTAGTAACTGGCTGGGCACCACCGCCCAAGCGCTGCAGCGGACCACCGCCCGCCACCTGGCCTGGATGCGGGTGCTGCAGGCCCAACTGGTGCTGGCGGCCTCTCGTACCGCCGCTCAGGCCGCCGCCTTCACCACCGCGTACACGAGCATGGCCCAGATGCCGGCGATCGTTGAGAACCGGGTCACCACCGCGACACTGCACGCGACGAACTTTCTGGGCGTCAACACAATCCCGATCGCCGTTCGGGAGGGCCAGTACCAGGCTATGTGGGCCCAAGACGTGGCGGTCCAAACCGCGTATTGGGCTGCGACCGTGGCCAACACGACCTTCGAGCCGTTCGTGCCGGCCACGCCGATAGCCGGGTTCACCTCGTTCCCGCCGGTGATCACCCAGGCGCTCAACGCGGCGTTGGCGGCAGGGGACTCGGTGCGGCTGGCCGCGGACAACGCCGCCGCGATGGCCGGCATCCTCAAAGGCAAGTTGGGCATGGTGATGGGTAACGCCGTCGATGCCGGGATCCAGGGCAAGACGATGGCCAAGCAGGCCGAGGCCCAGGCCGCGGTGGCCCGATACAGGGAGAACCAACTGGAGCAGGCCACCCAGCCGGCCGCCGACCAGATGACCCAACAGCTCGTCCAGCAGTTGCCCCAACAGGCCGCCCAGATCGGCCAGCAGGTGGCCCAGCTGCCCCAACAAGCGGTCCAGCAGATCACCCAAGTCGGGCAGCAGGCCGGTCAGTTCGGATCGCAAATCGGCAACCTGATGGGGCAAGTCTCCCCCGAGTACCGGCTGGACAATCCCGGCTTCTTCGACACCCACCCCTCCTCGTCGACACTGGACCGCCTCGCCGGCGGCGGCGGGGGAGCAGCGCCGATGACCGCCCTCATGCGCGTTCCCAGCATGGGCGGGCTGTCCGGGCTCTCAACCGGATTCCGCTTTCCCTCCGGCTGGGATGGCGCCGCCCTGGCCTCCGCCGTCCCGCCGCCCCCGCCGAGCACCCCGGGCGTGGGCCCGGCCGCCGGACGCGGCATGGGCGGGATGCCGCTGCACGCTGCGCGCCGCCACGGCGACGACGAGCAGTCGGCGACCATCAAACGGCCCGACACCGAACTGTCCCCCCTGTGGGGCGAGGTACCCGACGAGCCCGACACCGTTTCCCCGGCGGAGTTGGTGCACGACCTGCAGGAGGCGACGCGATGAGCGGCCTTCTCATCCAAGACCTGCGCTCAATGCTGTTCGGAGCGCGGCGTGCCTTCCCGGCGCGTGACACAGGAGCGGCGTTTTCACCCGACACACACCAACGGAGAACAACATGAGTGCACCGTTCAATGTGGATCTGGCCGCCCAGCTCGCGCAGACCGCCAGTTTCCAGTCCATCGTCGAACAGACCATGGCCAACAACAACCAGCTGAAGGCGACCGCCGAGAGCGCCATGGCCGCCAACATCGGCCAGATGAGCACGGCCTTCCAACACCGGATGACCGACATCATCACCCACGCGACGATCAACAACCAGAAGATGCAGGCCATCACCGAGGCCCTCGGCTTCGGCATCAAGTCCACCGGCTCCACCGAAGAGGCCAACGCCGCGGCGTTCACCTCCGGCGGATTCTTCTCCTAGCCCACCCACCCCGAGTCCACACACACTTTCAGGAGCAGACATGGCTGACATGGTCCACTACAACTACGCGGCGATGAACGAGGTCGCTGGCGGCATCCAGATGGGCGGCCACACCGCGCAGGCCCTGCTGGACGCCGCGATCTCCAACGAGGCGCAGATGCTGTCGCACTTCAACGGTGCGGCGGCCGAGACGGCCCGGGCGTGCCTGGCGACC
>Ga0209986_10005118_pt1 | contig 10929 bp, 6 predicted proteins | sample BlataG_FD_183168 | JGI IMG/M metagenome (GOLD analysis project Ga0209986, IMG submission 183168) | Deep subsurface microbial communities from Black Sea to uncover new lineages of life (NeLLi) - Black_00105 metaG (SPAdes) (version 2) | ecosystem: Environmental > Aquatic > Marine > Oceanic >...
TCTCCCACCCAGTCACCCGGGCAGTACCATCGACGTAGACGGGCTTAACTTCTGTGTTCGGAATGGGAACAGGTGTGTCCCCGTCGCTATCGCCACCGAGAAGCTTTTCATTGTGCGGCAGATGTGGACATCCGCCAGCCACAAGTCTTGTGGGTTCCCACAGCAAGCTGTGGGCGACCCAGCATTGTCATAGTGTCTTCAAGGTACGTAAGGTATCGCCCAATGGGCTGTGTCCCGCAGAGGGTTGGGGCAGATGTGGACATCTGCCGCCCACAGGTTCCCACAGCAAGCTGTGGGCCACCCGTGTTGTGAATGCTGCTTAAGTAGGTTTTCGGTTAAGCCGCACGACCGATTAGTATCACTCGGCTGAATCCGTTACCGGACTTACACCTGTGACCTATCAACCTGGTTATCTTCCAGGGGTCTTCAGTTCGCCTTTCGGCGAAGGGAAATCTTATCTTGGAGTGGGCTTCGCACTTAGATGCTTTCAGCGCTTATCCCTTCCCAACGCAGCTACCCTGCGCTGCAGCTGGCGCCACAACAGGTGCACCGGCGGTTGGTTCAACCCGGTCCTCTCGTACTGGGGTCGACTCTCCTCAAATTTCCTGCGCCCGTATCAGATAGGGACCGAACTGTCTCACGACGTTCTAAACCCAGCTCACGTACCACTTTAATTGGCGAACAGCCAAACCCTTGGGACCTTCTTCAGCCCCAGGATGTGATGAGCCGACATCGAGGTGCCAAACCCCCTCGTCGATATGAACTCTCGGAGGAGATAAGCCTGTTATCCCCGGAGTACCTTTTATCCGTTGAGCGACGGCGTTTCCATACACAACCGCCGGATCACTAAGACCTGCTTTCGCATCTGCTCGACTGGTAGGTCTCGCAGTTAAGCTCCCTTATACCTTTGCGCTCTACAGCCGATTACCATCCGGCCTGAGGGAACCTTTGCACGCCTCCGTTACATTTTAGGAGGCAACCGCCCCAGTTAAACTACCCGCCTGACACTGTTCCTAGGCCTGATTCAAGGCCCGAGGTTAGACATCCGATGGCACAAGGGTGGTATTTCACCGGTGACTCCACCGACACTAGCGTGCCAGCTTCAACGTCTCCCACCTATGCTACACATGCAGCACCAAACACCAATGTCAGGTTATAGTAAAGGTTCACGGGGTCTTTCCGTCCCGATACGGGTAAACGGCATCTTCACCGCTGCTACAGTTTCACCGGGCCTCATGTTGAGACAGTGCCGCAATTGTTATACCATTCGTGCAGGTCGGAATTTACCCGACAAGGAATTTCGCTACCTTAGGACCGTTATAGTTACGGCCGCCGTTTACTGGGGCTTCAATTCAGTGCTTCTCCACCCGAGGGCGAATAACACCTCCTTTTAACCTTCCAGCACCGGGCAGGTATCAGTCCCTATACGTCGTCTTATGAGACTTGGCAGAGACATGTGTTTTTAGTAAACAGTCATCGCGGCCTATTCACTGCGGCCACTTTCAGCTCCATGCGCAGGCATTTCACCTACCGGTGGCACCCCTTCTCCCGAAGTTACGGGGTGAATTTGCCGAGTTCCTTAACATGAGTTAACCCGAGCACCTTAGGATACTCTCCTCGCCTACCTGTGGCGGATTACGGTACGGATTGCAGAGCAACTAGCATAGAGGTTTTTCTTGGCAGCATGATTACGATCAGTTCTGGTCTAGGACCACCCCATCACCTCTCAGTGTTAGGACCGTGGATTTGCCTGCGGTCCCCACCTACGGGCTTAGACCGGCACAACCATTCGCCGGCTGACCTTCACTTCTGCGTCACCCCATAGCTTAAAACGCAACTCTACAAGTACAGGAATTTTAGCCTGTTTCCCATCGGCTACGCCTTTCGACCTCGCCTTAGGACCCGACTAACCCTGGGAGGTTTAGCCTTCCCCAGGAAACCTTAGGCTTACGGTGAGCAGGTTTCTAGTCCTGCTTTATCGCTACTCGTTCCGGCATAATCTCTTCTCTGACATCCAGTCGGCCTTACAGTCGACCTTCAGCTGTCAGAGAACGCTCCCCTACCGTCCGCCAGAGGCGGACCCATAGCTTCGGTGCCATGCATAGTCCCATACATTATCGGCGCGAAATCACTGGACTAGTGAGCTGTTACGCACTCTTTAAATGATGGCTGCTTCTGAGCCAACATCCTAGCTGTATAAGTAATTTCACATCCTTTACCACTTAGCATGACTTGGGGACCTTAGCTGATGGTCTGGGTTGTTTCCCTTTCGGCGATGAAGCTTATCCCTCACCGCCTGACTCCCGGAGACCATTTTACGGCATTCGGAGTTTGGTTGGGTTTGGTAGCCTTGTAGGGCCCCTAGCCCATCCAGTGCTCTACCTCCGTAAAACTGAATTCCGAGGCTAACCCTAAAGTTATTTCGGGGAGAACCAGCTATTTCCAGGTTTGATTGGCCTTTCACCCCTAGGCACAGCTCATCCCCCAGTTTTTCAACACTGGTGGGTTCGGACCTCCGGTTCGTTTTACCGAACTTTCATCCTGGCCATGCCTAGATCACCTGGTTTCGGGTCTACGCCCTGCCACTTAGTCGCCCTATTCAGACTCGCTTTCGCTACGGGTGCGCTAGGTTTTAGCTTACCCTAGCGACAGAGCAGTAACTCGCCGGATCATTCTTCAATAGGCACGCCGTCAGTCTGGAGCCTCCGAAGAGTCTCCTTTCCTCCGACCGCTTGTAGGCACACGGTTTCAGGTACTATTTCACTCCCCTCCCGGGGTACTTTTCACCTTTCCCTCACGGTACTTGTTCACTATCGGTCACAGAGTAGTATTTAGCCTTACCAGATGGTCCTGGTAGATTCAAACAGGATTCCACGTGTCCCGCCTTACTTGGGAGACTCGACGGGAGCCACATACATTTCGATTACGGGGCTGTCACCTTCTCTGGCGGATCTTTCCAGATCCTTCGTCTATATATGCGGTTTGTAACTCCCCGGTCCGGCTGTCACCGGACCAGTCGGTTCCCACGACCCCGGTAGCACAACGCTGACAGGCTTTAGCGTGCAGACCGGTTTAGGCTGTTCCCCGTTCGCTCGCCGCTACTGAGGGAATCACGGTTGTTTTCTTTTCCTGCAGGTACTTAGATGTTTCAGTTTCCTGCGTTCGCCTCGTACGCCTATGTATTCAGCGCACGATGATCCGCGTTGCGGCGGACCGGGTTTCCCCATTCGGACATCTCCGTCTCAGAGATTGTTTGCATCTAAACGGAGCTTATCGCAGCTTGCCACGTCCTTCATCGCCTCTCTGTGCCAAGGCATCCACCGAGTGCCCTTAGTAGCTTAACCGAAAACTTACTTAAGAGCATCCACTATTTCTGCTTTTTGAACACAGCCTATTGGAAGATACGCGTTACGTACCTTTCGGACACTATGAAGTTGTCAAAGAACAGCGGGCCGCAAGCGGCCTCTATAGTCAATAACGACTAATCGCTTTGTAACGTTCACTGGAGATGACCGGGATCGAACCGGTGACCTGTGGCTTGCAAAGCCACCGCTCTCCCAACTGAGCTACATCCCCGAAACTCACCCCAAAAAATGGGCCTAAGTGGAGTTGAACCACTGACCTCGCGCTTATCAGGCGCGCGCTCTAACCAACTGAGCTATAGGCCCTAATGCTTTTTTTTGCCTATTCGCCTGTCAGGCGAGGCTGATTATCTTAATATAGCCACCCGAGCAAGAGAAGCGCCTTATGGCACTATGTCGATCGACTTGGATATGGGTGAGTTCGCCGCAGGCGAACTCACGTCACACCGTTCTCCTTAGAAAGGAGGTGATCCAGCCACAGCTTCCGCTACGGCTACCTTGTTACGACTTAGCCCCAGTCGCCAGTATCACCTTAGGCGCCGCCTTCCTTGCGGTTAGGCAAACGACTTCGGGTGCTCCCAACTTCCGTGGCTTGACGGGCGGTGTGTACAAGGCCCGGGAACGTATTCACCGCTGCTTGCTGATCAGCGATTACTAGCGATTCCGACTTCATGGAGTCGAGTTGCAGACTCCAATCTGAACTGAGGCCGGTTTTAGGGATTGGCTCCACCTCGCGGTCTTGCAACCTTCTGTACCGGCCATTGTAGTACGTGTGTAGCCCTGGGTATAAGGGCCATGAGGACTTGACATCATCCCCACCTTCCTCCAGCTTATCACCGGCAGTCTCCATAGAGTCCCCAGCATAACCTGATGGCAACTATGGACAGGGGTTGCGCTCGTTGCGGGACTTAACCCAACACCTCACGGCACGAGCTGACGACAGCCATGCAGCACCTGTGCAAGGGCCCCCGAAGGGGAAACCGGCTTTCACCGGTGATCCCAAGCATGTCAAACCCAGGTAAGGTTCTTCGCGTTGCCTCGAATTGAACCACATACTCCACCGCTTGTGCGGGCCCCCGTCAATTCCTTTGAGTTTCAGCCTTGCGACCGTATTCCCCAGGCGGGGTACTTAATGCGTTAGCTTCGGCACCGAGGGAGTCGATACCCCCGACACCTAGTACCCATCGTTTACCGCTTGGACTACCAGGGTATCTAATCCTGTTTGCTACCCAAGCCTTCGCGCTTGAGCGTCAGTATCAGGCCAGAGAGCCGCCTTCGCTACCGGTGTTCCTCCAGATATCTACGCATTTCACCGCTACACCTGGAATTCCACTCTCCTCTCCTGTACTCAAGACCAATAGTATCGAATGCAGGCCAGCAGTTGAGCTGCTGGTTTTCACATCCGACTTGATGGCCCGCCTACGCGCCCTTTACGCCCAGTAAATCCGAACAACGCTTGTCCCCCCCGTATTACCGCGGCTGCTGGCACGGAGTTAGCCGGGACTTCCTCTGTGGGTACCGTCAGGTACAGGGCAGTTACTCCCCGTACGGTTCTTCCCCACTGACAGGGTTTTACACTCCAAGGAGCTTCATCACCCACGCGGCGTTGCTGCGTCAGACTTTCGTCCATTGCGCAATATTCCCTACTGCTGCCTCCCGTAGGAGTCTGGGCCGTATCTCAGTCCCAGTGTGGCCGGTCACCCTCTCAGGTCGGCTATCCATCGAAGCCTTGGTGGGCCATTACCTCACCAACAAGCTAATAGAGCGCGGACTCATCCCCAAACGACAGAACAGCCAATGGCTGCCCGCCTTTGACCTCCAGATGATGTCACCCGGAGGTGTTATCCGGTATTAGACCTCCTTTCGGGGGGTTATCCCGGATTCAGGGGTAGATTATCCACGTGTTACTCACCCGTTCGCCACTTTACTAATCTTCATCCAGCAAGCTGGAATCAGACGTTCTCGTTCGACTTGCATGTATTAAGCACGCCGCCAGCGTTCGTTCTGAGCCAGGATCAAACTCTCCACAACATATTATTGTGTTTTGAATTTCCTTGTCCTGTTTCCCGAAACGCTCCTGTTAAGGATACGTTATTCAGGATTTACGAGAACCTCGGATATTGACGTCCCAAGATTTTGTAATCCTGGGATTGCGACATAATCCTAAGGCCCGCTTCTCTTGCATTCAGAGTGGCTATTAAGTTGTCAAAGAGCAAATTTGCGACAAAAATTACCAGACATTCCGTCCGGTAAAAATCATGATAAAAGCTCGCCAAACTAATGTCAAGTCATTTTTGCGAAACTTCACATTATTTTGCCGTTTCTAATATACGACAAAATTATAGGAAAAGCAACCGTTATTTGCCATATTTTCCAAGGCCACCTGGCCATTTCCTTATTTCGGCAGGTAGTGATTATGCTTTAGCCTTTTGCTGTCAAGAGCTTTTTGGGGAAAATGAGGGATATTGGGACGATGTGAGACCACCCGCTGTGTGGGGAGCCTGATCTGGCCGAACTACGGGAAACTCAGGACAATTTTTCATGGCGGGTTGCTGGGACACATATCGAACTCTGATCACCTCTTTCAGCTGGTCTGCTTGACAAGCCTCTTTTGTCGGTATACAATGCGGGTAATTATCGAATAAGTATGAAAGAGAGTGTCGGCTACTAAAGACATGGCAACTTACATACTAAACATCGATCAAGAAAGGCCCTATTTTGCCGAACTCCCATACTATCTCTGGGGAACGGTGAACTACGACTCGGAAGGTGACTGCAAACGCCCTACTGACAGACAGTGGACGTGGTTTGAGCTGACTCATCGCGAGACTCAGGAGACGATATCGATCTCAGACAATGGCAGCACCTGGAGGATCACGGGGGACGATCCGCTGGCTGCGCGTGCGGCACTCTTCTTCTGCTCTCGATGCGGTGCGAGGTGCATTGAGTGCTGCCCAGAGGAAAACGCAGGGACATGGGATCACGAGGCAGCCATGAAGCGAGCAGATCGAGTGGCTGCCGAATTCGCGTCGCCTGAACTTAAGCCATTTGACTCCCATTTGTTCTGGGGAAGCTGGAAGTGGATCGGGTGGTTTGCCACTGAGTCTACCTGGGTTGGTAGATGGATAATGGTTTCGGTTCTCAAGGTTGACCCCCGTGGAATTCCTCTCTGCGTTGACTGGCTCAAACAAGGGACGCATTCCGAAGACCAAAGCCAGGCCCTCAGGTACGTCCTGAATCGCCTTACAGGGGAATCTTTTGACACAGATGATGAATGGGTAAGATGGTATGAAGGAGACTTGGCAAAAAGAGGCCGGAAGCTTGAATATCCTGAACCTGATTTCGACCAGTGGCTTACAGACCTGAAACAGGAATATGGTGACAGCCAACAACGCGCTTCTGTAGAGTAGGTCGAAGCTCTTGGGGTTTCCACTCTTGGTCTGAATTGGGCTTTCAATGGCGGAAGGGGTGGGAATCGAATCCACCGGGGACAATGCGATTGCCCCCCCGCACGGCTTTGAAGGAATTCAAGGGGGAATTGACGCATCGTCAATTCCCTCCTCATTCAGGATGCTGCCATCACTACCGGCAGCAGGGCACAAGCCTCTTACCAGGAGTTGTAGCGGCGTCCACCACCACCACCTCGATTGCCGCCGCCATTCTCTGTACGAGGGCGAGCTTCATTGACATTCAGCGTTTGCCCGTCCAGCTCCTGGCCGTTGAGACCGGTCATTGCCGCCTCAGCTTCCCCTTTGGAAGGCATCTCCACGAACCCAAATCCTCTTGATCTGCCGCTGTCCCGGTCCGTGATGACGTTTACTTTTGATACCTCGCCATAGGCTTCAAAAGCCTGGCGAAGATTCTCTTCTGCCGTGTCATGCGACAGGTTTCCGACGTAGATATTCATTCTACTCTCCGGTTTTGTTTATCCCTTCACGAACCTTTTCTCAAGGAAATCTCGTAACTAAGATAAACCGATTATTGCGCACTATTGCGCTTGCGTCTCCAGATTAACAATTTGACAAGAATTGACTTGAAGGTACAAACCCTGAAAAAGTTTTAATGAGGAAGACTGTTCATTACATTACAATCTATCGACAAATAATCACAAAGTCAACACTTTTTTTGGTAGTCTCCACAAATCTTCCTGTCAAGCTAATTGTGTAAATTCAGTATCAGGCATATCCGGTTGTTGGTTTAAGACATAAGCGATTTTTCGCATGACCCTGACGGGTGGCCCACCATTAATTAATGGTGGGTTTCTGTTTCCTGATCTCCTACAGCCTAAGCTGCACTCCGACAATGGAATATACCGTCGCCATTGCTGGCAGGCAAAGAAAAAACCCGGCAATTACCGGGCACAAAAAAGCGGAAGGGGTGGGAATCGAACCCACCGGGGACAATGCGATTGCCCCCCGCACGGCTTTGAAGGCCGGGACCGCCACCAGACGGCATCCGCTTCCGCTTGTAGTATACAACGATACGGCGCTAATGGCAAATGCGGATATAAAAGCAAATGTTGTAGCCTCGTAGGGCAGATGTGGACATCTGCCGCCCACGAAACCCGACAGCTCCTCCGTCATGGTGAGCGGAGTCGAACCATGACAGGGGATTGACGTAACGTGGCCATCCTTCGACTCCGCTCAGGATGACGACCTCGATGCCCTCGTATATCGGGTTTCTCATTGCGCTTTGCTCCATTCGGTGGGTGGCCCACCCCGCCAGTGGCGGGCGATGGGATCAGGTATTCTCCACGCTGCGAGGAAACCCACCCCAAGGGGTGGAGCACCCCTTTGCTCTATTCGGAACCCCCCCTACTATATCCATATCCGTGTCCCTCCGTTGGCGGGTGCGGAAGAAGATGTGCCCCCGGCCCCTGTGCAAAAAATGAACAACCGCACGTGGCCGGGTCGTCATTAATTCCCTGCGTTTGTTACCGATAAAGTGAAAGATAGATAGGTACTACAAGGCAGAAAACACTGTAACTATGGTAAAAATAGACCAGCTCCTACAGATCGTCAAAGAGGCCGACGCGACGGACTTGCACCTTGCCGCCGGAAGCGTGCCCGTCATCAGGATCAACGACGACCTCAATGTAGTCTACGGCGTCAAAAGAGTGGTGCGGTTTAGCGTAAATGTATACCAGATGTACGACGGAATCGGGGCGGCTATCCGGAGTTGTCGACGTCGACGGAGAAACCCGAGTGGCCGTAGACCCATCGCAGTTTTACGAGAAGGTATCACGGGATGAACCGGAGTTGGTGAAAGCGTAATGGGTCGGGAGACACAAAAGCTCAGGCTGGATGAGATTCTCGTTAAGGAAGGTCTCATCTCCGAATCCCAGGTCAAAGAGGCGCTGATGCGCCAGAAGGCGCACGGGGGGAAGTTTGGTTCACAGCTTTTGTATCATCGGTACATCGATGAAGCCGGATTGGTCAAGGCGCTGGCGACACAGTTTGGCTGTGAAGGCGTGGTGTTGGCCAAGCTTGATATCCCCAAACCGGTCATCTTGCTCATTCCAAAGAAGGTAGCCATAGCCCGTAAGGTTATTCCGTTTGATTATGACCCGCAAAAGAACCTGCTGAAAGTTGCCTGCGAAGACCCTACCGATCGGAGTCTCATGAATGAACTAAATTTCGCTGCGCGCGGCAAAGAGATCAAACTCTATGTTGGCGCCGAACTTGCTCTGAACACCGCCATTGCCAAACACTACTTGGGGCGGGACGTTTCTCTCGACGACAACCTCCTGCTGGAGATTCCCGATGAGGCCACCGAAACCGGCAAGGTACCGATTACCACCCTGGATGAGGCGGCGCAGGAGGTCGGTGACTATCGGGGGGCGGTTTTGCTGGTCACTGATGAAGAGTACTCCGGGCCACTGCTGCAATCTATCCTGGAACGTGACAACTACCAAGTGACGATGACTGACTCGGCTGACGACGCCATTGACATGCTCGGCAATAAACAATTCCACTCGGTCTTCATAAAAGATACCGTTGCCGGCGACTATATTGACCTGATCGACCGACTGCGCAAGACGTCGCCCCGGACGGCAGTGCGCTACTATGAATCGTCCTCGGCGCTGGTGTTAAACGAAGATGCCGTTGCCACCGAGGGGGATTTGCTGATTAAAAGTCTTGACCTGTTCACCTCGTTGTTGTCATCGAAATCCAGACTGCCCACCAACCACAGCGGCAGGGTCGGACAGTACGTCGATAAACTATGCCGCAAGGTCGGCCTGCCGGACAAAGAGCGTCTGGTGATAACCAGCGCCGGCTATCTGCACGACCTGGCCAAATTCTACTACCGTACCGAGGAGACCCAGGATTACCGCGCCACTATCAAGCTCACGGTCAAGCTGCTGCGGTCGCTCAACTACTCACCGGTGGTCATTGAGATGCTTCGCGCTATGTACAAGGACCTTGGAGGAAAATTTACCAAGCGTCTCCCCATCGAGGCCCTCGGCGGGAACATTCTCACCATTGTTGACCTCTTTTGTGACAACATCCCCTTCAACGAACGGCTGTCTCTCGATAAATTCGAGGCCATCAAAAAGAAACTTCGCGACCTGAGCGGGAAACTCTTTTTGGGCGAGGTGGTGGAAGCGTTTATTATCATGATTCAAGAAGAGATACTCCAGCTACAGGCAACGGGGAGGACCGGTCAAGTTATGATTTATGCCGGCGACACCGACGCCCTTTACTCCCTTGACCTGCGCCTCAGAAATGAGGGTTTTCGGACCGTGTCCGAACTTTCCCTCGACTCCTTTGTTGACCTGTTCCGGCGCAGTCAACCCGATATGATGGTTCTGAAGCTGCCGGGGAAAGCGTCCGATGTCACCATCTGCGTGGACGACCTGGCCAAAAGAGGAGTGGATTTCCGAAAGGCTCCAACCTTCCTTCTGGTAGATGGCTCGGCAACCTCGGAACTGATATCCTTGTTTGAACGGGGAATTGAGGATATTGTCGCTCTCGACGGCAACCTCGATCTGCTGATTATCAAGCTGAAGAAAATCCAGGCCCGGATTCAGGCCGAGGTCAAAGAGACCGCACAAGGAGAGCCATCCAGCGGCTCCAGAGGCCGACTGTCGGATATGAACCTGATAGATCTTTTGCACGCACTGGGGCCGAGTCGCAAAACGGTGAAGATAACGATTGCGCCCGGCAGTTCCAAGAGAGACAAACTTGTCATATATCTGGACCAGGGAAACATCACCTCGGCTAAGTTCAAAGACAAAACCGGCCCGGAGGCGGTGTACGAAGGTATTGTGTGGACGGACGGCACCTGGACGGTCGAGCCGGTGTCGGCCGAAAGCCTCCCGGAGCCGAATAATCAGCTTCCGAATGAATCGATCCTGATGGAGGGCTGTCGCCTCCTGGATGAAAAAGTACGAGCCGGCCAGCTTCCTTGAACGCTACCTATGGCCTGAGTATCAAGGCTGTCCCAAAAGTCGTGTCAAGCTGTGGTATCTCAGAGTCAGTATCGATCTATGGCAGAGACGGTTTCGCTTGACTTTTGCCTTGGAGCGAGTTCATTCAGGTTAATATTGGTCGATGAGTATACGACA
>Ga0209986_10005120_pt1 | contig 10926 bp, 10 predicted proteins | sample BlataG_FD_183168 | JGI IMG/M metagenome (GOLD analysis project Ga0209986, IMG submission 183168) | Deep subsurface microbial communities from Black Sea to uncover new lineages of life (NeLLi) - Black_00105 metaG (SPAdes) (version 2) | ecosystem: Environmental > Aquatic > Marine > Oceanic >...
TGGGTGAGTGAAGTCTCCAGTGCCTACAATATTTAATCCTTTGATCTTGGCAAAACGAGCAATTTCTTCGATATGCATTCTCTTGCTTGTAGCACGGCTGTAACAGCTATGAATATGCAAGTCAGCTATAACCCTCAAGCTTTTCCAGCTCTTATTTGCGTTTTCTGAAGAACACCAGTCCATCTTTCTTGCAGACGTATTCGAAGCCTACCTCGAGTAAACCCTTTATCTCTTTTGGTGTTTCTGCTATTTTAACGTGAAAGTCTTCCAGTGTTCCTTCATGGTAGATGGCTTTCTCTATATTGATATATCTGAGTGTTGAGTCAAGCTTTTTGTGCCCTAGGAACTCCTTGACATACAGAATATCCTTTGTTTGGTGGTACAGCTGTGTTGCTTTCCAATGCCTAAGGGTATGGAAGTGTATCTCCTTAAGCCTCGGATTGGTTAGACGTTTAGCCAATCTCTTTCTGAGTTGGAGAAAGTACGATTGTTGACTTCTAGCATTGGTGTTGAATATATGCTCGGTTTTCTTAGGAAGGATGTTCAACATGTTCAGCAGTTTGTCTGAGATGTGGAAGATTCTGGGTTTGCTGTTCTTTTCAGCCCGAACTCTAATGGTTTTCTGTTTTGGATCCATGTCTATCCATCTTATTCTGCACGCTTCTCCGATTCTTATTGCGGTTTCTTTCAATAGTTGTAGCTTAGGGCTTCTGCGTCTTTCGGATTCATCTGAGGGACTTCTTTTTTCCACCACATCTTATCGTTGGAGCTTTCATAGTAAATCCAGATGGTGTCGCCGCTGTCATAAGTGAAAGCCGTGGTTATGGTGCCATCGGCTCCTGTGGTGAGAGTTTCCAAAAGTGTGGAACCGTCACTTGCATAGACTTTAAGCGTTTTGGATGTGAGGGCTGAACCTGCATACGTGTCTGTGAGGGCGAATTTTAGTGGTTTCTGGACATCCACTTTATCGCTTGTAGTGTCTGTGCCGCCGAATCCTGCGAAGGGATCAAAATTGGCCAAGTCAATTTTTGGTAGGCTGAAGCCACCGCCGATGACGAGAATCAGAACGATAGCCAGTATGATCAGCGTTGTATCTTTCAAGCTTTTTCTTTTCCTCCCTAAATTTATCGCAGCGTCTTGGCCGAAAACAAGTTTATAACGGCTTCTTCAGGTCAGTCTGCGGGCCTTTCATCTAGCTGGTCGTCTGGCTGGACCAAAGAGACATGCTTATCTGTGCGTGAACTAGCGCAACTTTCACATAATCTGATTTCCAACTTAAGTTTTCTGAACGAAAAAACAGATCAGAAGATCGCTAGTTTCAACTAGATTACGAAGTAGAAACTTAGAAATCAAATTGATTTGGTCAAATGCTTGACCTTTATAAGACTAAGAAAACATCACAAAACCACACGATTATGTTCTTGTCCCAAAGCTTTTATGATTTTCTCACTAAACGTCTTTCACCCTTTGGAGCAAAGATGAGTGTGTTAATGCTGATTTCACAGTGGTTTCGAAATTTTCTTAGCAAAAGGATATCGCCGAAATTTTTGCGATTCCTGTTTTTTGTTGGCACATTGGGACTAGCAATCTGCTCATGGCTTGATTTCTGGGAATTAGTGAACTTCAGCAATTTAGATCTCCTGTCTTACGTCTTTTTGTTTGTTACATTATATCAGCTGGATGTCCATAGAAAGGTGACTCTTCCAAACAGATTAAGGATTCCTAAATCGATAAAAACTCTATTGCCCAGGCTAATTGTTGCTTCAACGGGTCTATTCGTATATTTCAGCATTGACTACACATTTAGGATATTCGAACTTGCTGCAGATACGATTAGTTCAATCAATTTGGAGATATTTGCAGGTCCAATATTACTCATGATTATGCTTGTAATCCTGTTACAATTTGGAAGACATTATTATTTCCCTAGTTTGAAATTCACGTCAAAAATCTCGGAGAATCAGTACATAGATACTTTGAATGGAATAGGAATTATCTGTATGTTCTTGGGTGCTGGTGGGGACTTGCTTACTGACTCAGCGATGTTTACGGCTGCGTTCCTTCACTTACATCCACTGAAAGAAAGCCAAAAACTAGAATGGAAGTTTTGGGTTAAAATTTGGCAAAGGCGCGAATCCGCTTTGAACGAGATGATCTCAAGTAGTGCTTTTATTTTTGGGATATTTTCACTCGCGTTCAATTTCCGGTTTATCGTTCGCGAAAATCCTCTCCAATGGATTTTCATAATCTTCTGTCTGATACCCATGATTACAGCCTACGCAAAGCGACCACAACGAAGAATGGCACTCATCAGCGTAACTATACAAGTAGTCACCATCTTCTGTTCTTGGATATGGATAATCATATTTCCATCTGCTTTGCCTCTTGGCTCTCAGATTCACGACATAGTAGCCCAAGAACTCATAAATCCTCCACCAGCTTGGATTATGACAGCTCCAGTATATTTTTGGATCGTATTTTCAACAACTCTACTGGTAACGATAGCGTTATCCGCGTGTACGTACGTTATCAGGAAGAATGTGGCAGGAAAATCGGTCATCCTGGAGTTGCTTCAGCACTTGGTCTTGATTGCTTTTCTGTCATCTATTCTAGAGTTTGTGCTCTCTGAGAAACTTATTTCAAGCCTACTTATTCCACAGGAGATACCTGGTGGGTACTATCAAGCATCATTTCTTTCTCTTTCATATATCAACTATAGCGGAATAATCATAGGAATGGTGGTTCTTCTATCTCTGTTTTCTGCAATAGACACGACTTTAACTCTTTTGAAGTTTAGGCAATTCGCTCAAAAAAGACATCTTACGTTAAATAAAAAGAAAACATTTGTCTTAGGCTTGATTGTCAGTATATTTTTTTCCGCGGGAATGATGACCTTAGATATTATAGTAATGACGTCAAACAAATCCTCATATTATTCACATGGAAAAGTTTCTCTTACTGGAAACTTTACCTATACGTCTATCCCAGTTATAGGAGTTGTCGATGAGATTGCTCTTAATGTAGTGTATCCTGCAAACTACACCTTGTGGGGTCAGGTACTTACTTCCCATTTCGGATACCCCTACGAAAGAACTAATTGCACTGGAGGTAGGAGCAGGATCGTGTTTAAGCCTCTTTTCAGCGGTGACTTTTACGTCGAATTTGGTCTATATGGACTCGCCGAAGATTCTCTTGTGGATGTTTCATTCAATATCGAAAGAGGAAGACCAAGTGTTGCGTCTGGAGGACCCTTGTATTACTTTCCAGTGTACAATTTCCTTCTACTTGTTCCAGTATTATATGTAATAATCACCATATCAAAGGAACCACTAAGGAGACCCGCGTAAGCTCATAGTATTTTCTCAGATAACGAAGCATCTAATTCAGCCGTTCATCTGGGATATCATCTAGTTGGTCATCAAATTGGACCGAAGAAAAGATTTTATACAGGTCATCCAGCCCGTCAGCGGGTTATTCTTATGGCTGAACAGGAGAAAACCCCTGAAGAAATCCTCCTAGATGCCAAGGATGCTAACTTGAGGTCGTGGGCAGGAAGCACAGTGCAAACAATCCCAAAATCTTGACTTAGACGTGTCGATCTGCAATGTTTTTTCATGTCAGATCTAGAAATTACCCTAGTACGCGTGGATGGGAGCCCTCACATTGAGATCCGCAGAAAACAATGGGCTGTGAAAGAATGAGAAATCTCCAACGATTTGCAATATCTACACTGATGATCCTTGTTGGTGGAGCTGTCATATGGTTTCTCGGCTGGTTTCTATGGTGTCAATTCGAAGGCTGGGCATTCATTAAGAACACAACTTTCCAGCATCTGCTCTTGCTGCTAATATCAGCATGGATCGTAGGTGCCCTAGTCAAGGCAAAACCTCGCGGCTCCCCTTCTGAAAATCCTACGGAACTGGCAGTTCAGGAAGTTCAGTGTCAGCATAACTCGTCAGAGAGCATGGCAGATCTGCAAGCGCTTAGGGATAATGAACCATACTCAGAGGCACTAGCGAGCCACCCAACTAGCCGATACTATGGATCCGTTCACTCTCAAAGAAGCTTTGCACCGAGCGACTATGCCGTTTGAATATGTCCATCGAGCGGAAAGTCGTAGATTGGAGTGAGAGGAGGGGGCGAATAAGATTTGGGGATAATGCCCTCTGAAATTGCGTATGCTTGCAGGATGTAAATGATCAGCGGTAAGCCCTTCGTTTGCCACTAGTGTATTTATGACAATAGGGGCAGGTTGTACCTCTGTACGCTCTTTTACATATAGGGCAATATGGCACTTTTACAAAATACTCCATTACATTTAACAGATTCTTTATTCTAGTAGCATTACTTGAATCTCAGACCTAAAAGTGTTTTTACAGGATTTTGGTCGGACGAGTTCTGACCGTTTGATTCATCCAAGCCGTATCTGGCGCGCGCTACTGGAATAGGGGAAGCAAAACCCTTAACATACCTTCTCAGAATCTGCATAGCTCCCAGACCTGCTACGACTTGAAGATTGGTAAGCTGGATAGCATAGCCACAAGAATGACTACAACAATTATTGAATCTCGCAAATCCCTTTTACTATTTCAAGCCAATTGTACCTCTCTGCTTTTACTGGTTTCATTATTTCTTTCCCTATTGACATCAAAGCGCCTGATGTACCAAGAATACCAGTAGCAAAAGCAAACAGGTTCTGTTGAAGCATCGAAATCAAACCTGCTGCAAGTCCAAAAAAAAGCAACGATTATAGTGTTGCTGTCAATGTTAAGTTTCTGAAGTTCACGCTCTGCCTTAATAATTTCCCGAGAAATCTCCTGCAGATCTGTCTTCTTTTCGGAAAGATCATGCACTTTTTCTCGGAATTTTCTGACTCTTGAGTCACGGTGAAGAGTTAGGAAAGCATCAATATCGTTCAATGGTTCTGTAGGTAGGCACAAAACCTGACGTGCTTGATTAATCATCTTGTAAGCAGTACCTGATAACCTCATCTGGGATGCCGTTTGAACCGTTTTATACTCATAAAGTGGGCTTCTCAGGATATCATCAAGAGGAATGGCAGAAAGTTTCTCCAGCAAAACCCAAGTTAAGTTTATGTTCATTGCTTCGAAACGTTGAGGGTCAGGGAGCGCATAGTATGGGCCATATCTTTTCTCCATCACCGAAACAGCTTTCTTAAACTTGTGTGCATGCGTAAGATAACGACTCGACATCCCCAGATCTTGTCTATATCCTTGTTCTATGCGATCAAAGTCTCCATCTGTTATCATTTCCACGATTCTTGACTTCTTGAACAGTTCCGACCCAATTAATTGACGAAAGGCTTCAATCTCATTGTTTGTTGGTTTTAGCTTGCTTATGACACTGCCTTCGTAATTATGCGGTTTCTTTCTGGGTCCTGAAACATATTCGATAGCCTTTCTCGCAGCTCCTTCGTCTATTATAATTTCATCAAAAAGAAGCAGAGGCCCTGGATTTCTAATGTAGTAGAGCAAAAAGGTTGGGTAATGCCATCCCTTTTCTAAACCCTTGAGACGAGCTATCTTCTTTCCGATATCACTATCAAGCTCATAACTCGGTACAAAACCAAGTACCAATTCTTGCACCTTTGAATACTGCTGTTATATAATTCATTCACTTATCGTTTTCTCTAACAAAACGCATGATCTCCAGCCGAGTTGCCTTAGTCGAACGAATCGTTATTCCTGAATAAACAGTTGAGAAACAAGGGATGGTTAGAGCTGTTCGATTACATCAAAATCGTATTGATTTCGCATCTGGTTACTTGATGGGCTGGCTATGGCTGAAGTGTAAATACAAGGTCGCAATTCAGGGTAGAGATTTCGAAAGGTGAGGTTATGCCTACGTTTTGGAATTCTCATTTCCTCAAGATAGCCAACGAATTCCCTGTAATAATTCAATCCCAGAGTTCCAGAATGATTTTTACATTCGTATATAGACAAAATTTTCTCGCTTCTTGTTTCTCTCAACACTATGTCTGGTGAATGTTCAGCTCCAGACCTACCTTGAAACTTTGCGTTTAGAAAGAGGTCGAATGTTTCACCTTTTGCTTCTTGAAACGATATGTAGGATGCGGAGAGTGGATTGCCAGGCTTTGAGTGAGGAACAAACCTGTGGTTTCTGATGTTTTGGAGTAACGGTGTTTTCCCCCTTTTAGTCAATTCATCAACTTTTCTGAAATAGCAAAAGAGTTCGAAAACTCGTTCATTTCTGGAACTTGCTACTAAAGGCCTAAGCATATGCATAGCACTTAAAAAATTGTTGACAAATTGAAGTCTCTGAGTCTTTGTTACCACTCGTGCCACCTCTTCTTTAGATGATCAAGATAGAGTTTGAATTGTTCCTGCAACTCGACTTGCTCTAAGAGATTTCGGAAAATACTCTGAGGTCTTATGTCTGTAAGCCTCTCTTGAAGGTCCAGAAGGCTGACATTCTTGTCATTAGCGTCCTTAAAAACCAAGTCTTCTGCAAAGAAGTTTGAACTCTTTGAACTAATACTCTCCAAATTCCTAAAAATACTATTAACCCACTCCTCAACTTTGATGTATTTGACTTGAATAAAGTGGAACAGACGGAAAAATCGCATATCAGGTCTTAGCTCTTCGATATTTCGGATATCTTCATCATGTAGCTCAGTAAGCAACTGCACTCTTTCTTCTTCTGTCAACCAGTGGTAAATCAATGAGGAAGCTTCTTTGAAGAATTCCATATTTTCAAGACTCAATGCCTATCAATTGAAGATTTCAGGAACTGCACTTTTATCTTTTGTGCAAATCTACAGAAAAAGAGGGGTTTTGCGGGATACATCTCCAGCGTACATCTCTTATTTATGAAGGTTTCGACTCTAGCAAGATAAGTCGACTTCGGTGACCTCTAACTAAGGGTTCTCGCCCTGCCAATAGACATATTCGTGATTTTACGCGTTCAGTTAAGCGCTCAGGAAACCAAAGCGAAAATGCAGATATTCATATTTGAGATAGCCAAATAACGACTTGGCGCGCAAATTTTAATGCTAATTTCGAGGAAGTTGTCTAACAAAAATACATTGTGCACCAACTGGGTATAGCTTGACTAAGTTCAGGGAAATAGAAGTCTTATTGCAATTATTAGACAGAGACCCAAAACTGTCAGGACTACGTCAGAACATAGATGCACGGTGATTCTATCAATGAGTTTCACTCTAGCTTTAAACAGGATCGTAACTTCTTCGTCAAGTTTCTCATCCATTAGTTCTCCTACACCTATTATTGTCCCTCTCGCTTTTTCACCTGCATGAATAACATCATTGATTTCCCAAGCAAGAAAAGCGGAGAAATATGCTCCCGCCCCTAAAAGTAATCCTCCAGACACAACGCTCACAAATCTCTCGAACGATAGAATAACATCATAAAGACCAATAAGAAGTTCTACACAAGCCGAAATCTGAACACCACTGACAAATGCAAGGTATGTGGCTGCCAATGGGCTTTTAACTATACCCCGAACTTTCATCTAGATCCCCGGAAGAAGCTTGTTAAACTCTATTCGAGCTTTTCTTTCAAGTTCGATCAAATATTCTTCCGACGTTGCCCTATGAATTTCCTTGAGGATTTGTTGTTTGAGCTTGGCGAGTTCGTTGATCTTATGCTTGTACTGTTCTTCAGCATCTTTGAATTTTCTAGGAAGTTGCATCTCGGTTTTCTCCTCCAGTTTTTTCAAAAGAATTTTCACATGCTCGTAAAGATTTTCAATGTTTTTTCTTGTGTCTTCGCGTTGTTTTTCTAGTTGCTTTAGTGATTCCTTGTCTAGCCTTGTCTCCTCTTTGTGCGGATACTTCTCTTCCATGATTTTCCCTACACAGCTCACGGCTAACTTGAGTTCTTCTTTGCTGTTAAGATAGCTAATACAAAATCTCAGTGAAGCAGAGCCTTTATGTTCTTCTGATGCTAGACTCATTGGTGCATGCAAACTCCTACACTGAATGTGAAATTCCTCGTCTAATCTTTTTCTGATCTCATCATAGAAACTATGACCAGTCTTATCGTGAAATCTAACCGGTACTATACTCGAGGATGATTTGGGCTTGATTATTCTGACCTCAAAGTCCTTCAATTCAGTCATAATTAGCTCTCGGAAGTACTTTGTAAGAGATTGCATTCGCTTGAAGATTGATGGGCTTTCGGCTTGCAGGTTATTGAAGGCTTTCACAACTTTCTGCAACCCAATATACGGAGTAATACTTAGAGTAGATGGTTCATAAGTTAAACCTGTTTGCGGATTTGAAGGTCTGTATTCCTTAGAAGTCATATAGCTTTCATAAAAGGAAAATTGGTCTTTATGTCTGTTCAGATATCCAGCTTTGACACAAAGAAAGCCAATACCTGTAGGTCCCATTAACCATTTATGTCCATCAGCAGCGTAAAACTCACAATCTATATCTTTGAAGTCTACGGGTATATGACCTACAGCTTGGGCTCCGTCTACAATAAACAGAGGAGCCTTATCACCTAAGTTCTTCCTAACTTCATCAATCACTTTTTTGACATCGACTACTTGCCCTGTGTTATATATGACATGGCTGAGAATCACTACTTTTGTCTTTCCATCATATGATTTGTCGATGATTGATCTAGCAATAGTCTCGCCGGAAGAATCCTCAGATACATGTATAACTTCGTAGTCAACATTGAATCTTTGTTTAATAATCCTACAACAATTGAAAGCTGTGTCATGTTCCAAGCTTGTTAGAAGGATTCTATCAGAATCTGAATCTCCTTTTCCTTTGAAGTTTATCGAATACAATGCCAACCGTATACCATGAGTAGTGTTGTGAGTCAGTATTACCTCACAATTTTGGCAATTGAGCATCTTTGATATTGCTTCACGAGTATCATAAAGAACGTTTTTAGTTCCTCCCGAGGTTTCCAAGAGCCTTTCTGAGAAGACAGAAACGGGTCCATGTTGATCGAGATCTAAGGTCCACAACTCGGCGGCACGAGACGCAAAGTCAAAGGAAGGGGAAATGCTGCCCCAATTCAAGTAGATATTGTCATATCTCAACCTTAATGCACGTCTGTAGGCTTTGAGATAGTCAGGAAGTTTATCTAGTACACGCTTTTTGATCAGATCCTCCTTAACACTTCGTAAGCCGAAGAACTTATGGTCTAAAATCTCCAAGGTGGCTTCGATCATATCTAGTCCTGGCTTTGATATCTCTTTGATTAAATCGTATTCTATTGTTTTTTGTTTCATGTCTCTAATTGATTCAAAGATTTTAGAGATATCTCTGACCTCAACGTTCTGCATAATTCTTATCGAATCATCGAATATCTTCGCTTCAATCCTTTTCAATTTTTCTTCACTTGAATCTAGGAACTCGCCGATCTGATCACCATAAATCGTCGGGTTCAACGCCTTTTCTCTTAATAGAGGATTTATTATTGTTCTCAACATTCTGACCTGAAAACAAGCATCAGCAATGTTGTAGCGCTTCTGAAACTTCGCTAAAACGGCAGTTGAACCTTTATTCAAGAACAGATAGCTCTTAAGTAGGTTGTTAATGTACGTTGTTTCATAATCTCTAATTTTGTTCAAAACCTCACATACTAGCTCATTAAGTTTCTTTGTGATTTCCCTAGTATCGAATTCTAAGCCACCAATTTTCCGAGTTAGCTGGTTTATTTCAAGTACAGAATTAAGCTCTACTTCCAATCTAACAGGTAATAGTGCCAAAATCTTGGCATTCAGATTATTGTAATAGTACATGTTGCCCAATGTGGAGATTGTCTTAACCATTTCGTTAAGCAAATAGACAGAATTTCTGACGTCTTCCAATGTCTTTGCTTTACTAAACATTTCTAGAAAGCCTTTTCAAAATCTTTGTAATGCTTTTGGGGAATGTTGTTTTCCTCTGCGATTTGTGGAATTTCATTTAATGTTGGCAACTTAGCGAAGGAAAGAGTTGAGTATTTAGACATCCCCAATTTTTCCATTTCTTTGATTAGCTCTTCGTATCGAGGATCTTGTCTTTTAGGTGGAGTAACCAAAAACTGACCTGCGAATATATTGCCAAGTACCTCACCTCCTATAGAAATAGGAATGACAAAATTTCGCAATCTTCCATTGCACACATAAAACTCAACTATTATACCGGCACTACCAGAAGCAAGTGCTCGCTTCAATTGACCTTGTGCTCTAAACGCAGCGTTACTATCGTGACTCAAACACTTGTCTCTGCCTGTTGCAGGTGTGTCGATAAATTTTGTGCAGGCTTCACACACCCCACCACGGGATCCAATTACATTCAACAGGGTTCCGTCAGGTTCCTCAAAGACTATTGACATGCCGAGTGAGTTGGTCAGCATCTGTTGGAGCTTAATGATACGCGATTTATCAACTATTTGGCTTAGGCGTACCACAGCTAGGACCTCAAGTATTCACTACACTAATTAACATTAAAGGTTTTTGCAAACTGCGATGGCGCAAGAAACAGGAAGATCCAAGTGCATAGAGTGACCACGTTTTGCGCTTTTGCAGATCGTTTGCAGTTTTCGAAACTTTCCACAGCCACATGTCTCGCTGTTCTCTTCATCCTTTGAAACTATGCTACTTCTTTATGTTCGCATGCTTTTGATATCGAAAAGCATCGATCAAGAGTAGGGCAACAAAAAAAGGGAGGGTTTGCGGGAGATAACCCGAAAAGAATTCGGAAACAGATACGGGTAGACTTTCGGTGAATGCTCTACCAGCTTTGTCCATAGTGAGATGTGCAGATGACTACGTCGTAGATGTTGATTATACCGTCGCCATTTATGTCCAAGTTAGGCTTGTAGTTTGGATCGCCTGTTTGAGACCGGTACACTCCAATGATTTTAACCACGTCATATATGTCAACATCTCTATCCGCGTCTATGTCACCGAGAATGG